>Ga0209491_10002479_pt1 | contig 32901 bp, 11 predicted proteins | sample BON02_FD_187213 | JGI IMG/M metagenome (GOLD analysis project Ga0209491, IMG submission 187213) | Freshwater microbial communities from Lake Bonney liftoff mats and glacier meltwater in Antarctica - BON-02 (SPAdes) (version 2) | ecosystem: Environmental > Aquatic > Freshwater > Ice > Glacier... | reverse complement strand
CCACGTCGCGGCGACCTCCCTCGTCGTGTCCGTGCTCCGCCTGGGCGCCCGGCGCCACTCCCTGACCGTCACGGCCAACGGCGCGGCCGTGCGGTCTGCGAGGGAGCACTGGGCGCGCGGGCGGGCCCGGCGGCGAGCGGCGGTCGAGGCGGCGGGCGCAGGGGATGACGGCGGCGGCGGCGGCGGCGGAGGCGGCCAAGGGCAGGCCGGGGCGGTCGGGTGGACGGATGACGCGGCGGCCGGGGCCATGGAGGCGGAGCTGCACCGGCCCGTGTGGCTGGCGGGCATCTAGGAGAGGGTCGGCCTTTGAGGGGGGGCGCGGTTCGGAGCGCGACCCCGGCAGAGCAGCGCCGGCCCCCCGCCTCGCTGGCGGTTGGCGCGCGGCCCCTCGGCTCCCCCCCCCCCCCCTTTTTCCTGCCTCTCTCTCCTCCTCCGCCCCCTCTGCGGAGGGCGCCGCCGCCGGTCGCCGTGGAGGCTTTGCAGATTAAAACAACACGGCGCGACAGCGCGGCCGTGCTTCGTGCTCTCGGCTGATCTTTCATCTGTACACACACACACACGCGCACGCACGCACACACACCCTTGCTTTCCCCCTACATTTATTAGATGACAGCGGGACGCCTCTCGTGTTTTTAGAAAGTATAGCAGCCAAGGGAGCTCGAGAGCCCCGGCTCTCGGCCGCCCCATCAGTTAAAATCGGTCCCGAAAAAAATCCGAGTGCGTCGCACACACGATCATTTAGATTTTTAGGTTTTCCTTTTCCGTTTGGACCCGCGCGCCCCTCCTACTACCCGGCGATCGACGTGCTTCCTGGAGCTCGCCTCGCCTTTGCACCTGGGCGCGATGCGTCGCCGCGATCGCCCGTGAATCGAATAAGCAAAACACACCTCCCTAAAAAAATGCAGGAGGACGTCCCTGCGCCCCCCCCCCCCCCCCCATCGCGGAAGCGCGGCCGCGACGCGGAGAACGCGCCGCCCCTCACGCGCCTGATCGCGCAGCTGCGGCGGCTGCGCGTCCCCGCCGTCGACGTGGACGCCGCCAACCAGCTGGTCGCCCCCTTTGTGCGCGAGGCGTTGCGGTTCGACGAGGTCGCCCTGCCCCCCGCTCCTCCCCACACCCACCCCTCCTCCTCCTCCTCCCTCCCCCTCCCTGCTGCTGGGGGTGGTGGTGGTGGTGGTGGCGCGGGCGGAGCGCCGCCGCCACAGGATCCGCAGCAGCAGCCACAGATCGCCCAGACGCAGGCGCTGCTCGCCGTCGTGCAGCACTTTGGGTGGCAGCAGCCCGCGGTCGCGGTCGCTCCGTCGCCGCCGTTGCCGTCTGCCCGCGCCGGCGCGCCCTCGGCCGGGCATGACGCGGCGGCGGCCGCCGGCGGAGCAGGAGGGGGCGCCAAAGCAGCGGCTGCGGCCGCCTTTGCCACCCCGCCGTGCGCGAGCAGGCGGCGCGACACGGACGCGGCCGCCGACACGGGACCAGGCGCGGCGGCCGACGCGGCCGCCGCCGCCTGCCCCGCAACAGCAGCAGCAGCAGCGGCAGCGGCGGCGGCCAGCGCGGCCAGCGCCGCGGGCCCCTCGGCCGCCGCCGCCGCCGCCATCTCGCGCGGCCGCTTCGCCGGCGACCGCCCCGTCGATCTGTTCGCCCTCTCGACCGCCCTGCAGAAGTACCGCTACGAGCGCCTCCAGGAGCTCGGATCCGGCTCGTACGCGGTGGTGTACCGCGCGCGCAACCGAGAGTCGGGCGAGATCGTGGCGCTGAAGAAGCTGCGGTTTGGCTTTGACGACCAGGGCTTGCCGCCGTCGACGCTCCGGGAGATTGCGCTGCTCAAGGAGCTGCGGCACCCCAACATCGTGCGGTGAGTCATCATCATGGTGATTCATGGTTGATTATTGATGGTTGATGGTGTGGGGTGGGGAGGTGTTTTGGCGGTCTGTGTGTCTGATGTGTGGTTTGTTTTTGCTCCGGTCGAAGCTGCCGCCGTCGTCTCTCTATCTCTTTCGGGGGGCGGCGACGGAAAAAACGAGGGGGCGGGGCACTGTGCGCGCGCTTCCCTTTTTTTGTTCCTCGTCGTCGTCGGCCGCCGCCGCGGCGCGCGCTGGCCCGGCCTTGCCCGTTTGGCCACAGCGAGCCGACGTCCTGCTCGTTTCTGTCCAACCCCTTCCTCCCCCCCCCCCAACCCTTGCTCAATGAACTAACCACCGCCCGCAACCAACGACAAAACCAAACCCGCAAAAAACAACAACGCAACCAACGAAAACAAAAACCCACACAAAAACAAACAACCACAACAAAAACACAGCCTCAAGGACGTCATCTACGGCTTTGGGACCAGCAACGTCTACGTCGTGCTCGAGTGCCTGGACGGCGACCTGCGCGACCTGCTCGACCGCCACCCGCCCGGGTACGCCTGCACGCCCATCGGGCGGCGCGCCACAAAATCCCACGCCCGCCAGATCCTGCGGGCGGTGCACGCGGCGCACGCGCGCTGCGTCATGCACCGCGACCTCAAGCCGCAGAACGTCCTCGTAGACCGGGCGCGCGGCGTGGTGAAAGTTGCCGACTTTGGCCTGGCGCGCGGGTTCCTCCCCCCGCACAAGCCGTACACGGACCGGGTGGTAACCTTGTGGTACCGGGCGCCCGAGTTGTTGCTGGGGGCGCGCAGCTACGGCCCCGCCGTCGACGTTTGGTCGGTCGGCTGCATCGTGGCCGAGATGCTGAGCCGCGAGCCCCTGTTCCGGGCGGAGAGCGAGGTGGGCATGCTGCACCAGATCTTCCAGGCGCTGGGGACGCCCGCGGACGACGAGGGGCAGGCGGAGGGCGGGGGCGGGGGCGCGGGCGCGGGCGGCGCGGGCCCCGAGTCCCGGCAGCCCGCGCCCTCGGCCGCCGCGGCCGCCGCCGGCCCGCGCCCCGCGTCCGCCGCTCCGGCGCCGCCCGTAGCCCCGCCCCCCCTTCCCGCCGCCGCCGCCGCCTTTGGCAGCCGCTGGCGCGGCGTGCGCGAGCTCGCCCACTGGCGCCCCGACTTCCCGCAGTGGCGGCCGCGCGACCTGGCAGACCTGCTGCCGGCGCTGGCGGGGGACGCCGCGGGTTTGGACCTGGTGGGGCGGCTGCTTTGCCTGGACCCTTCGCGGCGGCTGACGGCGGGGCAGGCGCTGGCGCACGGGTGGTTCGACGAGCTGCGGGGGCTCGAGGGGGAGGAGGAGGAGGAGGAGGGGGGGCCGGAGCAGCGCCGGCGCGACGACGCGGCGGCGGCTGCGGCCGAGGAGGCGCAGCGGCGGCACTTGCAGCAGCAGCAGCAGCAGCAGCAGCAGCAGCAGCATTTCCAGCAGCTGCAGCAGGCCCAGCAGCAGCACACGCACCCTCACCAGCACCACCTCCACCAGTACCAGCACCTCCAGCAGCACCACCAGCAGCAGCAGCAGCAGCTGCAGCAGCAGCAGCAGGCCCAGCAGCAGCAGCAGCAGCCGCAGCAGCCGCACTGGGCGAGCGCCTTTCCGGCCGGCGGCGGCGGTGGCGGCGGCGGCGGCGGCGCGGGCATCGAGCCGCCCGCCACCGCGGTCGCCTGGCAGATGGCCCCCGGCCCGTCGCCGCCGCCGCCGCAGGGCTGAGCATTCGCGCGCTGCCGCCTCGGCAACCCGCGCGCACCGCTTCTTTTTTCCCTCTCCCTGCGCGTTTGTCCTCCCGGAGGCGTGTCCTCTCTCTTGCTCGCGCGCCGGTCGCGTCCTGTCGCCACGACGCGAGCTGGTGCAACGTTGCCTGGGCTGCTGAGCGTTTATGCATCCAGGCATTGCCCCCGGTACAGCCGGTCCCCCCCCCCCCCCCCCCTTTTTCCTGCCTCTCTCTCCTCCTCCGCCCCCTCTGCGGAGGGCGCCGCCGCCGGTCGCCGTGGCCGTTCGTCATGCCCCGCTGGCCTCCTGCCGCCGGGCGCGGCCGTGGGCTCGTGTCGGCCGCCTGGCGCCGCCCCTCGGCGCGAGGGTACCGGCGTTCGCCGCGGCGGCGGCGGGTGGCGGCGGCGGTGGCGCACGCCCCGTTTCGCACCTTCTTCTCTTGTCGCCGGCCCCCTCCCAGTCGTACCCTCGTCTCTCTCAAACAGGTCTCACTCGACCGCATCCATATCGCGCTCCAAACAGGTCGTCTCTTCTCTTCGCGCCCCCTCCCCCCCTTTTTGAGCTGCTCCGCAGCTCGACGTCGCCGGCCCGACGACGCCAGGCGGAACAAAGGGGGACGACGGCGCGAACGACGAGGTCACTTTTCCCTCCCTCTCTCTCGCTCTTTCCTGTCGCGAGCAAGCAGCTCGCGCGCGCCCTCTGCGCGACACCGACCTAGGCGCACCGCGCCTATCCCCTTACCCTCGTCTACCACCAAACCTCACGCGCGCGCGCGTCGCAAACTTTTTCCGAAACAACAAAAAAAACATCGCCGCCAAGAGAGATGGTCTGCCCGGCTTGCATCGCGGCTGCCGCCGTCGCCAACGCGCCCATGATCGCCGCGGCCCTCGGGATCGGTGGGGCGGCGATCGGGTCGCGGCTCGGCTTCGCGCGGCCGCGCCTCGCGACGCCGACTCGCGACGAGGGCGTTCGCCGGCGCGGCCGCATTGACGGCGACGGCCGAAACCAGCGGGCCGCGCCGCCGCCGCCGCGCAACACGCCCGCCGTGTATTACAACTCCTTCCCTGAGCGCGACGACTGAGGCGCCCGATAGACACCGCACACAGATAGAGATCGTTGTTGTTGTATCAAAAAAAGACTGAGTTCCTCTCTCTCCATTTGAGAGCGCCCCGAAAGGCCGCGCCGCCGCCTCTGCTGTAAGAAAAACGACGCCCTCCATCTCACAAATCTCGCTGCCCGTCGGCCGCCGCCGCCGCCGCCAGCATTCCCTCGAGCTCGCGCGCCACCTCCGCCGTCGACGGCCGCCGCACGGGGTCGGCGCGCCAGCACGCCTGCACCAGGCGCCAGCGCGGGTCCGCCTCGTCGACGCCGGCGGGGCGCGGCGGCCGCTTGCTGGCCACGGCCACCGCAAACACGATCTGCAGCTGGCTCATGCCGCGCCAGGGTTGGCTCTCTCCGGGCGGCGCGATCAGCAGGCTCCACAGCACCAGGCCAAGGGCGTAGACGTCGGCTGCCGGTGAAGCACCCCCGGGACCGCCCCCGCCGTCCTCCCCAAAGTCGCCGCCGCCCGTCGTCCCCGCGCCTCCGCCGCCGCCGCCGCCGCCGCGGAAGCACTCGGGCGCCAGGTAGCAAGGCGTGCCCATGACGCCCGCGCGCGTCGCCGTCGCCGTCGCCGTGACCTGCGCCGCCAGCGACGCGATGCCAAAGTCGGCCAGGCGCGCGCGGCACGCAAAGGCAGACGCGTGCGTCGGCGTGGAGGAGGGCGCGGCGTCGAGCAGGATGTTGGCCGGCTTGACGTCGCGGTGCACGATGCCCTGCGCGTGCAGCGAGGCGAGGCCGAGCGCGACGTCGGCGCCCACGCGCAGGCGGGCGGCCAAGGAAGCGGAGGATGGAGGGGCGCCACTTCCGCCGCCGCCTTCTTGGCAGTAAAACCCGCCGCCGGGCGCGAGCGCGCGCGCCAGGCTCCCGCCCCGCGCCCACTCCTGGAGAACCACGACGACGGGCGCGCCGCCGCCGCCGCCGCCGCCGCCGCCAACGTCGGCGTCTGCGGCTGCGCCCGAGCACATGCCGGCGCCCAGAAAGGCGACGACGTGGGCGCTGGGCGTCGCGCGCGCGAGGGTCGCGACCTCCCGGCGCGCCGCGCGGAGGGCGGGACCGTTGGGCAGGGGCATGATCTTGGCCGCCGCCGTGCCGCGCCAGGCGCGCCAGCTGCAGCGCCAAACCGTGCCGTGGGCGCCGCGGCCGAGGATCTCGTGCAGAAGGACGATCTCGCCGCCGGCGCCAACCTCCTCGTCGTCGTCGTGGTTGTGGTTGTGGTCGTCGTCGCCGTCACGCTGCTGCTGCTCGGCGTCCCCCTCGTCCTCGCCCTCGGCCGGCAGCCGCGCCATCACCAGGCGCACGCCTCCGATCCAGCCGCGCGAGCGCGCCAGGGCGGCGAGTCCCCTCGGGTGCGGCGGCTCGGCCATCGGCGGCAGGCTCGACGACAGCAGCGTCGCCGCCATCGTGAGGTCCTTGCTGCTGCCGTTCTTGCCTGCGCCGCCCGAGGGCGCGCGGGCGATGGTCGCGGTCGGCACCGGCGCAAGGAGGCCCCCGCTGCCCGTGCGCCAGCCGCCTCCTCCGTCGGCGGCGGCGGCGAGCGACGACGCCGACGCCGACGCGGCGGCGCCGAGCGAGCCCAGGCGGCGGGGCGGGGCTGGCGGCAGGAGGGTGGCGGCGGCCGCTGGCAGCAACGGCGACGACGGGAGAACAGGCGGGCCGGTCGCCCGGGCGGGCGGCGTCGCCCCTGCGCCCGCCGCCGCCGCCACCACGGCCGCGGGCGCCGACGTGTGGCGGGCCAGCGACGACGTTCCGCTGCCGATCGAGGTGCCAGAGATGGAAGGGCACGAAGCGCGCGCTAGTACACGGCCTGCAGAAGACACGGGCAGCAGCAGCAGCGCGGCCGCCGTTTGCCGCCCGCCGCCTGCGCCGCCGCCGCCAGGCGCGCCGCCGCCGCCGCCACCGCCGTTGCCCTCGGGCGGGCCTGCTCGCGGCGCGGCGGCGTCGCTCGCGCCCGGCGCCTGCCAGCACGGGAGGCCCGCAGCGCCCCGGCCACCGCCGCCACCGCCGCCGCCGCCCGGCCCGCCACCGCCACCACCGCCGCCCCCGCTCGAGCGCCGCCGACGCTCGGCCGCCCCGCGGCGCCAGGCGATCGACAGCAGGGCCGCGCCCGCCGTGCCGAGCAGCAGGCCGACGGGCACGACGACGGCCACGGTGACCAGCAGCGGCGCCATCTCCGGAGAGGGAGCCGAGGAGGAGGAAGAGGCGGAAAGAGGAGGGGGGACCGAGGGCGCAGAGGAGGAGGCCGCCAGCGAGGCGGGGTCGGCGCTGCCACCGGATGGCGCCAGCGCGAGCGGCGGCGGCGGCGGCGCCACCGAGGGGGGCAGAGGGGCGCAGCAGTAGACATCACCGCTCTGCTGCTCCATGGAGAGGTCGTAGTCGTCAAAGCCGCCCCCGGCCCCGCCCTGCGATGGCGGCGGCGGCGGCGGCTGCAGAAAGCAGCGGGCGCCGTTCAAAACGACGACGCCGCCGAGCGCGGCCGGCGCCGCCGCAACCGACGTCCCGTTTGCTGCTGCTGCTTCTGCTGCTGCTGCTGCTGCTGCTGCCGCCGCGCCCATGTCGTCCAGCCGCAGCACAAACGCCGCTCGGCCCCCCGCGGGCCCCAGGGCGGGCGCGCCCGGGTACGAGATGAGGCGCGGCGCCGCGCCTGTGGGCGGCACGAGCGTCGCGCCCTCGCTGGCGAGCGGGACGCGCGCCCCCGCGTCCGGCAGGCTCAGGCTCCAGCCGAACAAGGGGGCCGGGCTGCCGTTGCTCAGCACGACCACGTGGCACCCGCGCGACGCGAGGGGCATGGGCGTCACGGCGACCTGGGCGGCGCTGGCGCAGGTAGGCGCTGCCGCTGCCGCCGGGTAGGAGGGCGGCGCGTCCGAGGCCGACGTAGACGACGACGACGAGACTTGCATGGGGCTGTCGCCGCCCTCGGCCCCGCCGGGCCCTCGGGCGAGCACCTCGAGCAGCGCGGCGGCCGCGTTGCCGCACACGCCGCCGCCGCCGCTGCTGCTGGCGCCCGCGCTGCTGCTGACCAACGGGGATCTGTTGTCGGCGTCGCTGGCTTTGTCGGCGTTGTTGGCGTCGCCGGTGTCGCTGGCGTCGTCCTCCTTTTCTTCGATGATCGGCGAGGGAGAAGGAGAGGCCGGCGGCGGCGGGGAAGGCGGCTCGGGCGCTGGAGACGGAGACGGGAAGGGAGACGATTCCGACACGGAGGGAGAGGGCGACGGCTCGTAGTCGTCACCAAAGGTCTCTGCAGCCTGGGCGTCGCCGGCGGGCGACGGGGGAGGCGACGGCGACGGCGACGGCGACGGCGACAGCGACGGCGATGGAGACTGTTCTTGCCCGTGCGCCGCAGCGACCAGCAATCCGAGCATCACAACCGCCGTCAGGAACACCGCGCGCCGCCGGGGGGCCATTCGCTCCTCTTTTCCGCGGCAGGACTGATGGCCTCTTGTTTACTTGGCCTCCTCTCAGGTCGCCAGGCCGACGGCGCTCGGCATCGAACGTTTTGCTTTTGCTTTGCTTTGTTCTTTTTTTTATGAGGCGTTCGCGGAGACAGACGCACGAGTCGATGGATCGAGTAAAATGATTCAAAGGCGGGGCAAGGGGCAGAGGTGGCGAGAAGAAGACAAGGAAGGCCTCGGTGGGCAAAAGGCCCGTCGAAAGGGCGCTCTCTTGGTCCTTTTTTTTCCTTTTCGCGGGGCGCATCGCCTCCAAAGAACGAGGAAAAAAACGCACACAAAAAAACGCCCCCCCCCCCCCCCCCCCGAGTGCACCAATCAGTTCTGTGGCCTTGGATCGGTTTCCCCGTCAAGAAGGCCCGGTCTGTCTTTCCTCCCCCCATCGATCGACCGAGCCAAACACGCACACACACTCAAGCGCCCGACAGGTGGGGCTGGGTGTGGGGGTCGGTCTCGGTGAAAGATAAGAAAATAGGGGGGGGGAACAACAAAAAAACCAACAAAGATGCGCCTGAAACGGCAATACCCAAAGATATCCGCGAATCACGACCCCCTGTACGTGGAGAAGCCGTAGGGCGACAGGAGCAGCGGGACGTGGTAGTGCGCCCGCCGCGCCTGGGGGTCCCGCGGGACCGTGAACTCGACGTCGGCGCGCGGGTAGAACGGGGGCGCGGTGGGCGACGCGTGCGCAAACGGAAAGCCGGGCGGCGGCCGCCGCAGAGGAGCCGCGCCGGCGCCCTCGCCGCCGCCCTCGATGCCGCCGCCGCCCTGGCCGCCGTAAAACCTCCGCGCCATCGCCACCAGGTAGGGACCCGTCGCGAACCGCACGCGGTACGTGGCGCCCGGCTCGAGCGCGGACCCAGGCGGCAGCAGGCCGCCCACGCGTCCCTCGGCGTCGGTGCGCGCGGCGCAGAGGAGCGTCCAGCCGGCGGCGGCGGCGGCAAAAGCGTCGTCGGCGGCGGCGGCCCTGTCGTCGTTGTTTTCGGCGGCGGCGCCGCCGCCGCCGCCGCCGCCGCTCGCCGCCGCCCCCTGCCGCAGCACGTGCAGCTCGACGGCCATGTCCCTCGCCGGCAGGCCCAGGGCCGTGTCGAGCACGTGCGTGGTGATGGGCGACCTGCCGCCGCCGGGGGGCGCGCCGCTGCCCCCGGCCGCCGGCGCCGCCAGGTGCCGCCCGATCTGCTCGGTGCGCGCGGCGGCGCGGCCGGCGGCGGCGGTTGCCGCGGCGCCGCTCATTGGTCCCGCCGCAAACAACGACGACGGGGCCGCCGCCGCCGACGACGCTTTTGCCGCCGCCGCCGCCGCCGCCGCCGACGCTCCTCCTGCCGCCGCCGCTGCCGCCGCCTCCCAAGCCTTCCTCAGCCTCAGCTCCGTGATCGCCCACTGCTCCGCCGCGGCCGCCCGCAGCTCCTCGAGCGGCGACGCCCGCACGCGCCGCCTCAGCTCCCCCAGGATCTCCGGGGCGGCTTTGCCGGACGCGCAGACGATGAAGATGTGTCCGAATTTCTCGAGGTAGGATCGGTTGAGCGCGGCGAGCTCTGCAAGCAGCGCCTCGTCGCCCGAGCCGAGCGCGGCGCCCTGCTCGTCGGTCGACAGCGCGCCGAAGCGGCGCTGCGCGGCGCCCGCGCCGGCGGCGAACTTGGCCCGGATGGCGGCCGCGTCGCCGATCTGCGGGTGCGCGGCGAAGGCCTCGAGCCACCCGGCGACGGTGACGCGCGTGCGCCACGCGTCGCGGGCGCAGCTCAGCAGCTCGTCGATCGACGCGTAGTCGCGGTTGCCGACGCGGTCCGCGAACTGGCGCGTGTGGCACGCGGCCATCGCGTCGTCCGCGGAGATGTGGACGACCATGACGAGGGATTGGGCAGTTGGGATCGAGGGCGGGGGTTCGTGGGACCGAGTAGGGCGAGCCATGATGCGCGCGAGGACGGGTTTTGCGCCGCGCTCGTTCCGGCGTCGTCGTCGTCGCCGCCATCATCAGCCAAGACGCGATCGTGGATCGACTCAAACACGTTTGCGCTCGCTGCCCACACAATCACATACTCGACGCACATTGCGGGCCGTCCTTCGCCTCGTTTACGATCGTTTGAGCCGCGATCCGAAGGATTCTTCTCACGATTTCGATTTCCCGCGGCACGGAAGCGCAATGGTGGAAGCCCCATCCGAGCGCCCGAGCCTCATGTCGACACTCCTGCGCGTCAAGCGCCGCCGCGGCGCGACCAACGGCGACGGCATCGGCGGCGAGCTCGTCGTCGAAGAGGCGGCGACGGCGGCGGGCGGCAAGCGCGCGCGCCGCGACGCCGCAGCCGCCCCGTCCCCTGGCCAGCCTCCTCCCGCGACCGCAGGAGCGTCCACGCAAGAGGCAGAGGCGCCGGATAACGACGAAGGGCAGCAGCCCCAGCCCCGCCGCCGCCGCTACGTGCGCGTCCGCACGCTCGACGCCGCGTCGGCGGCCGAGATCGCCGCGCAGGGGCCGGAGCGCCTCTGGGCCCTGGCGCGCGAGGCGGCCGGGCGGGCGCGCCTCGGGCAGCAGCAGCGGCAGCAGCAGCAGCCGCCGTTGCGGGCGCGGCAAGCGTCGCTTCCGGACGGCGCACAGGCGCCGCGCTTCCGGCAGGTCGTGATGCGGCGCCCGGCGCCGGCCGGGGGCGGCGGCGGCGGCAACGACAACGGCGGCGGCGGCGGCAACGACCACGGCGGCGGAGCAGCCGCGGTGCGCGTGATCGACCTGGTGCAGGTGTCCGGGAAGCGCTCGGTGGCCGCACAAAAGCGGCGGCCTGAGGAAGAGGACGCAGCGCCCGCAGCGGCGGCGGCGGCAGACGGGGAACGCGCGACCCCGCCCGCACGGCAGCAGCGGCGGCGACAGCAAGGAGGAGGGGAGGAAGGGCGCGGCGCCAAGGAGGAGGAGGAGCGAGGAGGTGCCCAGCGACGGCTGCTGGAGGCGCAGGCGATGGTCGAGGAGTACCTCGGGCAGCAGCAGCAACAGGCGCCACTGGCCTCTGCACGGAAAAAGCCGAGCGCCCGCCGGCGCGCCCCGCCGCGCTCGCCCGCTCCGGCGCCGCCCCCCCCGCCGGCGCCTCTGCCGGCCGCCGCCACTGCCGCCGCCGCCGCCGACGAGTCAGAGTTTGTGTACGAGCTCTACGTGCCCGCCGAGCTGCTCGACGACGGCAGCGAGGACGATGACGACGCCGGTGAGGACGAGCGCACGAAAGGCGGGCAGGGGCAAGCGCACGGACAACGAGGCGGCGGCGGCGGCGGCGGCAGCGCCGCGACGGCCGCCGCCGCGCTCGCCGCCGGCGCCGCGACCGCCGCCGCGCTCGCCGCCGGCGCGCCGCTCGTGTCCGTGTGCTTCTCCGCGCCTGACCTGTCCGTCGCGTCCGCCACCTGGTGGGACCAGGAGGGCACGTTCGACCCCTCGTGCGTGGCCCCGCTGCCGCCGGACGACGGCGGCAACTTTTTCTACGCCGACGACGAGGCGGCCTACTTGCTCGGGGGGGCGGGCGGCGGCGACGACGGCGGCGGTTGGGTTGGGCGCGGTAGCGGCGGCGACGGCTGCGGAGACGGCGACGAGGGCGCGGCGGCCGCCCGGCCGGCGTCCGCCGCCGCCGCCGCCGCCACTCCCGCCGCCGGCGCCGACGCCGACGCGCTCCTGCTCCACGACAGCGAGGACTCGAACGCCGAGTCCTTTTACGCCAACAGCTACGGCGACGGCGACGGCGACGGCGACGGCGACGGCGATGGCGACGAGGACGAGGGCGACGCCGACGCCAATGCCGAGGGCCGCGGCGCGCGGTCTGGCGGCGGCGGCAACGGCGGCGGCGGCGGCGGCGGCAACGGCTCCTCGTCGTACGACGTGGACGAGTACGACGAGGACGCCGAGGCGCAAGAGGGCCAGCCGGGGGCGTGGCGCTCGCGCCTGTACGCGGAGCTGCACCGGGGCCTGGCGGCGCTCAAGGTCGAGGACGGGGGGGAGGAGGCGCAGGGATGAGGAGCGGGGGGCAGCATTTGAGCGACGAGGCAAAAATAAAGAATTAGCGTTGCAACTTTTACCTCTGTGCGCCGTTCAATTCTAGCGAGTTTTTCCTAGTGCGCGCGCCAACCTGAGAACGTTCTCGTGCGTCAGAAAACCCATAAGCATGCGCCGCCTCGGCGTCGTCCATATCCTCACTGCGCCTGGCCGCCGCCGCCGGGCACCGACCCGCCCAGCAGCGCCGTGTTTTTGAAGCCAGTCTCGAGCTCTCGGGCGCCGCGCCGCCGCCCGCCGCCGCCGCCGCCGGCGCCGGGTCCCGCGAGCACCTCCCCCCCGCCGCCCCGCCCGTCCGCGCCCCCGCCCGCCGTCTGGTACTCGATGGCCGTGGCCGCGTCCTCGCCGTCGAACTCCCCCGTGTCGAGGCAAAGCAGCACGTCGCCGGGGAACACCGCGGCCGCCGCGAGCGTCGCGTCGTCGCAGTCGACGCTGTCGCCCGCGGGGCCGAGGTCGACGGCCCTCGCGGCGGCGGCGGCGGCCTGCGTCGCGGCGCGCACCTGGGCCGCCGAGGGCCCGCCCGGGGCGGCGCGCTTGGCGGCGCCGCGCCCGCCGCCACCGCCGCGCCCGCGCCCGCGCCCACCGGCCACGGTGGAAGAGGGGGCGGCGGGGTCGGCGGCAGCGGCGGACGCGACGAGACCGTCGAGCGCCGAGCGCGCAGCGGCGTGCGCGCCGGCGCCGAGCGGGCGGCCGCGCGCGAACAGGACGAGCGAGCGGGGGTGGGCGTCCGTGGCCTGCCACAGCAGGCACTTGAGCTGGCGCAGGGTGGTGCGGGCGCCAACCTGCAGGGTGGTGACGCCCTTGCGGGCGCGGCGACTCTTGCGCTCGGCGGCGGCCCCGGCGGCGGGGTTGGCGGCGACGGCGGCGGCGGCGGCGGCGGCGGCGGCCGCGAGCGCGGCGGCGTCGCCGTTTTGGCCGCCGCCGCCGCCGTTGGCGAGGGCGGCGGCCGCGCCCGCCGCGGCCGCGGCGGCGGCCGCCGCGCCCGCGCCCGCCTGCTCCTGGGCCGCGCGCAGGGCCGCGGGCAGCTCCTCGACCTTGTCCACCATCTGCACGAGCACCTCGGCCTGGTCGTACGAGAGGGCGGCCTGGCGCGCCTCGGCGTCGGCGCGCCGGAGCGCCTCCTCGCAGAGCGCCGGCGCCGCCCCGGAGGGCAGCAGCCAGGCGGGCGCAGAGCGCTGCGCGGCGGCGGGCCCCTGCCGCCACGAAGAGGGCGGCGGCGCGCCCGCACCGCCGCCTGCGGCGGCGGCGGCGGCCGCGGCGTCGCCGACGATCAGGCGCGCGCAGAGGCCCTGGGCGATGGCGGCGGCCTGCGCGCGCGAGAGGGTGCGGTGCGTGGCGGTGATGGGGTTGTGGCCGCCGTTGCCGTTGCCGTTGCCGTTGCCGTTGCCGCTGCCGCTGCCGTTGTCGTTTCCGTTGCCGCCGCCGCTCGGAGTCAGCTCCTCCTCTCCCGCCGCGGCCGCCGCCATCGCCCCTGTGTGCTTCTGCTGCTGCTGCCGCTTGTTCTGCGCACCGCCGCCGCCGCCGCCCGCCGCGCGGGCGCGGCCCGTGTCGCTGCGCTGCCCAAGGCCCGCCCAGCCCGTCTTGGCCTCCTCCTCCTCCGCCTCCGCCTCCTCGTCCTGTTTCTTGTCGCGGCCGCCGGCGCCCTTGCCGCCGCCGCCGCCGCCCTTGCCGCCGCCGCCGCCGCCTTGCCGCCCTTCCCTCTCCGCCCCCCGCTCCGCCTCCGCCTCCGCCTCCGCCTCCGCCCCCCCCTCCGCCTCCGCCTCTGGCCCGTAAAACATCTGCAGCGCCCGCCACTCCCCCTCCGACAGCACCCGCAGGGCGTCCGTCTCAGGCGAGGCCTGCGCGTAGCGGCCCCGGCGGCACACGACCGCCGGCAGGCGCGCGGCCAGGCGCGGCTCGCCCGGGTGGCACGAGCAGAGCAGCGGCGCCATCGCGACGCGCAGCGACGGAGGGCGCGGCGGCGCGGCGCCGGCGGCCGCCAGGCGCGCGGCGGCCGCGCTCGGCGACGACGATGCGCCGCCCGGGCTGTTGCGGCCGCGCGAGCCGATGGGGCGGGCGGCCGAGGCGAAGGCGACCCAGGAGCTGACCCAGTCGGACGGCACGAGGTAGTAGGTGCCGCCGGCCTCGAGGCTGAGCGCGGCGGCGGTCGCGCCGCCGCCGCCGCCGCCGGCCGCTGCGGCGGCGGCGGCGCCGCCGCCGCCAGCGCCGACGCCGCCGCCTCCCGACGCCACGGCAGAGACGGCCAGCGCACGCAGCTCGGGCGCCGACAGCTCGACGTCCGCGCGCTCCTGCCACAGGGCCGCGTCGCCGCGCGCCGCCTCGGCCGCGCGCAAGCACTGCGCGCACTCGCGCGCCTGGCCCGCGGCGAACGTGGGGCAGTCTGCGGGCGGCGGCGGCGACGACGGGCTCGCGGCGGCGGCGGCGACGGCGGCGGGAGCGCCGGCCGGCCCGCTCCGCCGCCCTCCTCCTCCCCGCTGCTTTTGCTGCTTTTGCTGCTGCTGCTCCCGCTGCTGCTGCTCCCCGTCCGACGCGTCTAGCACCACGACGTCCTCCTTCTCCCCGCCGGACGCCGCCGCGACGTCGCGCTCGCGCTCGCGCGCCTCCTCGGCGCGCCGGCGCGCCGCCTCGGCGTCGCGCCGCCACAGGCGGACGATCAGGCGCCACGCCTCGCCGGGCACGGCCGCGCGCGCGCCGCCGCCGCCGCCGCCGCCCCCGCCTGCGCCGCCGCCCACCGCGTCCTCCGGCAGGAGGCCGCCGTGCGGGCACACCAGGCTCGAGGCCGGGGCGGGAGGAGCCACGAGCGGGGACGCGCCGGCGGGCAGGCCGGCGGCCGTGAAGGGGCCGCCGCCGCCGCCGCCGCCGCCGCCGGCCGCGCGCCGCAGAAAGGCAGACAGCCACGCTCTTCCGACGAAAAACGCCTCTCCCTCGGCCTCTCCGCCGCCGCCGCCGCCGCCTCCGTGCGCCTCGTCTTCTTCCTCACCGTCCACGCTCATAGGCCCGCCAGAGGTCAGGTCGACGACGCCGATGGGCGGGGGCCGGCGGCCGCTGCCGCCGCCGCCGCCGCCGCCGCCTGCGGTGCCGCCGCCCGCCGCGCCGCCGCCGCCGCCGCTGCCGCCGCCCCCCGCGCCCGTCGCCGCCGCCCGCTCCATCCCCTGATAGGCGAGGATCAGCTGCGCGGCCGTGTCGCGCTCGAGGCGCGAGTCCCCGCCCTCGGCCGCGCGCCGCAGCCGGCCGCCCAGGCACTCGGGGCACGCGTCGCGCCCAAGCGCCAGCTCGGGCCCGCCGCCGCCGCACTCGGCGCGCAGGAGGCGCCACGCCTCCCGCGACAGCAGCTTGGCGCCGCAGGGCAGCGACGACGGGTCGAGCCGGCCGTGCGGGCAGCGCAGCGCTGCGCAGTCGACAGGCGGCCCCGTTCCGCCGCCGCCGCCGCCGCCGCTGTCCGTGGGCGGCGGCGGCAGGGCGTTGCACCACTCCTCGAGCCAGGCGCGCGGCACGAGGCGCCCGCCCAGGCCGTCGACGTCCGCGGGGACGGGGGGCGGCGCGGCCGCCTCCTCCTCCCCCTCCTGCATGCCGCCCTCGCCGGCCGGAGCCGTGCCCGCCGCCGCGCCGCCGTCGGCTGGCGGGGCGGCGACGGGTCCGCCCGCCGCCAGCACGGCGCGGACGGCCCGCTGCCGCTCGAGGCGGCGCGCGGCGGCGCCCTCCTTGAGCGCGGCGTAGTCGGCGCAGGCGCGCGCAAAGGCGTCGTGGGCGGCGGCCACGGCGGCGCTGGCGTCGGCGGGCAGGGCCACGAGCGCCTCGGCCGGCGGGCGCGCGGGCAGGTCGCGCGGGGCGGCCTCCTCCTCGCCGCCGTCTTGCTCGTCGGCCGCCGCCGCCGTCGCGTCTGCCGCGACTACCGCTCCCCCCGCCTCTGCCTTGGGCCGTTTCCTCTGCTGCTCGCGGCCTGCCGCCTGCCCGCCCTCCGCGGCGGCGACGGTGTCGTCCGTCATCACCTCGTCGCTGCCGCCGCCGCCACCACTGTGCGCCGCCGCCGCCGCCGCCGCCGGAACCGCCTTGCCGCCGCCGCCTCCCCCGCCGGCGCTGGCGCCGCGCGCCGCCGCCGTTGCTGCCGCCGCCGCCGTCGCCGCTGCCTTTGCATCCTGCTTGCGCCGGCGCTCCTCCTCGGTGCGCGCGTCGGCCGCGCGCTGCAGCAGCCCCGCCGAGTCGGCCGCGGCGGCCTCGGCCGCGCTCTCGGGCGAGGGCGAGGACGCGGGCCACCCGCGCGCCTTGTAAACGAGCATGTAGGCGTTGGAGCTGACGATGTTGACCGTTGCAGGATCAACAACGGCGGCGGCCTTGCCGCCGGCGCCGCCCTTGCGCGCGGGCGTCGCCGCCATGGCGCCGGCCTCGCCGCCGCCGCCGCCCGCCTCCGCCGACGCGGGAGGCATCGCCCGCTCCGCCCCGGCCTCCTCGGAGGCGCCCTTGCCGTCGGCCACGCGCTGCTGCTTGCGCGGGGGGCCGCCCGCGCCGCGGCCGCGCCCCCCGCGCCCGCGCCCGGCCGCCGCTGGAGGCTTTCTGGCGCTGCCACCCTTGCTGCCGCCGCCGCCCTCGCCGCCCTCGCCGCCCTCGCCGCCCTCGCCGCCCTCGCCCTCGCCCTCGTCGCGGCCGCTGGCGGGCGCCGCCGCCGCCTGCCCCGCCGCCGTCGTGCCGTGGTCGGCCGGGTGCGTCGTCGGCAGCGGGCCCATTTCGACGACCTCCTCGTCGTCGCAGCGGAGCCAGCACGCGGGGCCGGGCCCGCCGCCCGCCGCGCCCGCCGCGCCCGCCGCGCCCGCCGCGCCCGCCGCAGGCGGCGCCTCGCAGTCTGGCCGGCGCACGTGCGCGACGTAGTGGCCGTGGCTGGCCGAGCCGCCCTTGTGAATGAGCACGGCGACCAGGTCGTACGTCCCCACCGGGCCGCCGAGGGGCCCCGTCGTCTCGCTAAAGTTGGCGCCGCCGTCGCCGCCGCCGCCGCCGTCGCCGCCGTGCCGGGCGGGCGCGTAGGCGGCGGGCGCGGCCGCGCGCGCGAGGGCCAGCACGTCGCCCAGCGGGAGCACGAGCGGGAACGAGAGCTTGTCCGTCGCCTTCTTCTTCTCGAATTTCTGCGGGTGGTGTGTTGCGGTGTCGGGCGGTCGAGGGGGGAGGAGCAAAATGCGGTCGGTCGTCAGAGAAAGCGTTTCGGTTTTGGGCGCCCGAGAAAGGCCCGTGCACGACGGGCGGGCGGGCGAGCGCCGCGCGCGCAAAACAACGACCAAGCCCCGAAACCGGTTCCCAAATGCCAGCGGCGACACAAAGGAAACAAAAGAGTCCGCCTGCCTCGCACCTTGACGTCGAACACGAACCGCTGCAGCGACAGGCACAGGTACGGCGGGCACGCGCGCAGGACCAGCTGCCGCGCCGCGTCGCGCCGCGCGCCGCCGCACCCGCGCTCGCACGCGACCCGGTTTCCGCCGTCGAGCCGCTCCTCGGCGAGCGCGCCGACCAGGCTCTCGGCCAGCGTGCGGAAGCCCTGGACCTGCAGCGGCAGCTCGTAGTAGTCGGTGGCGCGGCGCGAGGCCTCGCTGCTCAGGCCGCACGAGGCGCAGGTGGTGGCGTAGGACGCCGCGCCGCGGAAGAGACGCGGCACCGCGCCGCGCGCGGCGGCCGAGCGAGACCGGGCCATCACGCCTTCTAGTTTCGCGAGCAGCAGCTTCAGAAACTCCTGGCCGTCCTGCTGCACGGCGTGGTCGATCTGCAGGGCGCGGGCAAAGTCGGTCGGGTCGGCGGCGGCCCAGGGCCCGTACTCGAGGGCCAGCAGGAGCGAGCGGAGCTCGGCGACGGCGGCGCCGCCGGCCGGGCGGGCGCCGCCGCCGCTGCTGCCGCCGCCGTTGCCGCCGCCGCCGCCGCCGCCGCCGGCCGCGCCGCCGCCGCCGCCGCTGCCAGCCGCCGCGCCGCCGCCGTCCTCGAGCACGGCCGGCTCGAGCGCGTACAGGCCGCGCGTGAAGGCCGGGATGGCCGCGAGGAACTGCAGGGCCGCGTTGACGTAGCAGGTGTTGCCCAGGTTGCGCAGGCCGGCGGGGGCGGCGAGCGACTGGTTTTTTTGTTTTGCGTTTCCCGTGTTGAGGAGCGGCGAATGAGCGATCGAGCGAGCGACGGCGACACGGCCGCGAGGCGTCTCTCGCCTTTTTCCCCTCGTTCTTCCCCCCACTTATCCCCACGCCCTTCCCCCCAAAAACAGACGTCCGTGCTCACCGTGCGCGCGTTGTCGCGCGGGTCCGGCCCCAGCCCCCCCAGCACCGCGCTCTCGCGCTGCCAGAGGCCCGTCTTTTTCCACCCGCCCTCTGCCGGCACCAGCGCGCACAGGCAGCGCGGCGCGTCGCGCCGGTTCTGGCGGCAAGGGCGCTCGGCGCTGCAAGGGGCTTGGTCGGCGCCCAGGAGGCGCGCGACCGTCTCGACGTCGAGCTGCTCGCCCGCGTCCATGCGGTGCAGCAGCGCGCGCGCCTCGTCCGGGTCCATGTCGGCCTCTCTTGACGCCGCGTTCCCCGCCCCTACCCCCCCTCCTCCTCCTCCTCGTCCTCCTCCACCCCTGCCCCCTCCTCCTCCCCTTCCTCCTCGTTTGGGTGGCATGCTGCGACGGCTGCGGCGTCGATGCGCCCGCGAATTTGCGCGAGAGGGCTCAAGGCGGCGAAGGCGCGCTCAGTTGACGGGCAGCGCGCGGGCGAGGGTGGGCGGATGCGTTGGGGCGGGACGATTCCAAAACCTTTCTTTCGATGACTTTTGAATGCTGCAATTTTGCGAGCTGCTGTGCGTCGAGTGATGTGGTGAGGCAGCAGGTTGAAGCACAAGCGCATGTTTCGGCGCCTGCTGTCGTGCGTGCGTACGTCGGGGCAGCAGCAGCAGCGGCGGAGGCGGAGGCGTGCTCATCTTGAGAGAGGGGTGAGAGACAGGGGCAAGCGGCGGCGTCGGCGTCTCTGCCGGTGTCGGCGCCGCTGGTCCGACTGCTAGACTGCTTTGTCGCCGCCCGCACATCCTTCCGATCCCAAACGTGGGACATCAGGCTCTACCGACGCAATGAGAAACCATTGCCCTAAAGTGTACAATAGGAAAATAAAAGGGTGCCCGCAAAAGGCGAGAGCGTCCCCGCGCCGTCGCCCGGCGCCGCCGCCGCCGCCGCTCGGCGACCCCTAGAAGCTCACTCGCGCCGGTGGATGCCCTTTGCCGAGCACTGGCTCCCCGCCAGCACGCGCACGTCCGTCACCTGCACCCGCAGCGGCCGCGTCAGGCACCAGCACACTTGGTCGGCCACGTCGGCGGCGACCAGCGGGTCAAACCCCGCGTAGACGGCGTCCGCTTTCGTCCTGTCGCCGCCGAAGCGCGTGGTGCTGAAATCGGTGTTGACGGCGCCAGGACTGACGGTCGCGACGCGCACGGCCGACGCGACGAGGTCGTGGCGCGCGGAGGCCGCGAACGCCTCGACGGCCGCCTTGGACGCGCAGTAGACGCTGCCGCCGGCGTAGGGCTCGTGCCCGGCGACGCTCGACAGGAAGACGAGGTGGCCGGGCCGCGGGGCGCGCGCGAGCATGCCGCGCGCGGAAGATCGAGTCAGCGCGACGACCGACGCGACGTTGGTCTCGAGCACCGTGCGCGCGTCGCCGAGGTCGTTCTCCGCGACCGACGCGACGCCGAGCGCCAGGCCCGCGTTGTTGATGAGGATGTCGATCTCCCGGAATCCTGCGGGCAGCCCATCCGGAACCAGCGCCTCGGCCTGCCGCGGGTCGGACAGGTCGGCCGCGGCGGTCGCCACCTCGAGCGCCGGGTGGCGCGCGCGCAGCGCGGCGGCGAGCCGGTCGAGGCGCGCGAGCCGGCGGGCGACTAGCACCAGGCGGCAGCCCTCGGCGGCCAGGCGCCACGCGAGGGCCTCGCCGATGCCGGCCGACGCGCCGGTCAGCAAAACGGTGGTGCCGGCGAGGGACAGCACGTCGTACGGGGCGGGAGGCTGGGGGCAGTAGTCGTCGTCGGCGGCGGCGGCGGCGACGTCGGCGCTGGCGGCGGCGGCGGCGGCGGCGGCGTCTGCCATCGGGCGTGACGGGGCGCGATCAATCGATCGGCGGGGTTGGCGTGCGACGGCGATTTGGTGCAAGGGATGAAACGTTCGTACACAGGCAGGGGAGGGTCGTATATGGGTTCCGCGATGGGCCTGCATCGATTGCGGGATTGGTGTGTGTGGACGGCGATTTGACGAATGAATGAATGCAAAGCTCGAGGGAGAGAGAGAAGAAGAGACAGGCGTGAAAACGACTTTCTTTCCTCGCCTGCGCCCCCGCTCACAAACCAACGCCCTCCCGACCGTCGCGACCGTAATCACGACACCCGAGCAACGCACCAACCCGACGACCACAAGCAAGGGAGAGCACCGCGTTTCTGGTTTTTGAAAGGGCCCAGACAGCAAGGTACGCCACCCGCTCATCTCGTTGCGACCAACCATCCCCGCCCGTTCCGACCCCGATCTCCACCACCCGTGCGTCCGGGTCCCTCGCTCCGGGGACGCTGGAGCGGGCTGGCGAGGCGATCGCAAAGCGACAAGAAAGAGAGGGTGTTTGTTGCAGTTGGCTTTGAGGGAGCGTCGCGCGCGCGCGTTCAGCTCAAGCCGCATCTCCTGATGCGCTCACCGACGCATGCTCCACGCAAGCGCCGACTGCCGTCTCGCGACTCCCAACGAACACCACAAGCGCAGGTAACAGAGAGAGAGGCCGACTGTCGCGCCAAGCCGCCAACGCCGGGCGCGCCGGCAAACGGTCGAGCGCGGGACCGACCGACCGGGCGCGCTGTTGGCGAGACGGGCCGCGCCCCCCTTCCCTTTCTGGCGTCGCCGACTTGGCAAAGGAGCAGCCACTTGAAACATGCAGCAGCCCTACTACGGCGGGGCGCCGGCGCCGCCCCCCGGCGTGTACGGCGCGCCGCCGTCGCCTCAACAGCAATACCAGCAGCAGCAGCCGCAGCAGCAGCAGCAGCCGCAGCAGCAGCCGCAGCAGCAGGCCCCCGGGCGCCCGGCGGCGTACGGGGCGCCGCCCGGGCCCCCCCCTGGCGTCAGCCATCTGACGGCGGGCATGCAGCAGATGGGCGTGGGCCCGCCGCCGCCGGCCGGCGCGCCGATGCAGCAGCAGCAGCCCTACGGCGCGCCGATGCAGCAGCAGCAGCCCTACGGCGCGCCGATGCAGCAGCAGCAGCAGCAGCAGCAGCCCTACAGAGCGCCGCCGCAGCAGCAGCAGCCGGCCATGGCGCCGCCGCAGGGCGGGGGGCCGCTGCCGGCGTCCGGCTACCTGCGCCCGCAGGCCCCGCCGCACGGCGCTTACGCCAACGGTGGCGCCCCGCGGCCAGCCATGGCCAATGGGCCCATGCAGCCGCAGATGATGCAGCAGCAGCAGCAGCCGCCGGGCGCGCCGCGGCCCGCCCCGACGGCGACGGCGACGGCGACGGCGACGGCGACGGGCGGGCCGCCTCCGTACGCCGCAGGGCCCGCAGCAGCAGCGCCGGCGCCGGGGAGCTACGGGCCCGGCCCCGCAAGGCCTTTGGGTCCTGCGCCCGTGGCAGCAGCACCAGGGGCCTACGGAGGCGGCGGGCCGCCCGCCGCCCCGTACGGCGCCTCCCCGCCGCCGCCCGCCGCGGGGCCGGCGGCGGCGCCGCGGCCCCTTGGGGGCGCGCCGGCGTACGGCGGCCCGGCGGCGCCCTACGGCGGTCCTCCGGGGCCGGCGGCGCCCTATCAGCAGCAGCAGCAGCAGCAGCAGCAGCATCAAATGCAGCAGCTGCAAATGCAGCAGCAACCGGGCGGCGGCGGCGGCCCTCCGATGCCGCCTCGGCCGCCGCTGCCGGGCGCCGGCGGCGGCCCCGGCGGCGGCTACGGCGCCCCCTCTCCTCCCTCACCGGGAGGCGCCTACCCCCCGCCCCCGGGCGCGCAGGCCGGCCCCCCCGGCGCCTACGGCGGCGGGCCCCCCAGGCCGCCCATGCCCGGCGCCTACCCGCCGCCTCCTCCGGGAGCGATGAGGGGAGGAGGGGGGCCGCCCCCGCCCGGCCCCCCCGGCCCCCCCGGCGGCGCCGGCGCGCCCCCGCCCGGGCTGCCGCCGCCGCCGCCCCCCGGCGGGCCGCCGCCCCCGGGCGCCCCGGCCCCCCAGCACTTCCACGCCCACGCCACCGCCCCGGCGCAGCGCATCGACCCGTCGCAGATCCCGCGCCCGGCCCCCTTCTCGGCGCCCAACTCTGCAAACGCCCGCGCCGTCGTCTTTGAGACGCGCCTGCCCTCGGGCCAGCACGCCGCCCCGCCGCCCGCCGCGTCCCCCTTTTGCGTGCGCGACCGCGGCGCCGCCTCGCCCCGCGTCCTGCGCGCCACGGTCAACGCCGTGCCCTGCACGCAGGAGCTCGCGCGCGAGGCGGGCATGCCGCTCGCCCTGGTCGTGCAGCCGCTGGCGCTGCCGGACCCCGCGGACGACCCCGTGCCGCTTGTCGACCTCGGCCCGCTCGGCCCCCTGCGGTGCGCCCGCTGCAAGGCCTACGTCAACGCCTTCTGCCGCTGGGCCGAGGCGGGCAAGAGCTACAGCTGCAGCCTGTGCGGCCACGCCAACGCGTGCCCCGAGGCCTACTTTTGCTATTTGGGGCCCGACGGCCGGCGGCGCGACGCCGACGAGCGCGCCGAGCTGTCGCGCGGGACGTACGAGGTCGTCGCGTCCGCCGAGTACTCGGTGCGCCCGCCCATGCACCCGACGCACGCCTTCGTGATCGACGCCACCTCGGCGGCCGTGGCCACGGGCGCGACCGCCGCCGCGTGCCAGTGCGTCGAGGGCGCGCTCGACTCCGTCCAGGGCGGCGAGGACGCGCGCGTCGCCGTGCTCTCGTTCGACGGCTCCGGCGTGCACTTTTTCCACGTGGCCCCCGGGCAGCAGCAGCCCGCCATGCTGGTGATGGCCGACCTGGGCCAGCCGTACAGCCCGATGGCGGCGCCGCGGCAGCTGGCGCCCGTGGTGGCCGCGCGCGCCGAGCTCAGGGACCTGCTGCTGGCGCTGCCGGCGATGGCCGAGGCCGGCGCGGCGGCGGCCGCCGGCACGGCCGCGGGCGCGGCGTCGTGCGGCGGCGCGGCGATCGAGGCGGCGGTCGAGCTGCTCAAGCCGACGGGCGGCAAGGTGCACGCCTTCCTGGCGGGGCCGCCGACGGTCGGCAGCCGGACGGTGCGGGCGCAGGGCGGGGCGGCGGGCGGAGGCGCGTCGATGGCCAACGGCGGCCCTGCCTCTGGTGGCGACAAGGGCGGCGGCGCGGGCGTCGGCCTGCCGCCCGCCGACGCGTCCTGGCAGGCCCTCGCCTCGGACGCCGCCGAGTTCAACGTGTGCGTCGACGTCTTCCTCCTCGCCCAGGGCCACTGCGACGCGGCGTCCCTGTCGGCCCTGACGCAGACCACGGGCGGCTCGCTCTACTCCTACTGCCCGTTCAGCCCCGGGGTGGGGGCAGCGGCCGACAACGGCGGCGGCGCCAACGGCGGCGGCGTCCCAAACGGCGGCGGCGGCGCAAACGCCGGCCCGAGCGGCAGCGGCGACGCGGACCAGCTGCTGAACGACCTGCGCTGGAACGTCGCGCGCCCGCAGGGGCTCGAGGCCATCCTGCGGGTCAGGGCCTCGACGGGCGTCGACGTCGAAGGGTACTCCGGAGCGCTCTACAAACCGCTCAACTCTCCGACGGATGTCTACCTCCCCGCGGTCGACTGCGACAAGGCCGTCGTCGCGCGCCTGAGCCTCACGGAGCGCCTGGCGCCCGGGCAGGAGGTGGTCCTGCAGTCGGCGCTCCTGTACACGTGCGCGGACTCGAGTTCAACTGGAGGCGGGGGGGGGATGCGCGCGGGCGGCGGCGGCGGCGGGCCGGCTGGCGGCGCCGACCCGAGGCGGCGCCGCATCCGCGTTGCGACCATCTCGCTGCCCGTGGCCGACGCGGCGGCGGCGCTGTTCAAGGCGGCCGACCTCGACGCGCAGCTGGTGGCAGGGGCGCGCGCGGCCGCCGCCTCCCTATTCGAAAGCCCCCTGGCGGCGTGCCGCGACGGCACTTTGGCGCGCGCCACAGCCGTGCTCGGTGCGTACCGCCGCCACTGCGCGACGGCAAGCAGCGCCGCGCAGCTCATCCTGCCGGAGGCGCTCAAGCTGCTGCCGCTCTACACGCTGGCGCTGCTCAAGTGCCCGCTGCTGCGCTCCGACGCCCGCGCGGACGAGCGGGCGTGGTGGCGGGCGGCGCTGTCGAGCGGGGGGTGCGGGAGCGTGCCGGGGCTGCTGCACGCGCGGCTGCTGCCTTTCCACCGGCTGTACTACGCGGGGGCGGCCGGCGCGGCGGCGGCGGCGGGCGCAGCGGCGGCGGGCGCGGCCGGCGGCGGCGCGCCGGCCCTGGGCAGCGCCGCCGCCGCCGCCCGCGACCTGGCCGCCTTTCTGCAGGCCGCCCTCCCCCCGCCGCGCCCCCCGCTGCCGCTCCCGCCCGGCGCGCCGCCCGCGCCGCCCCCGCCCCTTCCGCTGCCCGACGCCCTGCCGCTCAGCAGCGAGGCGCTCGAGTCCGGCGGCGTCTACCTCGCGGAAAACGGCGCCGACGCCCTTCTCTTCCTCGACCGCGACGCGCCTGCCGAGATTGTGCGGCAGCTGTTCGGCGACGCCTTCCCCGACGCGGACGCCCTGTGCCGCGCGCCCCAGGCCCCTCCCTTGCTGGCGCTGCAGCGGCACGAAGGTGGCGGCGGCAACCTCGCCTCGCCGCCCGCGCCCGCGCGCGCGCTGCTGGCCGAGCTGATGGCGCGGCTGCGCTCCTCCCGCGGCGCGCACATGCGGCTGCGCGTGGCGCGGCGCGGCGACCCGCTGTGGGAGCCCTTGTTCGGCGCGCTGCTGGCGGAGGACCGGGCGCCCGCGTCGTCCGGCGGGGGGATGTCCTACGTGGAGTTTCTGTGCCACGTGCACCGGCAGGTGCAGAACCGGATGAACTGAGGCAGAGAGGGGGGGCGGGATGGACAATGAAGATAAAACGCTGCGACCTCGCGCTCGTCAAAAGTAAGGCCGGGCAACGGTTGTCCAAGACGCGCGATATCCTCTCTCTCTCTCTGGCGGCCGCGATCGCGGTCGTCGGTCGCCCGACCCTTGCCTCCCGTCGTCGCCCGTCCTTTCTCCGTTCTCCCTCCTTCTGGTCCGCCTCTCGCCGGCACGCCCATGCGAGGAACCGACGACGAGGCCTGCCATGGTGGCGGCGCTGCGGACGGCGGACGATGCCCGAGCGCCGCCGAGTGAGGCCGTCGTCTTTTTTTCCCTAGCGTGCGCCCGTCGACGATTAACGGCGGCGAGCGCGCGATGCCATATTTGCCCCGCCCTCCGGATCCGCAGCACTGATCGATCCGACCGCCCCCAGCAACGCAATCCTCCGAACCCCGTCTTTCATCGCCGCCACGCGATCCTCCTCAGCCGCGCCTCATACCGCACGGAACGGTGTGTCTGTCGTGGACTTGCAAAAAAAGCAAAAAGGAAGAGAGGCGACAGGCAACCTCCCTCGTCACGAATAGGTCCCCCCAACCGAAAGAATCAACTCCGGCGGTATCCTATATAGAAACATCCGGCGCGCACCCTCACCCCGGACAACTGACCGAGCGCGGCGCGACCACCCAAAACTTTCCTTAAAACACAACTCCCTCGCGCCGCGCCGAACCGCCTCCCTCGCCCCGGGAAAACAGCCCAGAGGTGCCGCACGGGGCGCCCGAGCTGGTCCCGCGCAAGACCGCGCGACTGTTGGGCCCGCGCGCGCCCGGTCCGAACCGGGGCTTCGCGCCGGCTTCCCAAGCACGTGTCTCAGAGCTTCGCGACAGCGCCGGCAACCGCAATGGCCGCCTGGCCTTCCCCGGACGGCCTCGGCGGCATCGACTTTAGCGCGTTCGGGGTCGGGCCGCCGCTGCAGCCGCAAGCGCAAGCGCAGCAGCCGATCGTCGGCGGCGCCGCCGGCTCTTGGGGCGCCGCCGACGGCGCGGCGGGCGGCGGCGGCGGCGGCGGCGCGCTTCACTTTGACCTCTACCCTCAGCAGCAGCAGCAGCCGCCGCAGCAGCAGCAGCAGCAGCAGCCGCTGCTGCAGGCCGACGCCGCCTCGCAGATGGGCTCGTCCTGGCAGAGCTACAGCCTCGCCGGCGCCTCGTCCTACTCGCGCGACCCGTTGGCGCACGGCGGCGGCGAGCACGGCTGCGGCGGCGGCGGCGGCGGCGGCGGCGGCGGCGGCGCGGCCTCGGCGCTCTGCCCGCCCTCGCTGGGCGCGCCGTCGTCGCTCCTGCAGCAGCAGGGCGGCGCGTCCTACGGCGGCGGCCTCGGCGCGCTGGGCGGGCGCCCGCCGCTGCCGCCGCACCAGCAGCAGCAGCAGCAGCAGCAGCAGGTGGGGTCGTTCTTTGCGCCGCCGCAGCAATACCAGCAGCAGCAGCAGCCGCAGCACAAACCGCAGCAGGCAGGCGGGAGATACGGCGGCGGCGGCGGCGGCGGATGGGTCGGCCCGGTCCAGCAGCGCGGCGGCGGCGACGGCGACCGCAGCACGCACGGCGGCTCGCATTTTTTTGGCGGCGTCCCGCACCCGCCGGCGCCCGCGTTTGCCGCGGCGGACGACGGCGGCGCAGCAATGCGGTCGGCGTCGTCGGCGGCGCTCAGCGAGCTGCTGGCCGCCGCCCTGCAGCAGCAGCACGGCGGCGGCGGCGGCGGCGGCGGCGGCGGCGGCGGCGGCGGCGGCGGCGGCGGCGGCGGGCGCCTGCTGCAGCAGCAGCAGCAGCAGCAGCAGCAGCAGTTCCGCCCGCCGTCCAGCATGAGCGGCGGCGGCGGCAGCGGCGGCGGCGGCGGTGGCGGGGGGGGGTCGGGCCACTACGGCGGCGGCGAGCCCCTGCACCTGCCCATGCACCTCCCCCAGCAGCAGCAGCAGCAGCAGCAGCAGCAGCAGGGCGGGTACGAAGGCGGCGGCGGCTCGACGGCCGCGGCTGCGATGGCGGCCGCAGCAGCAGCCGCCGCAGCAGCAACGATGGGCGGCGGCGGCGGCCCCTTTGGCAGCAACGCGTCCCCGCCCCTCGTCAACCCGTCGCCCTCGGGCGGATCGCTCGCGGCGGCGGCGGCCGCCGCCGCCGCCGCCATGGCCGCAGCCAACGCCCACCAGCAGCAGCAGCATCAGCAGCACCACCACCACCACCAACACCAGCAGCAGCACCAGCAGCAGCACGGCGGCGGCGGCGGCAGCCATCGCGGCGGCGGCGCAAGCCTCAGCGGCGGCGGCGGCGGCGGCTCCCACTCCAACAGCCTCATCGCGTTTGGCAGCCTCGGCTCGGCCAGCGGCGGCGGCGGCGGGCCCATCGCCATGTCCGGCAGCCGCGGCGGCGGAAGCGGCGGCGGCGGCGGCGACCAGTACGCCATGCGCCCCGCCTTTGCGTCCCCCAGGGGGGGCGGCGGCAGCGGGGGCTTTGCCGGCCCGAGCAGCGGCGGCGGCGGCAGCAGCTTTGGGCAGGGCTTGCTGGCGTCGGCCGCCTCTGGCGGCGGCGGCGGCGGCGGCGGAAACGGCGGCGCCAGCAGCGCCTCGGCTGCCGCCGCCGCCGCCTCGTCCGTCGAGGCCCTGCTGCGTTGGATCGCGTCCATCCCGCCGCACGAGACCGTCGCCCACGCGGCCGCCAGCGCCGACGGCGCCGCCGTTGCCGCCCTGCTCTGCAGCCTCGACTCTTCCGCGCTCGCCGCGCTGCTCAAGGAGATCGGGCGGCAGCACCCGGGCGGCGGCGGCGGCGGCGGGAACGGCGGCGGCGGGGAGAGGGGCGGCGGCGGCGGCGGCGCCTCGGGCCCCGGCAGCGCCCCGGGCGCCAACTCGCTCGCGCGCTCGGGCAGCGCGTCGGGCGCCGGGCTCGGCCAGATGCAGCACCAGCAGCAGCGTCAGTCGCCGCCGCGCCACAGCGGCGGCGGCGGCATGGCCGACGGCCAGCAAGGCGCGGGCGCCTCGTCCTCGGGCGGCGGCGGCGGCGGAGGGCCAGGCGCCCCCGGCGGCGGCAGCGGTAAGGGCGGCGGTAACCACGGCGGCGGCAACGGCAGCAACAGCGCCAACGGCGGCGGAGGGGGCCACGCGCCGCCGCCACCGCCGCCCGGCGCCCGGCGCGCCGCCGAGGTCTTCGACTTGGTGCGCGCCGGCGCGCGCGCCGCGCCGCTCGAGTACGGCCACCTGCTGGACGTCTACAGCTACACCACCGCCATCGCGAGCTGCAGCGCCACGCAGCAGCTCGCGCGCGCCATGGAGCTCGCGGGGGAGATGCGCGCGCGGGGCGTCCCGCGAAACGTGCACACCTACACCGCGCTCATAAACGTGTGCGTGAAATGCAGCGAGGCGGCGCTCGCGCGGGACGTCTACGGCGCCATGCTCGGCGACGGCATCGCGCCGAATCTAGTGACTTTCAACACGCTCGTCGACCTGCACGTGCGCACGGGCCAGTGGCGCGAGGCGGTCCGCGTGCTCGACACCCTCGAGTCGGCCGGGATACGGCCCGAGGTGCGCACGTACAACACGATCATCACCGCCTGCAATAAAGCGGGGCAACCGGAGGAGGGGCTTAGGGTGTACTACGAGCGAATGGCGGCGGCGGGCGTCCGGCCGACGGCCACGACCTACACCGCCCTGATCAGCGCCTACGGCAAGCAGGGGCGCGTCGAGCGCGCCATGGCCGTATTCGAGGACATGGTCGCGCGCGGGTGCGAGCGCAACGTCATCACGTACAGTAGCCTGATCGCCGCGTGCGAGCGGGCCGGGCGCGCCGACCTCGCGCTCGAGCTGTTTGCGCGCATGGGACGCGAGGGCTGCGCGCCAAACGTGGTCACTTACAACAGCCTGATCGCCGCATGCGCCCACTCTGCTCCGGGCGACGGCTGGGCCCGCGCGCGCGACTGCTTCGGGCGCATGCTTGCGCAGGGGCTGACGCCGGACGCGATCACGTACGCGGGCCTGGTGGCGGCGCTCGAGCGGGGCGACCAGTGGAGGCACGCTTTGCGGGCGGCGGCGGCGGCGGCGGCCGCGGGCTGCTCGCCCGACGCCGCCGTGCACAACGCGCTGTTCGAGGCGCTGTGGCGCTCCGGGGTGCTGGCGGCGCAGATGCGGGCGCTGCAGATGTGGACGGCGGCCAACCGGGCGGGGCACTTTCGGGTGTACCACCACCACCACCACGGCGGAGGAGGAGCAGGAGGGCAGGCCGGCGCGGGGGGCGGCGCGGGGGGCGGCGGCGCAATCATGGGAAACGGCGCCGCGGGCGCGGCGGCGGGCGCGGCGCCCTCCTCCTCGTCATCCCCGTCGCTGGGCGACGCCAACGTCTCGCACCACTCGGCCGTAGCGCTCACCTCGGGCGCCGCCATCGTCACGCTGCTGCGGTGGCTGTGCGACGTGCGCCACCGCGCGGCCAAGGAAGGCGGAGGCGGCCAGAGCGGCGGCCCAGGCCTGCGCGCGCGCGTGGTCTTCTCCTTGCAAAAGGGTAAGGCCTCGCGCGCCGAGCAGCCGAGCGCCGTCATCTGCGCGCGTGTCGCCTCCCTCATGCGCGGCCACGGCTCGCCGTTTTCCGTCGCCCTAAGCGGCACCCTCCCGAGCGAGCGCGGCGGCGGCGGCGGCGGCGGCGGCGGCAGCGGCAGCGGCAGCGGCAGCGGCGCGCCCTCGGGCGGCGACGCGGGCGGCAGCGGCAGCGGCGGCGTGCCCTCGCCGCCGTCGTCCGGCAGGCCCCCGGGCGCCTCGTTGGCCTTCGCCTCCGCCTCGGCATCCCCCTCGCCTCCGCCCGCGACCGTCCCTGGCAGCGTGGGTGGCGGCAGCGGGGGCGGCGGCGGCTCCAGCGGCGGCAGCGGCAGCGGCAACAACGGCAGCAGCAGCGCCGCGACCGTCCTGTCGGCCGACTCCCAGGCGCTGCTGTTGTGGCTGCGCTCGCCCGCGTTCGCGCCCCTGGCGCACCTGGTGCACGCCCCCGCCGTCAAGCGCATGGCCCTCGAGCACCTGTGCGGCGAGGACGGGGCGTTCGAGGCGCGCTGCTCGGACGCGTGGCAGCGCCTGTCGCGGCGCGACGCGGCGGCCTCGGCGGCGCTGCTCCGGCTGCGCGCGGGCGGCGGCGCCGACGCCGCGGCCGACGCCGCGCGGCGCCTCGAGGCCGCGTGCCGCCGCGCGCTCGGCCCCGCCGCCGCAGCCGCCGCTGCCTCCGATGCTCGCGCGGGCGACGGGGTCGTCGGCGCCGGCGAAGACGCCGCCGCGTCGGTGTCCGCGTCCGCGTCGTCCGGCTCGCTGCTGGCGAGCGCGGGCGTGAGCGCGAGCGCGGCGCTGGGGCTGACGGCGATGGGGGACGAGCTGCCGCTGCCGCCGCCCTCGCCCTCGTTGCTGCCGCCCTCGCCCTCGCCCGCCGCCGCCGCCGCCGCCCCCCCGGCCGCCGCCGCCGCTCGCTCCGGCCCCGGCCACCGCGCGCTCCACACCGCGCTCAAGCAGGCCGAGCGCATGCACCTGTCCCAGGATGCCGCCTACGACGCCGTCGAGCTGCTGCGCGCGGCGTTGTCCGCGGCCGCGGCCGCCGCCGCCGCCCGCGGCGAGACGGCCGCCCCGCCGCCGCCGCCGCCGCTCGCCCCGCGCCTGTGGCGCCCGGCCGTCGTCGCGTGCCTGCTGGCCGCCGCGCGCGAGGGCGCCCTTGCCGCTGCTGCCGGCGCCTGCGGCAGCGGCAGCGGCGGCGGAGGGCCCCCCCCGAGCGCCGTCCCCTCGCCCGAGCTGCTGGCCCTGTCGACGGGCTACGACGCCGAGGCGCTGCGCGAGGCGGGCGAGGCGGCGCGGCAGCTCGCCGCGCTCGTCGCGGGCGCCGCCGCCGGCTCGCGGCCGCCGACGCCGCCCGGCGGCGAGGCCGGCGGCGCGGCCGTCGACGGACCCGGCCCGCGCGGCGCGCGCCCGGCCGCGCGCCTCCTGCTCGAGCGCCTCGGCGAACCGCACCTGCAGGAGCCGCGCCTGGCCGCGGCCGTCGAGGCGGACGTGCGCGCGCTCGCCGGCCACGCCGCCGCCTCCGCGCTTGACGCCCTCTCCCGCGGCGGCTGCACTGGCGGCGCCAACTACGCCGCCGCCGCGGCGCCGGCGTCGCCCTCGTTCCCGCCCTGCGCCTCGTTCCCGCCCTCGTTCCCGCCCTCGTTCCCGCCCTGCGCCTCCTCCTCCTCCTCCTCCACCCGTCCCTGCCCGTTGCCCGCCCTGGCCGCGGCCTCCCCCGCGCTCGCCGCCGCCGCCATCGTCATGGCCGTCCGCGCGCGCCGCGGCCTCGTCCCGGCCTGGCCAGCCGCCCTGCAGCAGCTGACGGGCCTGGCGTCGCCGGACGGCTTCCCGGGCGAGCCGCCCTTTGCGGCGGCCGGCGCGGCGGCCGGCAGCGGCGCCGAGCTCGGCGCCGCCGCGGCGGACGCCGCCGCCTTCCTGGCCGGGGCCCCGGCCGGCGCGCCGGCGCGCTCGGCGCTCGGCCCGCCACCTGACGCGGCCCTAATTGAGGCCGAGGGCGCGGCGGCGGGGGCGGCGGACGCCCTCGGCCTGCCGCCGCCGCCGCCGCCGCCGCCGCCGCCGCGCGCGCCGCTAGTGGCGGTGCCGCCGCCGCCGCCGCCGCCGCCGTTCCGGGCGCCGCCGCCGGCCGCAGGCGGCCCGGACTTGCTCGCCCACCTCGAGAACGAGCTCCACCGCATGGGCATGTGAGTGGAGCGAGAGCCTCGGGCTCGAACAGACCAACCTGCGTTTCATTCCTGGACATATCTCCTTTCTCAGAGAAACACAAAACAAAAAAAGAGCGCCCGCGCTTTTGCTTTCGTCGCTGGCGACGACGGCGAAGACGGCGCCGCGCCTGGCGAGCGAGACCGCCGCCCCGCTCTCACGCCGAGCAACACAACACAAGAACAACAAGAGCAGCAGCCACCTCCACGGCGCACCATTATTTTTTCGCCGCCGATCCCCCCCCCTCCCTCCTCTTGACCCACCCTCGCCCCGTTTTGCTGGACCCGCGCGCGCGGCGGAAAGCGGGGGGCCCTCTCTCCCCTGACGCGCGCTCGCCGCACCCTCGCCCGCCGCCCGCCGCCCGCCGCCCGCCGCCCGCCGCCCGCTTGCGCCCCCTCTGTCTTTAGGCGCGCGCGCGGCCGGCCGCCGCCAGACGCGGAAGCGACACCCCCCGCAACTCCTCTCTCCGATGTACTTCCTCCAACCATGATGCGCCCCCCTCCGCCCCACACCTTTGTTTGACGGGCGCCCCCGAATCCGAAAGAAAAGAAAAGCTCCGACCGAAAGGAAGGCGTCGGCGACGCAAAGCAAACGGCCGCCCTCTTGTTTCCTCCCTCCGCCCCGCTTTGCGCTCCCTTTTCCCCCTCCCCCCCGCGGCTTGCCTGCCGAGCCCTGCGAGATCCCACACCAATTGTCACGGGAGGTCCATTCTCTCCCCGACCGCGGAAGCAGCGCCTGAAGTCACGAACGCCGGCAGCCGACCGAGAAAAAAAAACACAACGCGCAGCAACGCCGCATCGCGCGCTCGAATCCTGCCAAGCTGCCGCGCGGCCGCAGCACCGCCGGCGGCGGAAACGTAGGGCGGCGGTCCGCCGCCCTGCATTTTCGCCCCCCCACCCCTCTTTTGGATCCTGGTTCCAATATTTCCCCTCTTGTCCGTTTTTTCCTTTTTTCCGTTGTCGCGCCGCCTGTCCCGCCCCTCTCCCGCCCCATGCCCCGCTTGTCTGGCCCGCCCCCCACT
>Ga0209491_10002477_pt1 | contig 32919 bp, 19 predicted proteins | sample BON02_FD_187213 | JGI IMG/M metagenome (GOLD analysis project Ga0209491, IMG submission 187213) | Freshwater microbial communities from Lake Bonney liftoff mats and glacier meltwater in Antarctica - BON-02 (SPAdes) (version 2) | ecosystem: Environmental > Aquatic > Freshwater > Ice > Glacier... | reverse complement strand
TTTGGCGTATTAGTTGGCTTATTCGTATTCTTGCTTCGCCTGAAGAGTCCCATAAAGTATTTTTTTTCTCAAAACAAGAATACGGGATTCTCAGGCTTCTTTTTTTTAAGACTTTCGGATGCTAGTGTCCTTTGATTAACTCTTTGAATTTTTCTTTCGAATCGATTCTGTAACCGCTTTCAGAATGTGTTCTCTTTTTGAATAAACAACGTCCTTGGGTAGAGCAGAATATTCTACTTTTACCCGATACCCTTTGATACGTTTTTCTGAACATTCTTCCTTAGCGACAACTTGATATAAATGCCGAAAGAGTCCTTCTTAGCCCTTAAATTTGTATGACAAGGAGCAGCCTATTCTCCTTGACCATTAACCCTGCATTTTTATGATTGACGGATTACTCATTAAACCACTTGGATTCCCATGGGAAACCTATGATCCTTTCTTGTTTTGTGCCTTTCATCATGATACATACCCGGTAGGACAATCGCATTTAGGTCCTGACCCAGCATTGCTTGCAGGCAGGAGACTGGGGGAAGATTTTGGGAATAAAACTGGCTGGAACATGTATCATGGCGAAACCATTCCTGGCTTTCCCGCTCATCCGCACCGTGGGTTTGAAACTGTTACCATTGCCGAAAAAGGGCTAGTGGATCATTCCGATTCGATTGGGGCTTCTGGAAGATTTGGTAATGGCGATGTTCAGTGGATGACTGCTGGCCGTGGGGTGCAGCATTCTGAGATGTTTCCGCTCCTCAATAAGGAAGAAAGCAATGAACTCTTACTCTTCCAAATCTGGTTGAACCTACCTGCCCGCTCCAAGATGGTTAAGCCTCATTTTGCGATGTTCTGGAATGAGAAAATTCCGGTAGTCAAGCAGGTGAATGCGCAAAACAGAACAAGCGAAATCAAACTAGTAGCCGGTCAGTTTGAAAATCAAAAAGCATTAAACCCCGCTCCTGATTCTTGGGCTGCCGATGATTCTAATCAAGTGGCTATTTGGATTATCCATATGGAACCCAATGCAGAACTCGATTTAGGTCAAGTTGAGTCAAGTGTGAACCGAACGCTCTATTATTATGAAGGAAGTGGCGTTGAAATGAATGATGCGGTGGTATCCTCCATGCATTCCATCCGCATAGATTCCGATCAAAATTTGCATGTTCGCAATGGAGATACACGCTCCTACTTCTTATACCTTCAAGGAAAACCTATTGCGGAGCCCGTTGCACAATACGGTCCTTTTGTGATGAATACCCAGGAGGAAATATCCAATGCTTTCCGTGAATACCAAAAAACTCAATTTGGCGGATGGCCTTGGCCAAAGCATGATCATGTTCATGATACCGAGCGTGGTAGGTTTGCGATTCATGCCAATGGCAAGGAAGAAATTCCGGGTGAATAATTTCCATTAACACTTAAAAATACTATCTCAAGATAATCGGACATTCAGCTACTTTTGATGTATGAATTCAAGCGTCATTCGTTATCTCTTTTTAGCTATCATACTTGGCATTTTTCAATGGGGATGTCGACCTGATTGTCCGCCTTCCCGCGATTATAAAATGACGATTGATTCTTTCTCCTTTTATTTGAATCAGATGGACTTTTCGAATGATACCCTTGCAATAGAAAAGCCAGGAGAGTTACGATTTAGTATAGTTTTCAGAGGAAATCAGCAATTTGTACACCTTGAAACTCCATTTAATTGGGGATCAGCCGCCTATGCACTTGAGGAGTGTAGAGGGAATATATTCATCGGCTTAACGCAAGAACTTGATTCAATTTCTATTTATTCGAATCAGGATTATGCCTCCATTCCTGCAGGAAACTCACTCAATGACCTATTTGAATGGCATACCGTAGATAAATCTCAAAATACTTCTTGGGATTGGTATAGTATGACCCACATGATTCAGGCGATGAAATCAGGAAATACAATCAGCAAGGGTGGATTTTATGAATCTGCTGGGCTTGACCTCCGAATAGCTAATGCTCCCAAAACACAGGAGCCTATTCGCGTTAGTGTCGACCTATTTTTAAAAAAAGGAACTATTCTTACTTCTACTTCTGGGTGGTTTCGTGTCGAATAATGAATATTTATACCTAATTTGAAGGCATGAAACAGTTGCTTTTGTGTTGCTTGATTCTTTTTACCCTTTCGGCTTGTAAGAAAGTAGATGTGCCTGATGGTACGCCTTCCTGTATCAAACAGATGATTCGAAAAATGGAACGAGAAGGGTCTCATAAAAAGGGCACCGTCGAAAAATTAATGGTGAATGGTGTAGTCTATTATGTATTCCCTGCCCCCTCGCAGTCGAGAGATGCTTTTGACGAAATGTATAACGAATACTGCGAATATGTATGTGCGCCAAGCGGAGGAATCACAGGCAAAGGTTCAAGCGATTGTCCGGATTTGCAAGGGGCCATCATCACCTCCATTTATAAATTTTCGGAATGAACGCTTTCCTCAAACTAGGTTTGTTTGCCCTGCTGTTCTTCGGCGTATTTCCCGTATCATGCAATTATGGTTCTTGTCCTACTCCGATTCCCTACCGCCTCGACGTGGAGGAATTGCGGCTCTCTTTATTCAACTATATTGCGAGACATGATAGCGGATACCTTATTCTAGCAGACGAATCACTAACTTTTAGCGTAAATTTTGATGGCGAAAGAATCTTAGCAGGCGCATATCCATCGTTGAATAATTATGGATTTGGCCAAAGCCTCCTAGCCTCAAAAGATTGTCCGCCTGATTATATATTGTCGCTTTACGATACGCTAAGTCATTTTTAAATTACGTGTTCTACCCTATTTTTAGGGATTCCTGGCGGTATATCCTTGGCCCCTACTTTTCAATTTGGGTATGGATATCCCCTTTCTCCAAATTACGCAGACTCTTTAAGTATGGACGCTTTAAACGATAGCCTTCAAATGATGAATAAAGAATTTGAAAATAAATTAATCTACCGAGGAATTCAACTTACCTCCACCCAAACAGTACCAGCAGGTAATTATTTTTTCACAGTATACCTTCAATCGAGCGATGGAATGAGAGTGAAAGGGGAAACATGGCTTCAATTTGAATAGTAAGTCATCACGGCGATTGCAAGAAATAGCTAAATTGCTCCATGAATTTTAATGTGCTTGGCTGGCTCAGGAGCTTACTCAATTTAGAATCGTATAAAAACCGTGAAGAAGAAGTAGTTGCTTCGATCCGATCGAATATAGAATTCAAAGGCAGTAATCTGTGGGTTCTCATCTTTGCCATCATGATTGCCAGTATTGGACTGAATGTTAACTCTGCCGCGGTAATTATTGGAGCCATGTTAATTTCTCCACTTATGGGGCCTATCATTGGGCTTGGCTTAGGCGTTGGAATCTTTGACTTTGCGCTGATAAAAAAATCGGCGCTCAATATTGGAATCGCCGCCATTATCAGTATTGCTACTGCGGCGCTATATTTCTTGCTTACTCCCTTGAAAATTGCCCATTCCGAGTTACTCGCACGGACTACCCCAACCACTTGGGATGTTTTGATTGCCTTTTTCGGAGGATTAGCCGGAATCATCGCCACCTCTAGCAAGGAAAAAGGAAATGTAATTCCAGGTGTTGCAATTGCCACTGCTTTGGTGCCTCCACTTTGTACAGCTGGTTACGGACTAGCTACCGGACAATTCTCCTTTTTCTTTGGAGCCACCTACCTTTTCTTCATTAATTCAGTCTTTATCTGCTTTGCCACCATACTCATTGTGCGTTATCTAAAATTTAGCAAATACCAATTTGTAGATGAACGTCTAGCCAAACGGGTAAAAAACTCAGTTACAATCATTGTTACCATCACCCTCATCCCAAGCGTTTATATTGCCTATAACCTTGTTCTTAAATCCATATTTGAAAACCGTGTCGAGCAATTTATCAATGACGAAATGCTCTTTGATGCGACGGCTGTTGGCCAAAAAAAGGTAGACTTTGCAGCAAAGAAAGTGGAAGTATTGCTCATAGGGTCTGAGGTAGACAGCAATGAGCTCGCACATATAGAGCGGAAGATGCCACTCTATCATTTAGAGGGAGTCGAACTGGTAATCAAACAAGGAAGAACAGTTTTCAAACAAGATAATACGGGAATAAATATTTCATTGGTTCAATCTCTTTTGCACGATAAGGAAGAGGAAGTGTTTCTAAAAGATAGTTTGATCAAGCATCTGAGTACCGAACTCACCAAACTTCAAACAAGCGCCTATCCAACTGCTGATATTCTGAGGGAGATCAAAGCACAAGGCTATAAGGCTAACAGCATGGCAATCGGAAATGTAAGTATGCATCAATTAGATAGCTTAAATAACGACAGTCTCTGTGTTGCAATGATAAAGATGCCCTATCGTTTAAAGAAAAAGGAACAAGAGCGCTTAGAAAGATGGCTACAAGTCCGAACGCATAGCAAGAAGCTACGGGTCTATTACGATATTGGGAAATAAAAAAAAGCGTCTAAATAGACGCTTTCAAAATTAATTCCATGAATTGCACTCAGTAAATCAATACTTTTTGTGACCCATGTTCTCCTGCTGCATCCACGTGAACGACATAAATGCCTGCACTTAATGCTGGAAGTTGGTTTCTAAAATTAGACTCTCTATCCGCCACATTCCAAACAGAAATGCTTTTCCCATGCATGTCCATTAAGGTAACTTTAGCTGGCTTGACAGAAAGCTCATTCCATTCAATGGCCAAGTCTGAACCGCTCACATAAGCTTTCATCACTAAAACTCCTGCTTGTTTTAAAGCATTTGCCCCTTGCTCTGAAACAGCCATTGTGGAGGTCCAAATTTTATCTCCAGTAGTGGTATTATTTCCATTGGAAATATTGAAGGCACCATAAAAGGTGACATCACCCGTACCCGATGCAGGAGCGGTCCATTGCAATGTCCATACTTTAATATCGGTACCATTAGTCCCGACCATTTTATGGGTGGCATATTTTCCTGAAATCACTTGGGTTTCCATTGTGTTTCCTCCCCATGTTCCTAGCATATCTCCTGCATTATTTTGAGGTGACAGCTGAAATCCGAAACGAGAAGTACCTGGACTATTCAAAGTCACGGTAATAGTGTAGGTAGACCCCGGGACATAGCCACCACCTGGAATATCGCTACTGATGATATTGGTTTTTGCTTCTGCAGATGAACCAGAATGACAGGCAGTACAGTTCTTACCGTCTGCAGGCGAACCAGAATGACCTGCGGGAGCAGCTGAGCGGTTATACACTTTTTCTACGCGTTCAATGCTCTCGAACGACATGCCCAAAATAAGTAGACCCAGGGCTGAGCCAAATAGTACAGTTTTTTTCATAATTATTAAATTGACGTAGTTCCTTTAGGTTCGCTGCATGGTGCAAGAAATGAAAGGATAAAGCTTTATTTCTGTTTTATCCATGATGATTCGATTTCTATTGATCCTTTTAACATTTTAGCCACTGGACATTGATTCGCAATATGCAATAAGCGGTCTTTTTGTACTTCATCCAATGGTCCTTCAAATATAATTTGCCGCTTTACGCGTGTAAATTGCCCCTCTGTTCGTGCTTCTTTTTCGACTAATTCAACCGCAACTTTAAGCCCTGTAAGCGGCCATTCCTTTCTTTGAGCGTACATCTTACATGTGATAGCTGTGCAAGAACCAAGTCCGGCTAAGACCATTTCTGTTGGGGTGGCTCCGGTATCTCCTCCATTCAATTCCTTAGGCTCATCAATAATCCAAGCATGTTTTCTTGCCTTCGCTTGAACCTGCCAAGCTTGTTCACCTAACGCTATCTCTACTTTTACCGTTTCCATTTTGTGACAAATTAAGTAAAGCAAGTTAAATCAAAAAGCGATGCAACATTTTTTGGCATAATTCATCTCTTAAAAGAATAGTATTCTTGCATATGCGTTTCACATTTTTTTTCCTCCTTCTATTTATTTTACCTCTAAGCGCCTTCACTCAACCCGAGGCGAAGAACTTTCCGAATATGGTCGTGTACCACCCCAGTGAAACTGACCCCTATATCGAGGTGTATTATACTGGAAGTCTTAAAAAACTGGAGGCTGGAATAGTAGAAATTTTCAGAGATTCAGTGGATCGTTCCGCGATGAATACCAAGACTGAAAAAGGAACAATCTACGGTCCTATTTATAAGCCTAACTATAGCGGAGCCACGTATACCTTGGTGCAGGAAGAAATACAATCCTCAAAAAGCTCGAGAATTCTTCAGTTCCGCATTCCTCAAAAATTAGGCGATTTCAAGCTCTTGGATATCCGTTTGGGTGTATTCCGTTCTGTGATGGCTCAATTGCAGTCGGTAATAGATGAGACGCATAAAGCGACCTATTTCGATAAAGATCAGGCACCGAATACGATGTATCTTTATGAACCCGAAGGAATCAATAAAAACCTTGCGAGCTATCTCTTCTACTATTCCAAAGAACCCATCGATTCAAGCATGAAAAAACTTGCCGAATGGTTTGTGCTAGCCTGTGAAACCAAACAAGCGGGCAGTTGGGTTGAAGACGATATTTACCGCATCGATAAGCTTCGGCAGCCGGCATTCGGAAGTGCCGATACTTATAGCCTAAGCATTGAACATAGCATCGTTCAAGAGGATTATCATCAATACGTGATTTACCTGAGCAATTACAAAGATGGCGATACCGAAAACAACTATGAGGTGCGTCCTCATGATATCCATATACGTCTCTGGCGCTACTATAATACCCTCCTACTTATTGAGAAGCTCGGGCTTTAAAATTCCGGAAGGTATACGTGAAGGTGAGCATAGCATAACGTTGTAAGACCTTGTTTTGCACGTCTTCCACATATACCTCGGTCACATTACGAATCAAGCTATTATTTTGTTTGAGGAGATCAAATACGGATAGACGTATATCTGCTGCTCGATTTTTCATGAACTTATACCCAATTGCTGCATTCCAAATCAGGTAATTGCTCGTAAAAGCATCAGCCAAACCGATATAGGAAGTATAGCTCGCTTGGGTACTCATTACCATCCCGTTTTTAGGCATCCAAGTGATGGATCCCGTTCCTGCATGCAAGAGGTAATCGTTGTTTAAAGCGGGTTGCAGGCTATTGCGTACTCGATTTAAATCAGCTGAATAACTCAGTGTAAAATCAATATTTTCCGAAATATTGCTACTCACTACCGCGCTCAAATTAAGGGAACTAGAGCTCGTAGTATTTAAAACATCATTGATTAAGCCTGGTGTTTCTGCCAGACTCACATTCATGTTCAGGTTGAGGTTACTTTTGATCCTCTTCAAAGGCATGCCATAACTTCCAAACACACTGGCATTCCAGTTTTTATCGAGGTTAACGGGACGATTTAACTGAGTTCCTCTTGATAAAGCGATGCCATTTATAGTGGTATCTTTCGAAGCCAAATAGGAACTATTAGCGATATAGTTATTGGCGTAGTTTCCATTAAGCGACACAAACAAGGTTCTTCCCTTCTTTACATTAGCGCGGTTAAAACGTAGGCCAAGTCGGTGAGAATACGCTTGATTCAAGTCGGGATTTCCAGTATTCAGCAATAGTGGATTGCTATTATCCACGGCATTTTGTAATTGAGAGCCATTCGGAAGGTCGGTGCTGCTGCGGTAAAACAAGCGAATTTGATTGGTCTTGCTAAACTCATACTTCATAAATGCAAAAGGAAGAATTGCATTAAACTGCTTGTCAATGGCGAATATAGTCGGGATTTCTTGGTCGGCCTCTAAGCGACTATTCTGCACATTCAGCATCCCAAAAATCATGAATTTATCGAAGCGAAAACGAATGCCCACTCCCCCTCGTTGGGATGTAATAACATTATTCAGCTTGGTCGATAAGAGACTATCAAAAAGGGAATAGCCTGAACTCAGTGAATCCCAAGCATTGGTATTCTTAATGGAATTTGAGCGGTCAATTGTTGGCGCATAGCGGAAAGTGATTTGTCCCTTTTTACCCATTGGTTCCGTATACATCAACTCTGCCCCAACTTTACTCGAAAGTCCATCTGTTACCGCCAGCTGATCAAAGGTATTGAGCGAATCTGTTCCCGAACGGTAATACACATTCTGCGCATACAGCGAACTATTCCCCACAGAAGCATTCAGATTCTGGTTAAGCTCCAAACTGACTGTTCTTCCCATCTTCTTAAAGCGGTGACGAAAGAGCAAATCATGTCCAAATGTGAAACCCGAGCGCTCATTAAAGCTGCTATTGACCGTATTATTAAGCGGATCTTGTCCAATAGTATTTAAACCTACCACATTGGAACCGCCTAAGTTGCCTTGAAAGCTAAATCGTGGGGTATAGATAATCGAATTAGTGGAATCGATGGTATAATCGAAACGTAGGTTTGCACGGTGATTGATATTGCTCGAATTGCTAAGATAACTCTCGGTATAATTCTGATCAATGGCCTCACTCAAGTAATAAGAACGCTGCAAGGTCTGCAGGGTTTTGTTTTGCAATCCATTAACAAAATAGCTTCCATTCACTTTCAGCTTTTTGCCCCATTGGTCGATATAATTAATCCCTAATGAATGAGCCGTATTGATACCTCCTTGCTCTCCAACCAGAAAGTCAGATGGATCGGTGCTCGTTTGAGGTCCTCTGCGGTAGCCGCGTTTTTGTCCCTTTGGTATGGATAAGGCCCCGAGTAAATCATCATTGGAAAAATTCTGTTGATTGATATTATTCGACATGCCGATTAAGGTGATTCGGCGTTTTCCATTAAAATAGTTGGCATTAAAGCCCGCATTATAATGATTATCCGTTCCATAGCCGGCATAGGCTTTACCAAACTGTCCATCTGCTTTTCCCGACCGAGTCACAATATTGATGGTCTTCGTTGTGTTGCCATCATTATACCCAGTAAACTGCGATTGGTCGCTAAGCTTATCGAATACCTGTACTTTTTGAATGATTTCGGCAGGCAAATTCTTCAAGGCCAACAACGCATCTTCTCCAAAAAACTCTTGTCCATCCACCGTTACCTTCTTCACTTCTTCCCCTTGTGCTTGAAGCTTTCCGTCTTTGGTCGTAATTCCCGGCATCTTCTTCACCAGGTCGACACCGTCTGCGTCTGGGTTAGTTTTAAAGGCATCAGCATTGTATTCTGTTGTATCCCCGTTTTGCTGAACCGGATTAACCGTCTCTTTAACCACAGCTTCGTTCAATAGCTTGGTATCTTCATACAGGGTTATAGTATCCAATTTGGTATTCTCCACCAATCGGAGCATCATGCTTTTAGTATGATAACCAACATAACTCAGGGTGAGCGTGTACATGCCCTTTTGAACCCCAGCGAATTGGAAGATGCCGTTTTCATTGGTACTTTGTCCGTAGCGCGCAGACGAATCGCGTTGATGTTCCAAAATAACATTCACTCCTACTAGGTTTTCGCCACTTTGACCGTCTTTGATGATTCCTTCAAAAGAGACTTGCTGCGCAATCGATGTAGCAGGGATTAGTGTAAGTACAAGAATTATACTTCGAAGCACGAAAAAACGGGTGGTTTTCATTGATTGCAATACGAGGACAAAAATAAGCAAGGGTTTAATGGATGAAAATAAATTATCGAATAAGACTCAAGGTTCCTTCTTTTCTAAATTTCCCGTCCTCTGTTTTCATTCCAGACCAATGCGTTCCATCCAAAAACTCTGCCTCAATTTTCCATACATACACATCTTGATTTAAAAGTTTTCCATCTACTCTGCCTTTCCATCCTTTGGCGGGCTCTCCATTTTCAAGTTCACTGTTCTCCCATAGAAGATTTCCATAGGTGTCAAAAATACGTAATCTATACGTTTTCAAGGAAGTACCCGAAGGTTTAAACTCCCGAACCTCGGGAATTCCATATTCAGGGGTAAAAGCATTCGGCACATAAAGTCCTTTGAAAAAATTGAGCGGAAGTTCTTGAAGCGTGGTGTCTTCACACCCGTATTGATTGACAACAGCCAATTGAACGATATACGAGCCATGGTACCTAAATCGGTGTTCTGGTGCGAAGTCATTGCTCTGGTCTCCATCACCAAATTCCCAATAGTACTGGGTGGCAAATTGCGACTGATTACTAAAGCGAACCAAGCCCTTCGCTACAGGATCATTATCAATTTGTACAAAACGAAACGCGGCCATTGGTTTAGGAAAGACTTCTATCGCATCCACTTTATCCATGCTATCCGAGCAAGAGGACCCTCCTATAGACTTGAGCCTCACGCTGTAAATCCCTGCTTGCAGATAGGTATGGATGGGGTCTTGCTGGGCAGAAAATATACCGTCGCCAAAATCCCACTCATAGCTTGAAGTATTTTGTGAATTATTGAAGAACTGCACCTCTAAAGGCATACAGCCAGAATCGGGTGTCAGACTGAAATCAGCAATTGGCACGGGGTATACGGTAAACAAAGAACTGGCCGTATCCCAACACCCAAAGGCATTTTCGGCTCTTAATACTATAGGGAAGCTAGTAAACTGCTGGTAAACATGACTCGGATTATTCAATACCGATTGTCCGCCATCGCCGAAAGTCCAAAGATATTGAGTCGCCCCTAAACTGCCATTGCTCATCTGCAGGGTCGAAGGAGTATCGCATTCGGTATCAAAACTCTGTGTAAAGTTGGCTACCGGAGCTGGATGCACAATGATGCCTATTTCAGTAGAATCGATACATCCCTGACTGCTGGTGGCAATCAATTTCACGTTATAGGAACCTGTTTGGGTAAAAGTATGACCGGGATTTTGTCCTGCTCCAGTATTCCCATTCCCAAAGTCCCACTGATAGAATAGGGCATTGCTGCTGGTATTTTGAAAACTTGGAGTGAATGGCGGACAATCCTGATTCAGCGGAACCGTCAAATTTGGCTGAGGCAATGGCATTATTTGCAAAGGTTGGCTTGCGGAGGCCGGGCAGCCATTTGTAGCCGAAATCACTTTTAAGATTACGGTATAATTTCCTGCATTGCCATAGGCGTGCTGGGCATTGCTTAAATCGGAGGAATCTCCATCACCAAAATACCAACGTAAGGCCCCTACTCCAGGAGTTTGGTTATTGAAATTAATATCCGTACCAGCACATTCTGGATTCTTTGCTACCTGAAATAATGGGACTACATTCGGTAATACTTCCACCTGAATGGTTGCCGTATCATAGGCGCAACCATTGTCCACAAACTGACGAATGGAATAAATGCCAGGACTCGTAAAAGCATGGCTTGGATTTGCACTTAATGACGTGTTTCCATCGCCAAAATCATAATACAAGTAATTGCCGCCAACTGAAAAATCCCTAAACTTAATATTTAATGGCGCACACCCTCGGGTGGTATCGATATTGAAGAAGGCCGTGACGGTATTCGGTTTGACCAAGATGCTCCCAAATGCGGTATCCACTCCACAGGCATTTCGTGCAATTAATGATAGCTTATACGTGGTGTCTGTCGCACCCGTTAGAAAGATATGGGTATGAATACCAAGGCCTTGATTGGATGTATCTCCATCTCCATAATTCCAAGCATAGAAATAAGGCCTTCCGAAACTGCCATTTAAGAGCTGCAAATGCAAAGGAGAGCAGCCCTGACTCTGTGCTTGTCCGAGCACCGCTGTTGGCACTGGCAGCACGCGAACTGAATCAAGGGCAGAATCAATACCGCACTTATTCTGAGCTATCAAATGAACATAATAGCTGGTATCATTTAATAAACTTGGAGCATAAGTAATCGGCGCTGGGAATGTATCGTAATAACTACTTCCATCGCCCATATTCCATGAATATGAGGGGAATTCATTGATGGATGAATTGCTGAAGGAAACCAATAGCCGACCGCAGCCTGAATCGAGGCTTAAATCAATCTGAGCAAGAGGAGGTGCAATGATACGAATAGAACCCTCGTTTGAGTCGATACACCCATAAGGACTCGTTGACACCAATCGGATTTGATAAGAGCCGATGCTCGAATAGCTGCTTTGACTATGAAAGGCTGTATCACTTTGTCCATTGCCGAAATCCCAGAGCTGCGTTTGCGAAAGCTGGGTTTGATTGGTAAATACATTATTCGCATTCAAACAGCCTAAGGTATCGAAGGTGAAATTCACGATCGGAAGAGGTCGCACCTCAATTATTTTACTCAAGCTATCGATGCAATTGCTGTCCGAAACCACTTTCATCTTCACTGTATAAGAGCCTGCCACGGTATAGGCATGCGTTGGATGCTGTTGGCTAGAGGTATTTCCATCCCCAAAATCCCAATTCCAAGTTTGGTTTTGTCCGCTATTGATTAAACTAGAATCATAAAAATTCGTGGTACTCGGAAAACAAATCTCGGTACTTCCCCATGCAGGTGTGGGCTTCGGAAAGATGCGTATGTTTTGAAGGGCTGTGTCTTTACAACCAAAATCACTTGTTACCTCTAGGTCAATGGAGTATACCCCATCGGATGCATAACTCTTGCTCGGATATTGAGAGATTGAACTATCTCCATCGCCAAATCGCCAACGCCAGCCAGTGATGCTGCCCGTGCTGATGGTGGATGTATCCCTGAAGTTCATGGCAAAGGGATAACATAAATTTTGCTGATAAAGTTGCGCTTGAGGCTTAGGATAGACTACATAATTACGCGTTAAAGAGTCCATACAGCCAAAGTTGCTGCGGACAATTAATTTCACTGAATAGCTACCAGCGCTTGCATAGACATGACTCGGGTTGTTGCCATTGGAGCTGTCGCCATCACCAAAATAGAAAACGCGTGAAGACAAATTCCCTTGATTGATGATGGACGTATCATTAAAAACTGATGCCTCTGGAAAGCACCTATTGGCAAGGGTAAAACCAATATTTGGAAGGGGTTTTACAGCCACTTTCACACTATTACTCGTTAAATCGCAGGCTTGCGAATAAACAATCCGTCTGAAATGAAGGGTATCATTCAAAGCCTGACTCACATAATTTTGATTCGTGGCTCCCGAGATGTCCGTCCAGGTACTGGTAGTGCTGCTCGATTGCCATTGGTAGGTGAAGTTTCCCGTTCCTCCTGTTGGTGCGCTTCCTCTTAGAGTATCTGGCACTTGGTTATAGCAAATAATCTGGTCGCTAGTGATGGCATTAATTCCGATTCCAGGCGTCACCAAAATAAAGATCCGATTCGAAATACTTTGCTCATTGCTGTCGCAGGGTGAGGAGCTTACAATCCTTCGGTAATAGGTGGATATGCTTAATGACTGCGCCGTCAGGTTTTGGCTATTTCCTCCGCTAATGGAAGTCCAGTTAACTGTATCTGTACTACTTTGCCAGGTATAGATATAAGTGCCCGTTCCTCCTTGCGGACTAGACCCAGCAAATGCGTTGGTAGAAGATCCCGCACAGATAGTATCGTCTTGGGTAATGCTATTATTACTGATGGATGGATAGACAATCGCCTCCCCTGAAGCCGTATCCAAACAGCCTCGATTGCTGCGGACATATAGCGTAATATCAAAAGTATCAGCAGTAGAATAAGTATGGATGGGATGCTTCGTAGAACTGGTATCTCCATCGCCAAAATGCCATTCGTGGTAAACAATAGTTCCTGCACCAATAGAGCTCGTATCCGTAAAATGGGATATCTGATTGAAGCATACATCCTCACTGATCAATCCAGCAATGGGTTTAGGATAGACTTCCACCGTTTTAAAAACTGAATCGGTGCAGCCTGAATCGCTCATTACAATCAAACGAACCGCATAGGTGCCAGTATCTCCATAAATATGAGACGGGGAATTTGTGGTCGACGTCGCTGCATCGCCGAATAACCAGCTAGTACTAACGATACTCCCCGCACTAATGCTCGACTGATTGGTAAATACATTGGCCAATTGCAAACAGGCATTGCTGCTATCAAAGGCTGCTACTGGTTTGGGGTTGACATAAAGGGTTTTTGATACAGAATCCTTGCACCCAAAATCACTACTTATGATAAGCTTGGCTGTTTTAGTCCCCGAATTCGCGTAGGTATGTGTAGGACTTGAAGCCGAACTTCCTGAGGCATCGCCAAAATCCCATGTAAAGGTATCGATGCTGCTGCCTGTGGCTATAGTGCTCTGATTTGTAAAGGTATGAGCAAAATCAAAACACGCATTATTCACGGTAAAGCTGGCGGCGGGCTTTGGCTTCACCCGAATCTCTACCCAATTGCTTCGGGTATCGCAAGAGCCCGAAGAGACTTTTCGACGATAGAAAACAGTGCTACTGAGTGTTCCTGGATAATAATTCTGCCCGGTAGCTCCTGATATGCTTGTTGCACTTTGCGTGCTATCCGATGCTTGCTCCCAAGAATAGCTAAAAGAACTATTTCCCCCACTCGGCATGCTTCCTCTAATAGTATCTGCTGCGAAAAAAGCGCAGATGGAGTCCGAAGCCGAAATACTATTATTCGTGATGCCTGGAGTAACCAAGATAAATACCCGGTTTGAAACATGCGACTCATTACTATCACAAGGCGTAGAGCGAACAATACGTCTAAACCAAGTGCTGGTAGATAAGGTTTGCGGAGCTAAACTACTGCCATTTCCTGAACCAATGCTTGTCCAATTTACCGTATCCGTGCTCGACTGCCACTGATAACCATACGTTCCTATTCCTCCTTGTGGAGTGCTTCCAAACAAAGAATCAGTTATAGAACCCGCACAGATGGTATCGTCTTGGGTAATGCTATTATTACTGATGGATGGATAGACAATCGCCTCCCCTGAAGCCGTATCCAAACAGCCTCGATTGCTGCGGACATATAGCGTAATATCAAAAGTATCAGCAGTAGAATAAGTATGGATGGGATGCTTCGTAGAACTGGTATCTCCATCGCCAAAATGCCATTCGTGGTAAACAATAGTTCCTGCACCAATAGAGCTCGTATCCGTAAAATGGGATATCTGATTGAAGCATACATCCTCACTGATCAATCCAGCAATGGGTTTAGGATAGACTTCCACCGTTTTAAAAACTGAATCGGTGCAGCCTGAATCGCTCATTACAATCAAACGAACCGCATAGGTGCCAGTATCTCCATAAATATGAGACGGGGAATTTGTGGTCGACGTCGCTGCATCGCCGAATAACCAGCTAGTACTAACGATACTCCCCGCACTAATGCTCGACTGATTGGTAAATACATTGGCCAATTGCAAACAGGCATTGCTGCTATCAAAGGCTGCTACTGGTTTGGGGTTGACATAAAGGGTTTTTGATACAGAATCCTTGCACCCAAAATCACTACTTATGATAAGCTTGGCTGTTTTAGTCCCCGAATTCGCGTAGGTATGTGTAGGACTTGAAGCCGAACTTCCTGAGGCATCGCCAAAATCCCATGTAAAGATATCGATGCTGCTGCCTGTGGCTATAGTGCTCTGATTTGTAAAGGTATGAGCAAAATCAAAACACGCATTATTCGCCGTAAAGTTGGCGCTAGGTTTTGGTTTTACACGGATTTCCACCCAGTTGCCGGGTACTACGCAAGCGCCAGAACTTACCACCCTGCGGTAATAAACGGTACTACTCAAGGTTCCGGGGTAATAGCTTTGTCCGCTTGCTCCAGAAATACCGCTTGGAGTAATGCTTGTATCGCTGCTCTGTTGCCAAGTAAAGCTGAATCCTCCATTTCCTCCTGTTGGCGCGCTTCCGCGCAGGGTATCTGGAGCAAAAAATGCGCAAATAGAATCCGAGGCTGTGATAAAATTATTTGCGAGTTCCGGCAAGACAATCACCCGCACCACGCTCGAAGTATCGCTACACGGACCAGATACCACTACCCTTCTATAATGCGTATTTACTTGCAACGCTCCTGGTGAAAAATTTGCGGAGACAGCCCCAGAGATAGTGCTCCAGGTGGAAGAATCGACACTCAGTTGCCATTGGTAGGAATACGATGAATTCCCTCCACTGGCAGAGGTTCCGCTCAATGAGTTGGGCGATTGTCCTGCACAAATCACCTGATCCGTGCTGATGCTATTTGAGTTCAATACCGGATTTACCAAGATTCCTACCGTATCACGTTGAATGCAGGTGGTACTTGAATCATAAACGGTCAAAATATAACGGGTACTGCTGCTTGGATTCACTGGCACATTGGCGAGTGTATCACTAAATCCATTGGGTATGGATATCCATGCATAGGATTCTCCCGATTGCGTGCTTTGTCCGATTTGTGCCGTTTGTCCCGCACAAAGGGTATCATCCAAGCCGGCATCAGCTTGAGGCTGCGGACGAATATTTATCTTGAAGGTATCAGCAATTCCTATACAGGAATTTAAAGTAGGAACCACTCGTATACTGCCGCTTACCAATGAGCCAGAAGTGTTTATTGGGGCCGTAAAATTAGCGATATTTCCTGTGCCACTGCTGGCCAGTCCATTTGAAGTAGTGGTATTTGTCCAGGCAAATGTGCTACCAGTCGGACTTGAAACAAAATTTGACACCTGAATCAATTCCCAAGTACAAACTTCGATATCAGCTTGAGCAATCATGGTTGGAGTAGGTTTGACCCCAATAGAGAAACTATCGTTTGGACCGATACAGCTTGCAAGGCTTGGCGTATAAATAACCCACCCACTCAAAGGGCTTCCCGTGGCATTGGCACTGGCCTTAAACGCAGGTATGGCATTATTTCCTGAAGCAGCCAATCCAATTCCCGTATTGCTATTTGTCCATACAAAGGAGGCACCACTTGGACTAGAACTGAAAGTACTTGGAAACACGGAATCCTGCGGACAAACCACAATATTGGAAATGGCCTGAGGAATCGGGCTTGGTTTCACGCTGAGCGAGAAAGTATCTGCGAAACCAAGGCATCCGTTCAGGCTTGCTAAAATACGTATTTGAGACACCCGATTGGAACCACTCGTATTTGCATTCGATTTGAAATTGGGAATATTACCCGTTCCCGAAGCAGCAAATCCATTGGCTGTTTGGGTATTAGTCCAACTAAAACTTGCGCCAGATGGACTAGCTGAAAACGCGGGAATAAATACCGAGTCAGCAGGACAAACGATTGTATCATTGGTAGCAACTAGTACCGGTGCCGGACGAACGCTTAGAGTGACAGTATCAGGCTCTCCTATACAAACATTATAGTTCGGATAAACCACAATGGATGCAGAAACAGAGGTTCCACTGGTATTATGAAAACTCGTAAAGCTGGATAAATTCCCAGTGCCTGAATCGGAAAGTCCGATAGTTGGATTTGAATTATACCAGGTAAAACTTGCACCACTTGGCACCGAATTAAAGGAAGGGTAAGAAAAAGTGATGTCTGGACAAATCACCGTATCCTTCAATCCGATCATATTAGGACGCGTACGAATACTGATATCAAAACTATCTACCAAACTTGTACATCCATTGATGCTTGCGGTATAATGAATTCGTCCAATTATCGCTGATGTTCCACTATTGCTCGGAGCGATATATCCGGGTATGGATGAGGTTCCAGAAGTGTTAATCCCTATTGAATCATTGCTGTTCGTCCAGCTAAAACTTGCTCCATTCGGCGTGGCGGCAAAGGCTGGAACTAGCACTGAATCTCCAGGACAAACATTAATATCACTGATGGAGCTTAGAACTGGCTTTGGTTTTACGCGAATGCGCAGCGTATCTCCGGTATTTGTACATCCATAAATACTGGAAACGATGATAACCAGTCCTTCACGCGTCGTTCCACTGGTATTATTGGCTGCTAAGAAGGGAGAAATTTGTCCACTTCCCGAAGCACCTAATCCTATAGCGGTATTTGAATTCGTCCAAGTATAGCTTGCCCCTATGGGGTTGCTGATAAAACTCGGAGGATAAATTGAATCGCCTGGACAGACTTCTATCGTGCTTAAAACACCCAAGGATGGAATGGGTTTAATATGGATAGCTTGGGTATCTGCACTAGAAGTGCCACATGCATTGGTAGCCGTAAAAACTACCGTATGCCAACCCGTATCTTGAAATTTTATCTGTGGCAAACGACTACTTGAATCACTTCCCCCTTCATAACTCACTGAGCCTCCAAATACTTGCCAGCGATAGGCGGTGAGACTGCTAAAATTAGTATCGATTGAGGGGGCATGATTAATTCCTGCAAAATTGATGCTTTGTGCCCCGCAGTATGCGATATCGGCAGGTAAGGTGACATCTGGTTTGGCACGAATGGTTATAGTGGTAGACGTGTCATCGTCGTTGCAAAAACCAAACACTTTCAAGGTAATAGTATAAACGCCCGGCTCGGTAAATCGTAAAGTTGGCGTTTTTGAGTATTTATTACCCGATTGAAAACTAAAGCCTGCCGTTGAATCGACGGTCCACAAATATGATTGAACCGGACCCTTGCTCAAATTGCTTGGTGTAAAGCTATTATTCACGCATCCATTAGAAGGATTGAGTACAAAATCAAATCCCGCTACTACGGTATCCACTACATAAATGATATAAGCTGTTGAGTCGTATCCACATTTTTGAGTATTGCTTGCGGGGTATCCACTCAAGAGGCTAATGATAAATTGCCCCGTATCGGTAAATCGGAAGCGCAAATTTGGCGAGCCATTGCCATTTGTTCCTGGTGTTGGATTATTATTAAAAGTTGATCCTCCAAGATAGCCTTGCACCAAGGTATAATCGGAACTCGGACGATCTACCCTCCATCTGCGCAAGGGTACAGTATCGCAGGTGAAATTATTAGATACCTGGGTGATATAATTAGCCCCTGAACTAATATCATCAATGAATACTAAATCTTTATGAATACAAGCCGTATCATGACTGCTTTTAATCTCAGCCTTTGGTTTACCAGAAATGGTAATAGGTAAAATAGAAGATGCAGTAAACCCGCATGGATTCGTTATCGTTAGCGTTACTACGAAGGCATTATTATAGGTAGTGCTTCCATTTACCACGCTGCCGCATGAGCCTTTATCAAAGAGATGAAAAACAGTATCTGGAGGAGGATGAGTATAGGTTACAGCAGAAGAACCGTCATTTACACTCAAGGTATAGGTGGTACCATTGGGGTTACCTGAAACCGATGTGAGTGGAAACCCAAGCTGAATAGGAGAACATAGGTTTATGGTGCTACCCGGACTGGCTAATCCACCAGACGGATTACTTCCATTAAATACACGAAAGGTATCCGAGCGACTGCACCCTGCATTATCAACTACTTTAACCACAAGGTTTCTGGGTCCAAATCCATGATAAGTATGGGTGTCTTGGGAAAAACTGGTCAAGGAATCTATTCCGGAAGTATCTCCCCAATCAATCAAATAATAGGCATTATTGGAAGTGGTCGAGGAATTATCAATGGTAAGTGTAAAGGCCGCAGTGGAGGAACATTGTGTAAAAGGAGTATTGCTGGTAAAATCATCAATGGTGGGGTCAGGGCCTCTGCGAATGAATACATGTTTTTGTTTGGTAGCTGCACATCCATATACATTGGTGGCAATTAAGCTGACCGAATAGGAAATAAATCCAGAGCCGATGGTATCAAAAAGGTGATTTGGCGTTGAGTCGCTGCTACTATTCAAGGATCCACTCGATGGGTCTCCAAAATTCCAGGCATAGCTTAGCCCGCTACCACTTGAACTATTAGCAAAGGATACTATTCCCGAACAAAGACTATCTGTAAAGCTAAAATTACTCGTTGGCAGACTCGAAACGATGAGCTGCCGAACTACGGAATCTTGATTTCCACAAGTATCGGAAACAATTAATTTAATTGAAAAGGTATCAAGACTCGTGTTTATATCGAACCGATGACTCGGGTTGCTTGAAGTGCTCGTATCATTCGATCCTGAGGAGGGGTCGCCAAAATTCCAGGAATAACTTAATCCAGCGCCCTTTGAATTATTGGTAAAACTCACCGGCAAACTATCGCAGGCATACGTTCCTGATGGAATAGAAAAATTCGCAAAAAAAGCAGACGCAACATGGATATTTTGTCCCAGAGTATCGAGATTCCCACAAGAATCTAGCACCTGCAATAGCACATGATAGACCTTATTCGAGTAGCTTGTATTGGTAAAAGTATAGGAAGCCGTGTCGGAACTCGCCGTATCGGAACTCGAGGCTAAATCTCCAAAATCCCAAGCTAGAACTCCTTTATATGCCGTATAATTGGCAAAAAAATCAATGGTGGTTCCGGCACAAACAAGGGTATCTGTAGAATAAGTAAATCCTACCGTTGGCGCTGCTGGAGAGCACTGAGCATGCAGCATTGAGTCTCGATCAAATGTCTGACCGAAGCTTAAAAGGAGTAAAAAAAGACTTCGAAGCTTCCAACCCATTCTTTAAACGAAGCACAATAAGCTTATACGAAAATAGGTTGCCTTTCGCTCTTATATGTTACTAAATTGAAAAATACCTACAATCAGGTACCTCTTTAAAAGGTGATATTCAGGCTTACTTCCTCTTCACCGCGCTTTACCACTAAAATACGCTTGTCTCCTTCTTCAAGACTCCCCAATAATTTCATATAATCGCCCATGTCTTTGATGTCCATGTCACCCACCTTTATTATCACATCTCCTGCTTTAACACCTGCATGAAAAGCGGGCTTATCATCGCTCACGCCATCCACTCTTAAGCCTACTCCAGAGAAAGTATAATCAGGAATGATTCCCATGGTTACCTTGAATTTGGTTCTGCCCATTTGCTTCTCCTTGGTCTTATGGAAATCCACTTTCTCGATACTATCCATTTGGTTGATCATATTGATAATAAGCTCAATCACTTCTTTCTCGCCCTTATAATTGATTTTTTCTGGAGTATCTGTTTCTTTGTGATAATCGGCATGTTGGCCGGTAAAAAAGCCCAAAACAGGGATTTCTTTTCTATAGAAAGAAGTAAAATCAGAAGGACCCACTCCGCTTGAATCATGCACCAAGTTCAAGTTATTGGTATTTGCAATTTGAAGCATTGATCCAAAAGCAGGATTGGTACCAATTCCATGAACCACGAGTGAGCGGGTAACAGAATCAAGGCGACCTACCATATCCATATTGATCATATACGAGATGTTTTCTATAGGGACAGTAGGGTTTTCCGACCAATATTTAGAACCCTGAAGTCCTTCTTCTTCGCCTGAAAAAAAGATGAAGAGGTAATTATGCTCTTCAATTTTACCGTTGGTTTGCAGGTAGCGCGCCAACTCTAACATGGCCGCAACACCTGAGGCATTATCGTCTGCTCCATGGTGAATTTTCCCTACTGGGTTGGCCTCGCGTGAACCACCCAATTCTCCTTCTCCTAAATGGTCATAATGCGCACCAATTACCACAGTAAATTGAGCGGCATTATCCACCAAGCCAATCACGTTCTTCCCTTTGATTTCTCCTTTATCCACCATAGGGCCATGGGGGTTTTCAGTATTCATCAATTTGAGGTTGAAGGAAAATTCTTGGTAGTATTTTTTAGTTCCTTTCGGCGCCATTTTTAGTTTCTTCAGCTCTTTGGCGATATATTTCGCGGCTTTACTCTCTCCTTTTTCACCAGTACCCCTGCCCTCATACTTATCAGAGGCTAAGGTATAGATATGCGTTTGAAGGTTTTCAATGGATACAACCTGAGCTGAAAGAGCAGGTGCTAAGAAGGCAATTAGGATTAGGAAAGAAATTCTTTTCATACTAAATGAATCAAAATTGAATTGGGGTACAAAGAAACAGGAATTGGAGTGAATAGACTTTCACTCTATACCTAAAAATTATAAGCGTTGGAACTCAAAAGTTGGTGCTCCCTTAACTCCATCCAAATCATAAAAATCAATAAAACGAAGTTTGAAATAGATGCCAGTATGTGAACGAATGATAAGCACACGTTTAATATCTGTGATATAGGCTTCCTTATCGAAATCATATTTTTTCCAATCGAAGCCAATAAAATCACGGCGCTCTGTAAAGTTAAGTTTCATAGCCTCTTCTAAGCTCACCGAATCAAAAGGCATACGGGTTTCGGTAGCACTCACCTTACTTGCATTGAGAATAACCCCATTTACTTCGTAGGGAATTATCGGAGTCATATCGAAATACACATAGCGATATCGGGTAAACATGAAGTCCCACTCATCTTTTCGTGGCTCATATTTTGGTAAGGCCCCTTTTTCCAAATGAACATAGACAAAACTCACATTTGGGTCTTTGTTCACGCGAATCACCTGATCATTACTTCCATCTAAACTAGCTGTGCGGATTAAGTAATAGGTATCCGTCACCTCTATCATCTGAAGCTTTTTGTATTGTTCGAATTTGCTATTTACACTGCGGTCGAGCAAATAAACTTCTCTACTTGGAGTAAGCAGACTGTCAGACCAAGCACCAATGGCCGTAGAATCAAGGTTAAAGGAAGGTGGATCCCATTTCCAATCGGCATTATCTACATTATACAAGGCATCAAAAGAGGTATCTCCCATCGCCGCCACTTGCACGGCTGCTCCGCCGTTGATTAAGGCTCGGTATCCATCCGCTGAACTTTCGAGCGCTATATCCCAATCGGCAAGCTCTTCGATAGTAAAAGTCTCTTTATTTAAATCATAAAAGATGACCTTGCTATAATCCGTACCCATACTGACTTGCTGCACTACCGCGTCGCCTGGTGCAGGAAGCACATAGGGTTTCTCCTCTTTTTCGCAGGCCGTAAATACCAGCATACTTAATGCGGAGATATAGAAGCAGACTTTCCTCATTTCATTTGAATTAAGTTAAAACGCAGGGTCACAAAAAATGTTCGTCCTTGGTTGACAGGCAAACTGCTTGACCCACCACTATGCACTCCACCTGTTCCTGCACCACCTGAATAATTAATATTCGTAATATTGAAAAGATTTTTGGCACCAAGTACTAAGTTGAAACGGCGTTTCCAAAATGATTTACTCAAGCTCATGTCCATCGTCTGGAAGGATTGCACATTGGTTTGAAAAACCTGTTGATTTTCATCCACCGCAAAACCGGGAGTTTGTCCAGTGAACTTATAAAATACCGAAACATCAAACAGTAGGCGTGGTATGGTGTATGACGCGTTCAAGCGGTATTCTGGCGAATAGGTAAAATGCGCACTGGCATATTGGCTATAGCGCCCAGTTAAGGCATATCCTGCCGCAATACTCAGATTTTCTCTGCGTGCCTCGGCATTGATTGCTGTTCCTTGGGTGGCAAAGGTTTCAATATTCACGTATTTGTATAATTGCTGCTGTGGATCTACCACCGCAAGATTGATCATATCGTAAAGATTATTTCTAAAGAATGAGGGCTCAAGTTTTACATTCCAGCCATTCCACTTTCCGAGCATTGAAAAGGAAACATTGAAATTATCCGATTGTTCCGCCTTCAAATCGTTATTGCCCTGAATATTATGGTTTACATCCACAAAATAGAGGCTTAATTCTTTTAGGCTAGGGGCTCTAAACCCTCTAGCATACGAAGCGCGCACATGAAACCAAGATGTGATATCGTACTTCATATTAAAAGCTGGAACCACTGGCGCTCCATAGCGCGAATTATAAATAAAGCGCACTCCTGGTTTAAGGGTCCAGCGCGTTCCTATAGTTAATTCGGCACTGGTGAATAATGCATAATCTTGAATCGATTGACGAAATCCTGCTAAGCGCTCTCCCTCTCCTCGTTCTAAATTGATATCATACCCACTTTGCAAGGAAATATGTTTATTAAAACGATGGGTATAGATTCCTCTAAATAGCCAAAGATCAAATTTAGCCGTGTCTTGTGCATCTATTTCATTGATAGGAACCTGCGAAAGCTTGACCAAATCTTTGCGGTAGCTGGCCTTTATGCGGCGGTAGGTAGAGTAATTGATGATAGAATTGAAGGTGGTATTAGGGTTAATCCGGAAATCGGAGAAAAGCCCATTGCTTATCCTCTGAGTATAATAGTATGAATCACGAGCATAGACAGCATAGGGAGTAAAAACGGGCTCACTCTTATTGCTCAGCTTTTCCCAAAAATAGCTCGACTGAATACGGTGCAGGGAGTTCTTGTATTTAAAGCCAGCATTGAAATCGCCAAAATACTGCATGCGCGGCTTCCACGTTTTAGAACGTATTTCTTCGCCGATGCTTTGGCCTTCATTGAAATTCCTTCCACCGGATATTTGCACGTGTTTTGATTTTTTACGGAAGCCTAATCTTCCATCAAAATTATAGGTACCATTGCTTTCCACATAGGTATTCGCGCCAATTTCGGTAGTATGGAAAGTTCCTTTTTTGGTAATAAGGTTGATAACTCCTCCCAAAGCATCAGAGCCGTATAAAACCGACATAGGCCCCTGAATAATCTCCACGCGCTCAATATTAGCAAGGTTGATCTGGCTGAGGTCGATGGTTCCATCGGTGCGCCCGATTACCGGAACCCCATCTATTAATATTTTAATATTCTGACCAGAAATCCCTTGAAGGCTCAAACCCGTGCCTAGTTCTGGATCTGTATTCAGACGAATATTCAGCTCATTGCTTAATAAATCCTTGAGGTTAACAGCTCCTTGGCGCTCAATGCGTTTGCGGTCGATGGTGCGCACCTGGTTTATGGATTGGTCGCGTGTCTTGATTTCAAACTCACCCGTTATCACCGCTTCGCCCAAGTCGAATTCTAGTTCTTGAAGTTGAACCAAAAGAGGTTTCGGACGTGTATGATGAAGATACAGCGTGTCTTGAAAAGCCTTATAGCCTGGATAATGAATTTGTATGAGGTAATTACCCGAATCTGGAACTTGAATCATTCCATTGTTTTCGGTGATATAAAATCCATAGACCATATCGCCTTTTGCAGGCATATAAGTCATGTGAACAGATAAGTCGGGAATGGCCTTGCCGTCTTTGTTCGAAGTGAACAAAACATAATACTGACCCTGTACCTCCTGAAGGAAGCACAAGGTCACTATCAAAAGGAGTATCCCCGATTTTTTCAACTTAGTATTTAATCAGTTTTTGGCTTGATTGGAACCCTGCTGCATTTACTTGTACGAAGTATACGCCTGCATTGAGTCCGTTTAAATCCAAGGTTACTGTTTGGATACCTGCTTGAATGGTTTCATTCATTTCAGCTACCACTTTTCCGTTCAAGTCAAGTACACGAATGATTGCATCGCTCGTTTGATTAGCAGAAAGTACCAATTGGCTAATTCCTGCACTCGGGTTCGGATAAAGTGCTGTTTGAGTCAAAGCCGCTTCCGCATTGCGAATTGCAGTTGCTGGAGTTAATTGTGTTTTGTTAAAGACCGTTTTTCCGTTCGCACTTCCACCGAAGGAAGTGAAAACTACTTTCCATAATACTTTGTCGCGGTCTTGGATGAAATAGGCCAATGAATCGCTTGTATGCCAAGTGACACCCTGTCCGCCAAATTCATAATACTTCCAATCATACCCGATTATATTCATAGTTCCTATAAATCCTATAGTGGTATCAGCCAATGCCAAGTCGGCCACCGCTTTGCCTTCTGCTTTTGCTGCAAGTACGCCGGTATTGGTTAGGATACCTGTAGATGGAAAATAGACCCCGTTTGTTTGTAAAGCCGCATAGCGTGTCAACACAAAATCCCAAGCCGCTGGTTCACGGTCAAGTGCGCTATTACTCTCGAAATTGTAGTAAATAAAGTTCTTCCCCTTATAGTCACTTGATTTCAACTCTGCATTTTGCTCATTGCTTCCATCTACATCAGCATACTTGAAGAACCAGTTGCTGTTTTCTTTTTTCGCGATATAGAGTTTTTTGAATTGATCCATTCCTCCTACTGTGTATTTCATCAGGTAGATGGAATCCCCCGTTACTATATGGGTAGTCATATTATAAACACCCCAACCAAAGTCAGGAAACTGGCCCGCTGTAGTATTTAATGCACCGATGCTCCAAGATTCATCTGAATTGTCCAAAGACATCCAAGAATCGTAGCCTGTAGTATCCATGGTAGCCCAATCTGAAGCCGCTCCATTTGGATACACATAAATACTTACCGAACCATTGTTCGCACCACTCGCTGTGGCAGAATTAATGCGTAAACCGTCCGTTTGACCGCCTGTTTGAAAGGCCATATGCCAGTTATTGGTTGCTTCAATCTTGGTGCTACCATCCTTCAATAGATAATAGACATCATTTAAATACGTAGCCCCCATTTCAATTGAGTCTAATTTTTCGACTCCTACTTGTGCCTGAACCAAGGATGCAGACACCAAACTAAATGCTAACAGTAATTTTTTCATGTGTGTTGTTTAGTCGTTTGACGCTGCGAAAGTAACCCGAACTTTTTATTTAGAAAGGTTCTAAATAGATTTTTTCAAGATATTTTTTACCGTCATAAATTCAACGTTTGCAAAGGACATAAAATCAGCAAGCTAAAAACATGACTTATATCATTTACAGGATTCATTCTAAATTAGAACATATCAAGCATCAAAAAGATTGGCGCTTTTGAATATTGATTGAATTAATTGCCTATCTATTCCTTTATTTGCCCTTATGAAAAAAGGTCTTAATCTTCTATTTCTCACCTTGGCGATGCTCAGCCTGTCGTTCCAGTCCTTGAAAAACCCCACCGCTTACACTTGGTTTAATGCGAAAGGGAAAAGCATCGACTTCAGTAAAGTAGAAAAGGAAATGATGGAGGCCGATATTATTTTATTTGGCGAACTTCACAATAACCCACACGCACATTGGTTTGAACAAAAAGTGGCAAAGGCCCTCTATGAAGCCAAAGGAGACAAACTCGTTTTAGGCTGTGAGATGTTTGAGAGTGATAATCAATTGGTGTTAAACGAATACTTGAATGACTTAATTAATGGCAAGAAACTCAAGGAGAATGCGCGCCTATGGGATAATTATGCCACCGACTACGCGCCAATTATTGACTTTGCTAAAGAACATAAATTGTCTGTTATCGCCACCAATACCCCGCGTCGTTATGCTTCGATGATCTATTCAGGAGGCTTTGAAGCGATGGATGCCCTTTCACCAGAAGCCAAATCCTATCTTCCCCCAATGCCTATTTTATATGATACGAGTGTGAACTGCTATAATGCACTGCTTCATAGCCCGATGATGGGCCATAGCAATGAAAACCTTCCAAAAGCCCAGGCATTCAAAGACGCGACCATGGCGCATTTTATTCTCGCCAATTGGGAAGCTGGAAAAACCTTTTATCATTGGAATGGAAGCTACCATTCCGATAATCATGAAGGAATTGTTTGGTACTTAAAACAGGCCAACCCAAATTTGAAAATTTACACCATCACTACCGTAGACCAAAAAACCCTTGATTCATTGGAAGATAATCACCTTGGTAAAGCCGATGCTATTCTTGTTACCGACCCAATATTCCCTACTTCTTACTAGGGAATTGAAAATTTGACATTCATTTGACAGCACTTCTTGTAAATTTGAAGCTGTGGCTGCTTACTTAGACACTCCGATTGAATACCTGAAGGGCGTAGGACAAGCGCGTGCGGATTTGCTTAAAACCGAATTGGAAATATTTCGTTTTGAGGATTTGCTCATGCATTATCCTTTTCGCTATGTAGATCGTTCCCAGATTTATAAGTTAGCTGAAGTAGATCTCGACTTTGCCTATGTGCAAATCAAAGGACGATTTTTCGACTTAAAAATTCAGGGTCAAAATCGCGCAAGGCGGCTTTCTGCCAAATTCACAGATGGAACTGATACCATTGAGCTGGTTTGGTTTCAAGGAATTAGTTGGGTGCAGAAAATCATTGTGCCCAATAAAGACTTTGTCATCTTTGGGAAACCCTCCGCCTTCGGACATAAACTCAGCATGGCGCATCCGGAAATCATTTCTTGGGATGACTTCAATAAAGAAAAGGTCCAAGGATTACAGCCCGTTTATAGCACCACCGATAAACTTAAAAACAGAAACCTAGATAGTCGCGGTATTCAAAAGCTCCTCTATACCTTATTGAGCGACCCCGCGTATCGGGTACCGGAGATATTTCCTCCTTCGATTGTCAATGATCTGAAGCTTATTGATCGGCGCCAAGCCTTTCTGCGCATTCATTTTCCGGGCAATGAAGCAATGGGACAAAAAGCGCAATTCCGCATCAAATTAGAAGAGTTCTTCTTCACCCAATTAAGGATGCTCCTTATTAAAGGTAACCGACAAACAGCACTAAAGGGCATATATTTCGAGCGTGTTGGCGAACTATTTAACGGTTTCTATAAAGAACACCTCCCCTTTGAATTGACCGGCGCCCAGAAACGGGTGATCAAAGAAATCCGCGCCGATATGGGCACAGGAAAGCAGATGAACCGTCTTTTGCAAGGAGATGTAGGAAGCGGAAAAACCATGGTGGCCTTCCTCTCCATGCTGATTGCCCTCGATAACGGGTACCAAGTAGCGCTAATGGCTCCGACAGAAATTCTAGCAACCCAACACTATCAATCAATCGCCGAACTGGCAGAACCGCTGGGATTGAAGGTAGGCATATTGACTGGCTCCGTTACAAAAAGCAAGCGTAAAGTCTTGCATGAATCCTTACAATCGGGCGAAATGCATGTCCTGATAGGAACCCATGCCTTGATTCAGGATACCGTGCAATTCCATAAATTGGGTTTAGTCGTGATAGATGAACAGCATCGTTTTGGTGTGGAGCAGCGATCTAAGCTATGGAAAAAAGGAGAAGAGATTCCGCATATCCTGGTCATGACCGCTACTCCAATTCCCCGCACCTTGGCAATGACGGTCTATGGCGATTTGGATGTATCTGTCATTGACGAAATGCCTTTAGGAAGAAAACCCATTGAAACAGCCATGCGCTTTGAGTCCGGTCGCTTGCGTGTACTTGGTTTTATGAAAGAGCAAATCAAGCTCGGCCGGCAGGTTTATGTGGTCTATCCCCTAATTGAAGAATCCGAAAAGATGGATTACCAGAATTTGATGGATGGATACGAGCATATTCTCCAAGAATTCCCAAGGCCTAAGTATGAAATAAGCATCGTGCACGGACGTATGCGAGCCGAAGACAAGGAAGGAGAAATGCAACGTTTCAAACGCGGTGAAACCCAAATACTTGTTGCCACCACCGTGATTGAGGTAGGTGTAAATGTGCCCAATGCCTCCATGATGGTGATTGAAAGCGCCGAGAAATTTGGCTTGAGTCAACTCCATCAGTTACGCGGACGAGTTGGCCGAGGCAGCGAACAAAGCTATTGCATCTTAATGACCGGCCACAAACTTTCCCGCGATGCCCGCATGCGATTGGAAGCGATGGTTGCCACCAATAACGGTTTCGAAATCGCCGACCTCGACCTCAAACTTCGCGGCCCCGGTGAAATCGACGGACTACGACAAAGCGGACTTACCTCCCTCAAATTGGCCGATTTAAGCAAAGACGGAGAAATACTTCAAATTAGCCGTGTATTCTGCGAAAAGGTATTGGCAGAAGACCCTGAGCTCAAACTTCCCGAGAATCAAGGCTTGTATGCGCATTTAAAGAAGACGTATAAAGGCACGAATTGGAGTAGGATTTCGTGAAGGAGGGTAAGGTTGATCTCAGGGTCTAGTCACTTCGAGCCTGTCGAGAAGGAGGGCATTATTCTTAATCAGTTTGCAATTATATTTGAAAATAGATGTAGACTCAAATAAAACCTGTTTACACAATTTACTTTATAGTCTCCCGCACTCCTCACTCCTCACTCCGCACTCCTCACTCAGCACTCACCCTCTCATTTTACTGCCTTTTAAACCCAATACCCCCAGCCCGTTTATTGGCTGAATTCTCATCAATTTGAAGATACTCCATATCTGCGAAAGTGACGGTTTGAATCATTTTAGGTGTACGTTTTTCTTGTTCGGTTCTAGCCAAACGTAAATGCTGACGTTTCATGGTTGCTTCTACTAGTTTCCTAACAGCACGTCCGTTTCCGAAGTATTTATCGCGCGCACTGTACATGAAATCGATATAGGCCGCCAGATGCGTTTTTGCTTTTTTATCGAGTCGTACATTATTATCAGCGAACATAGCTTCCGCAATCTCCACCATCTCTTCTACGGTATAATCATCAAACTGGAATACCCGATCAAAACGCGATTTCAGTCCAGGGTTGCTTTCAAGGAAGCGTTCCATGTTCTGCGTATATCCAGCCGCAATCACAATAAACTCACCACGACGGTCTTCCATACGTTTCAATAATACCTCAATAGCCTCTTTGCCATAGTCACCATGTCCGCCTTCAGTGAGCGCATAGGCCTCATCAATAAATAAGACACCGCCCATAGCGCGATCAACCATTTCGCCCGTTTTGATGGCTGTTTGTCCTACATACCCCCCTACCAAACTCTGACGATCACATTCCACCAAGTGGCCTCTTTCAAGGATACCTAGTGCCTTAAATACTTGAGCAAGTAGGCGTGCAATGGTTGTTTTACCGGTACCTGGATTTCCTGTAAACACCGAATGCAAGGAGAAGGATTTACGCAAGTCCTTGCCTGTTTCTCTATAAAAACGAACCAGTTTAACGAGTTCATCAATTTCATGCTTGACCTTATCAAGTCCCACCATGGCATGGAGGTTTCCAAGGCTTTCGCGTAATAGATCTTCATCAATTGGAATATCTGCAATGCCTTTCACACGCACTTCGTAGATACGTTCAATATCCTCCAATTTGATGGACGACAATTCTTTTTTCGTAAGTTTCGACGTATCCTTTGCCTGCATGATGCGTAAGCCAAGGTTCATTTTCGCTTCGTCTATCAATGAATTGACAAAACGCGCATTCCCAAAACTTCCTGTTCTATTACGATAGCTTTCAACGAGTTTTTTATAGAGATAATCGTTCGCGGCTTTGTCTAGTTCAACAGATTTCTTCGTTGCCGTATAGTCTGCAATCTCCATCAGCTCTTGAGGTAAATAATCAGGGAAATCAAAAATTACCGTGAAACGAGATTTTAAACCAGGATTGGAGCCCAAAAAATTCTCCATTTGATCCGGGTATCCAGCTACAACAACAGCCAAGTCTCCCGGACCATCCGACATTTCTTTTAATATTACCTCAATGGCTTCTCTTCCGAAATCTTTTGAGTCATCATCCTTTCTTGCCAAAGCATAGGCTTCATCAATAAAGAGCACTCCGCCCCTTGCCTTTTTAATGGCTTCTTTCGTTTTCGGAGCCGTTTGTCCAATATACTCTGCCACCAAATCGCCACGATCTACTTCATGAACATGACCCTTTGTGAGCAAGCCCATTTGCTTGTATATCTTACCCAACATGCGTGCAACAGTCGTTTTCCCTGTGCCCGGGTTTCCTTTGAAAACCGCATGCAAATAGACTTTATCCGTATCCTGCATACCACGTTCGCGACGCAGCTTGATGAATTTCAGGTAATTGGTATACTCGCGCACCTTACGCTTGATGGTTTCTAGTCCGATGAGTTTATTGAACTCTTCCATGACTTCCTCCAAACTCTCTGGCTCCTTCTCTTCATTCTGTTCTTGAATTAATAGCTCTTGCTCCAACTGGAAATCAGCATTTCCTTCAGGGAAGAAGGTGGTAAAGTCCTCTTCTGTGGCTTCTTCATAATCATACCCCACCTTAAACGGCACAACCGCAATGAGTTGATTCATGAAAATAACATGAATGAGGTATTCATCTTTGGCCCAAGTCCCTTTGTTTTCAGAACCCCAGCCTACGGTGCAAAGAATTTTATCGTCCTGGGGATAGACAAAAAGCAACTTGTCTATTTTTCCGATAAGTTGTCCCGTTTTCGTTTTGAAATGAAATACCAACTCGCAAGACCAATAATCATAGTTCTTAATAAGATTATCTGCAATAAACTCCGCCCAGACATAGCGACTATCCTGACCATTAAACACCTTAAAGTATTTACGATCACGCGGTTTCATATTACTATCCGGACCTTCATAGAGTTTAATAGCTTCTAAATCGAAGTAGGGATTGAAGCCTTTTAGAACGGTTCCTTCTTTTTCAATATAGAAATACCGTTCCGTCAAAAATTTTCCGTTCACATGCGCTTCCCAGCGGTAGGAGCCCCGTTTCCAATAAGTTCCCGGCTCTTTTACGCCCCATCCTTCACGGATATAAATAATATTTTCTTCCTTGCGGATGGTTCGGTCGCAGTTTAGGGAACAAACCTCCTTATTGTCTGAACCGAAGCATTTGAGCTCCAATTTTAGGTCCCAATCCTTTTCGTCAAACAGCTTATTAAAGAAGGAAATCTCGCTGTATACGTAGGCTATCTCCGACTCATCAAATACTTGGCGGTAGTTTTTCTCATTATTAGCCAACCATTCGGTAGAGCCAAAAACCTTTATATCTCGGTATTTATAATGCGTATTATCTGGCATAGTAGTAAATCGGGTTCAATTTAGGAAGAAAGGTGAAAAGACCATTCTATGACTGCCTTTTTTTATTATTTAAAAATAAAGTTTCTCAAGCGATTGCAAGGAATGGAAAACTTCCTATTTTTGCAGTCCTCAAAACGAGGAGAGTTGCCTGAGTGGTTAAAGGAGCGGTTTGCTAAACCGTGAACGCGTAAGTGTTCCGTGAGTTCGAATCTCACACTCTCCGCAAGCAAAACAAAAACCGGCCCCGATAGGGTCGGTTTTTTTATTTATTGGCAAGTCTGAAAGCCAACCATACTTTTTCATTACCCATACCCCTTCACTGGCTTTCAAGCGCGCCGATAAATAAAAAAACCGAAACTGCGAAGCAGGCCGGTTTTTCTTTTGCTTGTAGGACCCACCACTAGAGATCATGAGCGATAGCGAATAATCTCTGCTCTCTCACTCTCTGAAAGCCAACCATACTTTTTCATTACCCATACCCCTTCACTGGCTTTCAAGCGCGCCGATAAATAAAAAAACCGAAACTGCGAAGCAGGCCGGTTTTTCTTTTGCTTGTAGGACCCACCACTAG
>Ga0209491_10002473_pt1 | contig 32967 bp, 35 predicted proteins | sample BON02_FD_187213 | JGI IMG/M metagenome (GOLD analysis project Ga0209491, IMG submission 187213) | Freshwater microbial communities from Lake Bonney liftoff mats and glacier meltwater in Antarctica - BON-02 (SPAdes) (version 2) | ecosystem: Environmental > Aquatic > Freshwater > Ice > Glacier... | reverse complement strand
GCGCTGCCATTGGTGTAGAGCTGACAGGTGATGGTGCGGAAAGAATCCAGATCATCCTCTTGGTGGGAAAAAATGGGCATCATGCCACAGTAATAGACGATGGCGCGGTCCCGTTTTTCGTAACCGATATCGTTGGTGATGGGATTGACGCCATCATGGAAGATGGGGAGTTGGAGCTGTGGCATGACGCCGGAGAGTTTACCGCTCGAAAGCGGACGCGACAAGCAAGCACCGCAGCCGATGAGTTAGCGGTTTTCGGGCGAGGTGAATCCAGTCCGAATCAGGAAAAACGGTATCAATTCCCTTTCCTGTTCCGGTTTTCCTGAAAATCACCCAAACCCTGTAGCCAGCAGCATTCAGCACGAAGCACCATCCGTCGAAGTCAGGTGCTCTGATATTGATCTCGGTCTCGTCGGGGAAGAGCCCATCGATTTCGTCGATCTCCGCAGTGATGTTCAGTCCCGAAACCTCCGACGCCTGGCGTGCGATGGCCCGCAGGGTTTTGCTGAGGCCAGCCAGCCCCTCCCCGATTCCACCGGCCCAAAGCAAACCTTCACCGTCGCCCTACTGAGATCGAGACCTCCACGGGTCGTCGTCCAAAAATTGCCGCTGTCATCTTCGAGACTTCCGAAAATTTCATTTGAACCAAACTGCGACGGCAAAGGGCGGTATAGATGAACACCCTCCTCGCCTAACGTGAAAATTCCCCCGCCTCCCGTCACTGCAAGCGATCCGTCACGGCGCTTGAAAATGTGCCCAAAAGTCCGTTCTCGAGACCCGTCCGAACGTTTGGGCTCGAAGGCGCTCATGCCGATCACCCCCCGTTTCACGATAGATTTTCGATCTTTGGAAACTATCCATTGGATCCCACCGTGATCGGCAGCGAAATGGTCAATGCCCCCCGGTGGAATGAGATCGTGTTTTTTGATCATGCCACCCTCGAATCGCCCGAACCATGATGGCACCTTCGTTGTTTGCACAAACACCCAAAGATCGCCTTCGGGGCTCTCGCTGAAACGCCAGCGGCAAGGTTTCGCATCGCCCCCGCCCTCGACTTCCACCCGGACAAAGGAATTGTCCTCGAAAATCACGGCATGCCCTGCGCTCCCACCGATCCAAAGCCGCCCTTTCGAGTCGCAAAAGAGATCCATCGCCCTCGCCCCCTTGAGGGCTAGAACTTCTTCCCCGCGAAACACCGTGAAGTTTGTGCCATCGAAGCGGCTTAGCCCATCCGGCGTCCCAACCCAGACGTAGCCGTCCGGCGTCTGCGCCACCGACCACCCTCCCCTCAGGGGATGTCCGTCCTCGGAACTCCAATGGTCTACGGTGTATCCGACGACAGCCGGGAGACGCGCGGGGATCATGGCGCTTGCCGGCCCCCCATCCTCGGCGAGAGAAGGCGTCGCGATCAGCACGATTAGCACGAACCAAAACGCTCGAAAATATCTGAAAACCCATCGGCCGAGGGGCGTTCGCGTTAAATGGGAAAAATTCATCAATCCGGTTTCCCTGATACTCTATGATCGTCTCGGAAGTTTCGTCGCAAGAAAATCGCACCCGCGCGGTTGCCAAAACGGTTGCCAAAAATGCACCATTTTTTCGGATTTGGGCGGAACCCCACGGACCCAAGCGGCATTTACCTTCAACTCCCCACAAGCCAAAACCCTGATATGAGATGGGATTCCCCGGCAGTTTCACTGGAGCCGCTGGTCGGAATTGAACCGACGACCTATTCATTACGAGTGAATTGCTCTACCCCTGAGCTACAGCGGCGAAACTGTTTATTTTGAGGCCGTTTTGACGCTGGAATCATTGATGGATCAATGACTCCCTCCGACAGCCGCTTCTTAGCAAAACACTCCCGTGAAGCAATCGCGTTTTTCGAGAAACACGCATTTCCCCTTGATTTCACGTAAATTTCGACCCGCAGTGTTACCCAAAAGTGTTACCCTGCGAGCAATTCACCCGCTCGGGTAACACTCTCATGCAAATCAAAGGACCCTACCAAAAGCGCGATTGGCTTTACTGGTGGCCGCCGCAGAAAGACGGCGTGCGCCCCAAGGCCATCGCATTACGCACACGGAATGAAAACGAAGCCGTTACCAAGGTCTTCGCGTTGCAACAGGAATTACAAGTCCAGCACTCCATTTCAAAAGGGAGGATGGAGCAGGAAATCCAAACCTATCTTGCCGCGAAGAAGGCCTCCGGCGAGCATCCCGGGAAAACTCATGCAACCACAGGGATCGTGTTAAATGGGATTTCCCGCTATTGGAAAACTCCCTTCTCTCCCGGATCGACGAAGCGAATGTCCTGCACTGGCGCGAGTGGATCGCCCGACAGCCTGGAACTTGCAAGTGTCTTCTCCGGATTTTTGTCAATCTAACGATGGTGTCGGGGGAGAGGAATTCCGCCAAACCCACCTACCCCCGTTCAAATGATTTTGGATGAGATGGCGACGCTGGGATATATGCGGGAATTGGAGAATGCCATCGGTCAGGTGGCCGGTCTGGGGCTCCGCATTACCTCCGTGCTCCAAGATCTGGGACAACTCAAAGCGATCTACAAAGACCGTTATGAAACCTTTCTCGGAAACAGCGGTGTCCTCCAGTTCTTTGGCAATGTGATCCTCCGAACAGAAAATGAACTCTGTGGAGCGGAAGCAAAGCGGTGATCCGAGCTTGAGTTATCAGACCAAAACCCTGGAGCTGATGACGCCGGAGGATGTCCGCCGTTATTTCGCCCGCAGGGACCGATATAATCGCCAACTTGTTCTCATCCCCGGACAACGACCATGGATTTTACAACGGGCGAACTACGACCAGCACGAACTCTTCGCGGGGCACTTCGACAAGTGGCGGTAAAAAAATATTGCGGTAGCGCCAGTCTCGCAAACACCTCACACTGAAGCTTGCCTAATATTTCAAGGGCCACATCGCTGAGCGGTTGAGCTCTCCCAAGGCGTGGGGCCACCTACTTCGCTCAAGGTGGATTGGACCTGCTTCGTCGCTTCACCTAGGGCGTTTGCTTGGCTGAATATTTTCCCCATAGGTAAGAGGATTCTCTCTAAAATCTGTTAGACGGCGATCCTTTACTCTCAACATCCATCGACCGCCAAGCAATCGCCCTAGCTTCACCTGCTTCCGCTTCACAAAAATTGACTTCTCAAAGAACATCCATCATAATAGAGCTAGACAAGCTAGATTTAATGGAGACCAAGATGAACTGGACCCTGACCGATGCCAAAAACCGTTTTACCGAAGTGGTGAACCGCGCCCTTTCCATGGGGCCTCAACAAGTAAGTCGGCGCGGAGACGTTGTCGTGGTTTTGTCGTGGGACGACTACGCCAAACTCACCGGCGAGAAGCCGGGCTTCAAAGACCTCCTGATGAAAGGCCCCGATCTCAAAGAGTTGGACTTGAAGCGCGATCAATCGCCAATGCGGGATGTCGAGCTATGAGAATTTTGCTGGATACCTGCGCCCTGTCCGAGATCCGAAAGGAGCAAGGCTCTCCTGCGGTCAAAAGGTTCGTCCACGCGGTGCCTGATGAAGATTTGTTCCTGAGTGCTGTCACCATCGGCGAGATCGTCAAAGGAATCACCCTCCTCAAAGATTCACGAAAAAAAGCCGGACTTGAACTGTGGCTTGAAAACGTGCAGCGGCACTACCATGAACGCATTCTGCCCCTGGACACCGAAGCGGCTCGCATTTGGGGTGAGTTAACCGCAAAGGCCCAGCAGAAAGGCTCAATCATCGGCGCGGCGGATGGACAGATTGCCGCGATTGCCAAAAGGCACGGCCTGCATGTCATGACACGTAACGTCAAGGATTTCGAACCTACCGGAGCCATGATCATTAGTCCTTGGGAATAATAGCCCCCTGCCCTACGAAACGACACGCTTGAGCAATCCCAAGCCCTTTCCCTATTGCCGCTTTCTCCCTGATTGACGGGATCTTTTTTTAGGATCCCACTCACTCCAGCCAACCCCCTCCATACCGGCCCCGCCGCGCGCGGCAGCCTGGGGTAGTCCTCCGGATTCCCCGCGCTGCTTTTCCAGAAGGGCAATCCCAGTCAGGGAAAAACCAACAAAAGGAGAAAAATCATGGGACTTGATATGTATTTGACCGGAGAAATCTACCTCGTAACCGACTGGGAACATCCCCAAAAAAACCTCATCGAAGATGGCTATCGGGTGAAAGGCCGGGACCTCGAACCCGGATATTGGCGGAAACATCCCGATCTGCACGGCTTCATCATCAACCGCTTCGCCGACGGCGAAGATCATTGCCAGAAAATTTGCCTCGCTCCCAAGGATATCGGGGAAATCATCACGGCAATCAGGTCGGATTCTCTGCCCAAACCCGGCAACTACTCAGGACCCCTGAGCGAGTGAGAGGCCGAGGGTGGTGGGTTGGCTGATGAGTTCGCTCAAGGTTGTGAGCATGGCGCGGCTTTGTTTGCGGGCACTCGAAATGATGCTACGGATGTCGCAGAAGCCTTTGGCGTGGTCTCCACTTCGGAAGGTTCCGCTGATCTTCTCGCGCACTTTCATCATGCGGATGTCTCGCTCGGCTTGGTTGTTGTCGTAGGGGTAGAGGCCGGGATAGAGAAAGTAGCCCATGATTTCTTCCCGGTATTTGTCAAATCGGTCCAAGAGATTGAGGGTTTTACCGCGCGCGACACGACCGCGTTGGCCTTGCGGTTTGGGCGGGGGTTCGGGGTTGAGGGCGTATCCTGCGGATAATATTTCATCGTAGCGGTTCAGGATTCTTCCCAGCCGTCCTTCTCCGATGACTCGGCGGCTTCCTTCTTCCCGATTCATTTCTCGTTCGGCGAGGTCTTTGGCCTCCAACAAAAGTTCGATCATTTCGGCGACCCATGCTTGGTCGAGTTGTTCGCGCAGGTAGGTCAAAGACTTGTCGTACTTCCCAATCGTCACTCCCACTGAGGAGTTGCGGCAGCCGGGTGCCGCAGTCCGGGCAGGCCGCGTGAGCGGGAAAATCATGGGTGATGAGATGGTCCGGGTTGGCGACTTTTTCCAACGTAGAGCCGGGGAGTCATTTTTGACCACCTGATTTGCGACCGGATGTTTGGCGCAGGCTTTGAGGTTTGGGCTTGGGTGGATTGGTGAAGTTCCCCTTGTCTGTGGAGGGTGGCGGGTGCTTCCTCGGGTTGTGGTCACGAGAACCCAACTCACCAGGCTCAGGTAGTGTAAAGATTTGTCTGTAACTTGAGTTAAGTGCTTCCGCAGAAGCTCCCCCCGCGCATGCGCGGGCCGCCGCCCGAAACCCCCAGCGGGGGAGCGCGATGCGCCGAAGCTCCCCCCGCGCATGCGCGGGCCGCCGCCCCCCAGTCCGTTATTTTCGAGGATGATTTTTTAGCAAAGCCACTTACCAAGGCAATCCCCATTTTTCGGGAAAATCAAAATAGATCACCTCCGGGAACCAGCAGAATGAAACTGGAAAACCCAAACCAAGCTGCCCTCTTGACCTCCTGCCGCAAGCATGATCCCCTCTGGGCAATGAAGAAAATCCCAGCACTCCTCGCCGCCGCGCTCACGGCGACCTCCTTATCTGCGAAGAAACCCAACATCCTGTTCATTTTCTCGGACGATCACGCCCAGCATGCCATCTCGGCCTACGGGTCGAAGGTCAACACGACCCCCAATCTGGATCGCATCGCATCCGAAGGCGCTCGCTTCACCAATTCCTTCGTCACCAACTCGATCTGCACACCCAGCCGCGCCACCCTGCTCACCGGGCAATACTCCCACCTCAACGGCGTCCCGGTTTTCAATCGTTTCGACCCCGAACGCGACACCGTCGCCAAGCACATGCAAGCCGGGGGATACCACACCGGCATGATTGGCAAGTGGCACCTCGGGAGCGACCCACAGGGATTTGATCGTTGGATCGTTCTTCCCGGACAAGGAGCTTACTGGAATCCCACTTTTCTCACGGCTACCCAAAAAATGACGATTGAGGGACATTGCACCGATATCACCGGTGACCTCGGCGTCGAGTTCCTCAAAACACGGCCCAAGGACAAACCCTTCTTTCTCATGCTTCATCAAAAAGCCCCCCACCGGGCCTGGGAACCGGATGAACGAAACAAGGCTCTCTTTAAAGACAAGGTGATCCCCGAACCCGACACCCTCTTCGATGACTACGCGACCCGCCCCACCGCTCTCCCCGAAAACCGACAGACCATCGCCAAAGACCTCAACCGGCGGGACCTCAAAGTTGCTCCGCCGGAAGGCCTCGAAGGCAAGGAACTCATCAAATGGAAGTATCAGCGCTACATGCGCGACTATCTGGCGTGCGTGCAAGGGGTGGATGACAATGTCGGCAAGGTCCTCGATTACCTGGACGCATCCGGACTCGATAAGAACACCATCGTCATCTATTCGTCGGATAACGGGTGGTTTCTGGGGGACCTCGGACTTTACGACAAGCGCTTCATGTATGAGCCCGGCTTAAACGTCCCGCTCCTGGCGAAGGGTCCCGGCATCAAAAAAGGAATCACCCCGGATCAATTTGTCTCCAATCTCGACCTCGCTCCCACCTTTCTCGACCTGGCCGGGCTGCCCATCCCCTCCAGCATGCAGGGACGAAGCCTGGTCCCTCTTCTCAAGGGTGAAACTCCGGAAGATTGGCGCGAAACATTCTACTATCGCTACTATCACAGCCCCGGCCACCACAACACCGTGGCCCATTACGGGGTCCGCACCAAAACCCACAAACTCATTTATTTCTGGGATCGCGACGCCTATGAACTCTTCGATCTCGTCAAGGATCCCAATGAGCAACAAAACCTCCTCTTCTCCCCTTCTGACTCGGGAAAGCCCGAAGTTGAGAAACTCTTTCGAGACCTGAAGTCAGAAATCGTTCGCCTCCAAAAGGAATTCAAGGACGAGGGCCAATATGCCAGCCCGTCGGATTGGCCGAAAGGATCTTCGGATCGCCCGGCTGCCCGAAAGGCGGCCGGCACGGTCGAAATCGTGAAGGCGATTCAGCTCGCCCCGCAAAAATAGCTTTTCCAAAAATAGCTTTTCGGAAAAAAAGATCGGAAAACATTCGACATCCCGCGTGATTGGCGTATTTCTTTTCGTGTATTCAATAACATGAAATTAAAAACAATTATCCCAGTCGCGATCGCCGCAGCCATTCCTTTTGCCGCCATCGTTTCGCTCGCCAAGGATCTGCCGGTGACGGCTGATGAACAGAAGAAGTTGACTCCTGAGGCGGTCCTGACCGATCTCATGGAGGGCAATGCCCGCTACGTCACCGGGAAGCTCACCGATCCGAACGTTAAAGAAAGCGTCGCGGCGGCGACCGGGGGGCAGTATCCCAAGGCCTTCATCCTCTCCTGCATCGATTCCCGGGTTCCGGTCGAGCAGGTCTTCGACCAAGGCCTCGGAGACATCTTTGTCGGCCGGGTCGCGGGAAACATTGAAAATACCGACCAGCTCGGTTCGATGGAGTTCGCGGCCAAGGTTGCCGGAGTGAAGCTCGTTCTCGTGATGGGCCACGAAGCCTGTGGCGCGGTCAAGGGCGCGTGCGATCACGTCAAACTCGGGAACATTACCGCGCTCCTCGACAACATTCAACCTGCCGTCTCCAAAGTGGCCGGAGAACTCAAGGTTGGTGAAGCCAACTCCAAGAACAAGAAGTTCGTCGATGACGTCATCGAGGAAAACGTTCGCCAGACGATGAAGGACATCCGGGAAAAAAGCCCGCTTCTTGCCGAAATGGAGAAGGCCGGAGAGATCAAGATCGTGGGTGCAGTCTACTCGCTGCACACCGGCAAGGTCTCGAAAATTGACTAGTTCCCGGCTGAAAATAAAACCTCAACAAAAAGCCCGCCCCCGGTTCATTCCGGAGGCGGGCCTTTTTTGTCGCTGAAATTGAGTCTACCGGTTCGAAAACCTCTCCAGGATGACCTCGATCAAACCCGGAATGCTGTGCTCCCGGGCTTCCACGTCGGGCTCCTGCCCGTGCTCCCGCAAGGTCTTGGCGGTCACCGGACCGATGCAGGCTCCCACGCAGTTTTCGGGCCAGGGAATGTCCATCGCAAAGAAGTTCTCGACCGTGGAACCACTGGTGAAGGTGATCATGTCGGCCCCTTCCTCGCGAAGGAGTTGGGCGGCTCCCGTGGGATCGTCGGTCTCAGGCACGGTGCGGTAGGCCAGGCACGAATCAACGATCGCCCCCAGCTTACTGAGACCGTGGTAGAGAATATCGCGGGTCTCTTCGGCCTTCACCCAGAGCATTTTCAAGTGTTCGATACTTTCGCTTTCGAAAGCCTCAATGAGCCCCTCGGCCACGAACTTCTTCGGCATCAGATCCACCGTAAAGCGGTATTCACGAATCCTGGCCTCGGTGCTCGGCCCGATCGCCGCGATGCGACATCCTCCCAAACTGCGGGCGTCCTGATACGTGGCATAGAAGGCGTCAAAAAACTTTTCCACCCCGTTGGGACTGGTGAAAATGAGCCAGTCATAGGTGTGAGAATCAGCCACCATTTGCGCAAATTCCTTTTTATCATGCGGGTGCTCGATTCGGATCGTGGGGAGTTCCACGACATCCGCCCCCAAGTCAGCGAGCTGTTTGCTCAGTTCTCCGGCCTGCTCCCGGGTTCGGGTCACGACGATCCGTTTCCCAAAAAGAGGACGGGTCTCAAACCAATTGATCTTCTCCCGCTCCTTCACCACGTCACCAATGACGGCGACCGCAGGAGACTTGAAGTTGGCCTTCTCGACGATGTCCGCGATTGTTTCGAGAGTTCCCTGCACCGTTTGATGTTTTCCGGTCGTGGCCCACCGGGTCAACGCGATGGGCGTTTGGGCTGAAGCTCCTCCTTTAATGAATTCCTCGCAAATCCCGCGGAGCCGCGAAACCCCCATGACAAAAACCTTGGTGCCCGGAGTCTTTGCGAGTTGCGCAAAATCGAGCGAGGTCTCCCCTTTCGTCGGGTCCTCGTGACCTGTGAAAATTGTCAGCTGTGAGCAGTGATCGCGATGAGTCACGGGAATGCCCGCGTAGGCCGGACCGGCAATCGTCGATGAAATTCCGGGAACGATTTCGAATTTCACCCCGGCCTCGGCGAGTTCGGCAGCTTCCTCGCCTCCCCGTCCAAAGATCATGGGGTCGCCCCCTTTGAGCCGGGTCACGATCTTCCCCTGCAGGGTTTTTTCGACAATGAGGGCATTGATTTGATCCTGCGGAATGGCATGATCCGCCGCCCGCTTGCCGGCGAAGATGAGTTCGCAGCCTTTCTTGGTCCACCCCAATAACTCCGCACTCGAAAGCGCATCGTAAACCAGAACATCACATTTCTCGATACACTCCTTGGCCTTGAGCGTTACCAGCCCGACATCGCCGGGACCGGCGCCTACCAAATAACAGATTCCTTGTTCGCTCATTTTAAATTTTCAAAAAGTTGGGAGGCGACTTCAAGCGGAACGACTCCGCTGGCACTGGCCAACCTGGGTGCCCCACCGCTTTCCGGATAGACCCTCGCCGACATCTCCATCAGTTCTCCTTCGAGGGTTGACCAAACTCCGATGGGAGTGGAACAACCGGCCTCCAGCAGGCGCAAAAATTCGCGCTCGGCGGTCACCTGGTCCCAGGTGGGATCATGGTTCAAGGCGTCCATGATCGCTCCGGACTCCTCGTCGCCGCGCCGAATTTCCAGCCCGACCGCGCCCTGGCCGGCCGCCGGAAAAAACTCGGTATGGCAAAGGCACTCCACGAAAAGAGGATGGCGCTCAATCTCCAAAATTCCTTCCGTGGCATAACCGAGCCGTTGGAGTCCCGCCTCGGCCAGGAGAATGCCATCGTAATCCAAATCAACGGCGGCCTTGCGAAGACGGGTCGGAACATTTCCCCGCAAATCACCCATCACCACGCCCGGCCTGAGATGCTCCAACTGCCTGGCACGTCTCACCGAACTCGTCCCCACGCGGGTTCCCTTCTTCACCTCGGCCCAGGGAATCTTGCCAATCCAGGCATCGGCAACCGCCGCCCGCTCAAGAACCGCCCGAAGTTGAAATTGCGCATCCAGCTCGCTCGGCAGGTCCTTGAGGCTGTGGACCGCCACATCGATCTCGTTCTCCTCGAGGGCCAGTTCGAGTTCCTTGATGAACACCCCCTTGTCCCAGACTCCCTCGGCTTTTGCGACCTCCTTCAAGGCAACATCGGTCCGTCGATCACCTGTTGTCTTGATGATCACCCGCTTCACCTCCAGATCAGGGAAGAGGGACGCGAGCGCCGCCTCGGTCATCTCAGCCTGCTTCAGGGCGAGGGCGCTTCCCCGTGTGCCAATTCTTAAAGTCTTCATGTTTTATTCGTTCACCGCCGGAAGGCTGGCCTTGTCGATTTCTTCGCGAATGATGTCCTCGCAAAGAAGCAGTTGTTTCTCGCGCCGCTTCCTCGCCTGATCCGCCATCTCTTGCAAGGTATCAATGTCGTAAAGATAGACCTCCTCGATCTCCCCCACCCTGGGGTCAATGTCACGAGGCACCGCAATATCCACCATGATGAGGGGGCGAAACTTGCGCTTGCGACGCACCGCTTCGATGTGCCGCGGCTTCACCACGAAATGAGGGGCACCGGTTGCCGCGATCACGACGTCGACATGCTCCAGTTCCTCTTCCCAGCCATCGAAAGGGACTGCCGTTCCGCCGATCTCCCCGGCCAGATCGACCGCGCGATCAAACGAGCGATTGGTGACAATCACCGAACTGGCACCCCGCGACTGAAGGGCCTGGGCCGTTTGGCGGCTCATCTCCCCTGCTCCAATCACCATGACGGTGCTGCCGTTCAAGCGACCAAAAACCTTCTCGGCCAGCTCGACCGAAGCACCGGCCACCGAGGTCGCGCCCTCTTGAATCCCGGTCTGGGTGCGGACTTTTTTGCCGACTCCAAAGGCACGCTGAAAGAGCTTGTTGAGCACGATCTTGGTCGCGCCCCGTTCGAGTGATCGTTGGTAGGCCTTCTTGACCTGACCGAAAATCTCAGTCTCACCCAGCACCATGGAATTCATCCCGCTCGCCACCCGGCAAAGGTGCTCGGCGGCGGCCCGTGCTTCGTAGTAGTAGAAAAGGCCTTCCAGACTCCCCGAAAAGGCCCGTTGGGTGCAGATCCACTCTTCGAGTGTTTTGACATCACCCTTTCCGTTGAGCACGGCATAGTATTCGGTCCGGTTGCAAGTCGATAAGACGACGCCTTCGCCAACGTCTTCAGCCTCCAAAAGCGCCCTTGTCTCGCGGTCCAATCCTTGCTCGGTCAACGCAAATTTCTCCCGCACCTCGATCGGCGCAGTTTCGTGATTGAGGCCGACGCAGACGAGCTTCATTACAATTTGGCAAAGACGAGAAGGGAGACAACAAACAGGATTAGGACACCCCAGGCGAGCTGCCGCCCCGGCAAACCACGCACAAAGTAGATGCCCAGGAGCACGGCGTAGAGAACCCAGGTCGCCGTGGCTACGAGAAGATGCCCGTCCATCCCGGCCCCCTCCATTTTCATCCCGGAAACGACCCCGATGGTCAGAACGAGCCACCCCACCAAGGTGATTCGGCCCATCGCGGTCACCAAGCGGTGCACCGAGGGCATGCCATGCACAAGCCCGCCTTTGAAATGGTGACTTTTCAGACGGTGGTTGAGCACCAGGAACATAAAGCCGGCGACGGCCGCGAGAGCCAGGGCCCCATAGGAAAGGACCGAAAAAGCGGCATGAAATTCGCGCCAGGCATCCACCGCCTCGGCCCTGACCGGTGATTCGTCGAACGCTCCGGGCACCAGGGCGATCACCTGGAGGACGATCACCAGGGGAACGGTAAAGGTCCCCAGCAAGGAAAGCCGGTAGGTCGTTCCGGTCACCAAATAGAAAAAGGTCATTGACCAGGCCAAGAAGAGACAAATCTCGCCCACGTCATTGAGGGGACATTGGCCACGCAGCGCCCCCCGCCATCCCAGAGCCATGAGCTGGGCCGCAAAGGCACCCAACATCCAAACAAAAGCGGCACGCCCCGGATCTCCTTTCCTGATCGACAACCAGCCGAAAACGCCTCCTGCAGACGCGAGGAGTGTCGCAATGACCAGCCAGCCAATTCCCATCCCCTTTTAACTGGACGCTGCGCCCCAACCTTTCAAGTGCGGATCGCAGGGAATCTTCAGTCTCGTCACCTTTTAGCCCCCTTTGTTTGATGACGTCAAAGGCTTCCGCCCCTCCCCCTGACTTCTGAACGGCCAGACGAGCCAGCCGCGCCAGCCGCTCGCGGACAAGGACACGACGATCACCCAGGCAGCGATCAACCAAGGCATACCAACCCATTGAAGTGATCTTAAAACCCCGCTCAACCGGATCGTCTTTCATTCCATTTTCGCCAGCGACAGAATCAAAAGAGGGGAAGGGCTTTCCCCGGAGGAATTTCCATTTAAAGTCCCTTCATGCCCAACGCAGCTGACCTCGATGCCGCTATCCGTGACGTTCCGGACTTCCCCAAGCCCGGAATCCTTTTTAAAGACATCACTCCCGTCCTCGGCGACGGAGAACTCTTTCGAACCTCTCTTGAGCTTCTCGCCGCCACTGCCGGAGATCAGAAGATCGACAAGGTCGTCGGGATCGACGCCCGGGGGTTCATCTTCGCCGCCGGAGTGGCTCATATTCTCGGAGCGGGATTTGTTCCCGTCCGCAAGCAGGGCAAACTCCCCTGGACGACCCGGCAAATGGCCTACACCCTCGAATACGGGGAAGACATGGTGGAGATCCACGAAGACGCCATCAAGCCAGGCGAAAAGGTCCTCCTCGTCGACGATCTTCTCGCGACCGGTGGCACCGCCGCCGCTGCCATCAAGCTTCTCAAAGCCCTTGACGCCCATATCGTCTCGGTCTCCTTTTTGATCGAACTCGCCGGGCTGAATGGTCGCAAGCTCCTCTCGAACACCCATGTGCATTCCATCCTCTCCTATTAATCTTATCGTCAACGATTTATGACCTTTGAAACATACTCCCAATCCCTCATTCGCTTCCCAAAAATCGGCTTCAGCATCGACTTGTCCCGCATGGACCTCACCGAGGAATTTCTGACTGCAATGCAACCCAAGGCCGAAAAGGCTCTCGCCGATCTCGCCAGGCTCGAAGCCGGGGAAATTGCCAATCCCGACGAAGGACGGATGGTCGGTCACTATTGGTTGCGCAATCCCGACCTCGCCCCCACCGCCGGGATCAAGGCGCAGATCACCGCGCCCATCACCGCACTCAAGGACTTCGCAAGGAAAATCCACACCGGCCAAATCACCAACCCGGCCGGTTTGACCTTTAAGAATCTTCTCATCATCGGCATCGGTGGTTCGGCCCTCGGACCCCAGCTTATCAACGACGCCCTCGGATCAGTCGACGGAATGAAGACCTACTTCTTCGACAACACCGACCCCGCCGGCATGGACAAGGATCTCGCCTCGATTGGGTCCAATCTCAATCGCACTCTCTCCGTGGTCATTTCCAAATCAGGGGGAACCCCGGAGACCCGCAACGGCATGATCGAGGCCAAGAATGCTTATGATGACCTCGGACTCGACTTCGAAAAATATGCCATCGCGATCACCGGGGACGGCTCCAAGCTCGCTCAATTCGCCGAGTCCGAAGGCTTCATCACCACCTTCCCCATGGAAGACTGGGTCGGCGGTCGCACCTCCATCCTCTCAACCGTGGGCCTTGTCCCCATGGCGCTGCAAGGGATCGATCTCGATGCCATGCTGGCCGGGGCCCGGACCATGGACGACCTCACCAGATCCTCTGACATCGCCAAAAATCCCGCTCTCCAGCTCGCCCTCGCCTGGTATCATGAAGGGAACGGAAAGGGCGATCGCGACATGGTCGTCCTTCCCTACAAAGACTCTCTTGTTCTCTTCTCCAAGTATCTTCAGCAGTTGATCATGGAGTCACTAGGAAAGGCCGAGGACCTCGATGGCAACATCGTCAACCAAGGCCTCGCCGTTTATGGCAACAAGGGATCGACCGACCAGCACGCCTACGTGCAGCAGCTCCGCGACGGACTGCACAATTTCTTCGCGACCTTTATCGAGGTTCGCAAGGGACGAAAAGGACGTTCCATCAGCGTCGATGGCACCAATACCTCGGCGGATTACCTTCAGGGCTTCCTGCGGGGAACCCGCCGCGCCCTCTACGAAAATGGCCGACGTTCCGTGCTCATTTCCATCGAGGAAGTCACCGCAACCACCTTGGGTTATCTCATCGCTCTCTTTGAACGCACCGTCACCTTCTACGCCTCCATGGTAAATATCAACGCCTACCACCAGCCCGGAGTGGAAGCCGGCAAGGCGGCCGCCACCGTATTTTTAGATCTCTTGAATCAGGTCCGGGGACATCTCACCGCAGAAGAAAAAACCGCCGATGACATCGCCACCGAGATCAGCGGCGACCCCGAGGATGTCTTCCATGCCCTGGTCCACCTCGCCGCCAACGGCGAGGTCAGCCATGTCCGGCGCGACACTCCGGTCGAGGATACCTTCGGACTTTAACCTTAACCCAGAGCCAGCCCGTGACTTTCGAGTCGCCGCGTCAACTCCTGCAAAAACTCGGGGCCAAACTTCTTACGGAAGTCGGCCTCGATTTTTTGGTGTTCTACGAGATCCACGAAGCCCGGAGAAACAAGCCTTCGGCCCACTTCAATCTGCAACTCAAAAAATGGCCGGTTGTTCTCGTAGAGTTTCGCTACCCTTGTAAGACCATAGCGCTCAAGAGCACTCACAAAGAGGGTGTCATGGATGCTTTCGAGAATCTCTTCACTCCGAAGAACAGCACGGTCATACCCGGAAAAGACACCGGATTCCTCGCAGTTGAAAACGAACTCACCCAGCGCCCCAAGCTCCCCTTGATTACAGGCAATTCGACAAGCCATTTCGGCAATTTCATAGGCTGGCAATGACACTGAAAATAAGATTAATTCTTCTGGTAAGATCGAGACCTCTATCATCTGAAAACCCAGGAGAAACCTCCGGTGATAGGAGTCCGCCAAATCGGCAGGTTGGATTTTTCCCGACTTTTGACGCCGAAACTTCTTCTCAAGACTCCGTAAAAGGACGACCCCACCACCAGTAACCTGCCCAAGCCCATCATCAATCTCCCCCAAAGGGATAGAAAAAAGGGACCTTAGAACGATCGAAAGATCGGCCTCTTCTGACGAAATTGGACTCATTGCCAGCCATCCTAGGGAAAAAAGCGGTGGATCAAAGAGATATTTTGCCCCCCCCCGAACGGAAATCCGGCAAGGCGTTTAAATGAACTTAAAAGTCACCATTTTACATTTGACAACCCGGGTAAGCCCTGAAGCTGTCGCACCCACTCTCCCTTCGCGATCCCACAATCACGGTGGCAGGAACCCCTATCGGAGAGGACACGGTTACAAACAACCTTCCCGCTTACCCCGGACGTTCCCAACCGACTTCTCCCGCCTGCCAGTCCCCTGCCTTTGTCGGCGGGCAATCACCCATGCTAACGAGCAGGCTTCCCGCCTTCCTTGGGAACTTCACCTTCCTTGGCGTGCTCACCATCTTTGGCGTGCTCACCATCGTTCTCATGCCCCTTTTCGTGCTGAAACAGATTGATGGTATCGCTTGACTTCGGTCCACCCTCCTCCGGCTTGGTTTCCCAAGTGTGACGCTCACATGAGCTTAAGCCCAAACCAACAAGTGCAAAAAGAACGAAAGAGAGTTTCATCGCGCCCGCTGGGTAAGCGACCGGGGTAGAAAAGGCAAGCTCTCATTCAGGCGGTTTAAATGTTCTGACGGGTGTCGAGGTAGCGATTGGCGAGAGCCACCGGGAATTTTTGGGCGGTCTCGTCGATGGTGACGATCCCATCGGCGTCCAAGGTCGCCAACGCGCGGCCCCGCTCGGCCGAATAGTCCTGGGCCGCGAGATATCCGAGGGCATCGTCGAAGGACACCACCTCCCGGTCCAACAGGTCATCGATCCCCGACTCCCGGAGGCTCGCGAGCACGACAATATGCTTCTGTCGGAGCTTCCGAAGCGGTTCCCGAAGCTCCTCGCTGTCTTCTCCCCGCAGATTGGTCATGACCACCACCATGGAGCGACGTCGTTGGTGGCGCAAAAGCCGCTCGGCCGCTTCACTAAAGTCACTTGGAAACGGTGACGTTTCGTAATCATAGAGGTGGTTGAGAATGGTGGTCATGGCATGCCCTCCCTTGACCGGCGGGAGCCAACGGTCCGTGCCGCCAAAGCTCAAAATTCCCACCTGGTCACCCTGCCGAAGCGCGATGTATGAAAGGAGAAGCATCGAGTTCAAGCAGTGATCGAACTGGGTCACCTCCCCGTCCTGCGTCCGCATCCGTCGTCCGCAATCGAGCATCAAGATCACTGACTGATCGAGCTGCTCCTGAAAGTCCCGGCTAATCATGGTCTGGCGCTTGGAGCTTGCCTTCCAGTCGATCTGCGAAAGCGAATCCCCCATTTGATAGTCGCGCAGCTGGTGGAAATCCCGGCTCAATCCAGCCCGGTTCTTGCGGACAATCCCCGACTGCGCCTGGCGGTGGGACATGGCCAGCAGGGCATACGAAAGGACGGGCTGGTAATTGGGGTAGACTTTCACTTCGGAGAATTCTCCGAGTCGATGGCGCCGGGCCCAAAGTCCCAGGAGAGAGGTCAGAGCAAGATCCGTTTGGGCAAAGACAGCGTTCCCCCGCTCGTTCAGGGTGATGGGGTAGTTGAGGTCGAGATACTCCCCGCCCTTAACCCATCCGCTCCAGGGCATGACCTCGCACTCGCATTTTGCGGGAATGCCATCGAAAAGGGTGAAGTGAAGATGGCGTTTAGATCGATTAACAACCCGCAAGCGCCCTTCCGACTCCACTCCCACCGCCATTCGCCCCGGAAGGGTCCGTTCAACGCTTGGCGGTTTGATGAAAAAGACCAGAAGTGCATCGAATCCTGCCGCCACGGCCAGTCCAGACCCAAAGAGCTTCCACCAGGCTTCGGCGGGATTCCACAACGAAGCGGCGACCCCGAGCAAGGTCCACAGGATCAGAAGGCCGATGAGCCATATGGTGGGACGAAGAGCCATCTCTTAGATTCGTGGAGCCTCAATTGAGGCGATCGCGGTGCGCAGAAGATCATCGACATTCTGCCCGCTGATCGCCACTTCCGGCGAGACCTGCACCCGGTGGCGGAACACCGGAAGGGCCGCCGATTTAATATCGTCCGGGATCACGTAGTTCCGACCGACGATGATGGCATAGGCTTTGGCAAGTTGCACCAAACTGATCGCGCCGCGGGTTCCCGCCCCCAGGCTCATTCCCGAAGCTTCCCGAGTGTGGCGGGTCAGGCGCAAGGCGTAATCAATGACCGCCGGAACAACATCAACGGTGGCCGTCAGGCGCTGAGCTTCGATAATAACGGCAGAGTCACAAACCTGCTCGATCGACCGGGGGTTGAGGCCCTTTCCCCCCGCAGCCGAAGTCACATTGGTCACGACCTGAAACTCGTCCTCCATCGTGGGATAATCAATGATCACCTTGATCAAAAAGCGGTCCAGCTGCGCTTCGGGAAGAGGATAGGTTCCCTCCTGTTCGATCGGATTCTGGGTCGCAAAACACATAAAGGGAGGGGCCACCGGCAAGGACTCACCATCAATCGTGACCTGCTGTTCCTGCATCACTTCCAGAAGGGCTGCTTGGGTCTTGGCCGGGGCCCGGTTGATTTCGTCTGCGAGCAAAAGATTGGTAAACACCGGCCCCCGCCGGGTTTGGAAAGTCTGGCTCTTCATATCGAAAAGGGTGAAGCCGGTGATGTCGGACGGCATCATGTCAGGGGTAAATTGCAGCCGTCCAAACTCGCCCCCGAAGGTGCTCGCGAGCGCCAACACCATATGGGTTTTGCCGAGCCCGGGCTTGCCTTCCAGAAGGACATGACCACCCGCCAAAAGCGCGGCAAGAACCTGGGTAATGGTCTCATCCTGCCCGTAGACCACCTTGCGGATTTCGGTCCGCAGACTGGCCGCCAATTGGGTGACACTGCTAAGATCCGGCTTGGAATCTATCGGAGGGGTTTCATCGTTATACATCATCGTTTCAAGAGAGTTTGAAGTTTTCGGACCAATTTAATGAGGGTTCCTGAATCTTTTGGGGGAGGGAGGGTCAACGCCTCGGCAACCTCGTCGCGCGTAAGCCCCGATTGATCCGCCAGTCGCTGGTAGAGACCGGCGGGATCGCCTTGATGTCGGCTTTCCAAGCGTGCCCGCAAAGGACGAATCAGGTGTTCGGCATGCCCGCCGCGCCAAAGAAAACGGGCGGACGTCGTGAGAGCTTCCCCATATGGACGACGGGTTTGAAAACCATCCTCAAGGACCGGCCCCAGCCTGGGAATCCGCATCCACAACCAAGTGATCAAAAGAATTATCCCGGCCACCACGACCATCCAGGCCCGTTGCCAAATCAGTCCAAAAAACGAAAGGCTCGAGCCATAAAGAAACACGATCTCGCCACCGGAACTCTCATTCACAATCGTCTCCAGAAAAAGGGCGTGATCAGCACGATCCAAATAGGGGCTCCGCAAAGACCTGGCGTGCGCCATCACCATGACCCGGCCCATTCCATAGGCGGTCGAAACCACGCGCGACGACAGCGAACTATTTCCCTCCCAATCCCGCCCATTTGCAACGGCAAGGCCCACCTCGCCTTCAAACTCCAAATCGATTTCCCCACCGCCAGCGAGGTCGAGCTCGGCGATGTGCCAGGGCCGGCTCAAGTGGCCGCGCGTTTCGCCATCGGAATCCACGGAAAGGCCTTCCCAATCTTCATACCTCATCTCCACTCCGCTCTCCTCCAGAAGATAATCCAAGCCCGGAAAGTCCCCTGGAGAGGGCAGTCCTGATCCGCTCTGGTTGGAGGTGTAATCATTTCGTTCGGGCTCCCCACCTTCGATGGTCACCACCAAGAACCCGCCTTCCGTGACCCACTCCAGCGCCCTCATCCCTTCGGCTTTGGATTCCAAAAAAGAACCTGGCATCAAGATCACCCCGGTTTGGTAACCAAAGTCATCCCAAACCCGCGAACTCCTGACCTCCCATCCGCCTTCATCGAGATAGCGTTCGGCGGCCAGATAGGGATTCACCCGGGCCTTCCCCCGATAACCGGTGGGAACTTCCTCCATCTCTTCCTTTCCGGATTTGCACCCCGAAAGGATCAACGCCATCAGAAGGACGAAGAAGACCAACAAAGACCTCACTTCCTCCCCCTTTCCTTGAATGGCCAGTAGGTCCAAAGCTTTTGAATCGTCTCCTCGTCCGGGCGCCTTTGGCCGTAGGCCTGCTCCATCCACGCTCCGGTCAGCGTTTCAAAATAAGGGGCGCTCGCAGTTTCCCCAACCCTCGAAACCCGCCTCAGACAATCCATCTCAGTATCGCTCTCCTCGATCTCCACGATTCTCCGCGTGACCAGGGACGAAATGGCCCCCCGGTAAAGTAATCCCAGCGCCTCTCGAAAGCTGCCATCGGCCCACAATCGCTGCGCCGCCGCCAGGACATCTTCGGGCAGCGACTCAGGCGCAATATTCATCCCCGCGACCGTCCTCACCGTCTTTCTCTCCTCATCGAAAATCGTACCCGGCCCCTTCGCGAACACATGGGCATTTTTGACAATGAGCCAAATCACTCCGGCGAGCACCACAATGGCAATGATCCAGAAAATCAACTTCCCGACACCCGCGAAGACGCCCGCACCAGTGATATTCCCTTCAAAATCACTCGAACGGTCTTTCGGCTTTTTCACTTCCCTCACTTGCACCGCAAAATCATCGTCCTGTAAAATCCTGGCCGCCTTCTCATTGGTCTCCGCCGCCCTCGCTTGTGGCGGAATCGCAAACAATCCGAGACCCAAAAACAAAATCCCCAATCGCTGCCCCAGTCGCTTGAAATTGAGTTCAATGTCCCACCCTTCCGTCCACGTCCGGCTGTTCAGATACAGCCCAAATCCGCCCCCCACATAGAACCATGCCGTGATCGAGAGCGCGTTGAGATAAAAAAGCGCAATCACTAAAATGACCCAGGAAGGAATGGCCTCCGCCCCCCCCACGAAAAAATCACTGAGCATCGTTTCAATACTCCACTCGGTTCCAGCGGGCAGCATCATATCCACGAAGATAAACTGACTCAGGAAGACAAAGACCTCCATCCCGAGGGCAAAGAAGGTGAGGGCAATGGCCGGGCCCGAACCCCTCAGCCCCAGCACCTGGGTCCGTGTGCGATACTGGACTCCCGAAAGCCCCTCAAGATAACGAATCGGCAGAACGAGAGACCGCATCAATCCGGAGCGAAAAAAGGACAAGCCGAGAACGGTGAGCCAGAAGAGAGTCGCCAGCGCAATCGTCCCGTCAGATGCCGAGTCCGGGTGATGAATCCACCATCCCATTCCCGTGAGCGCAAGGCCCATGATGACCAGGCGCTTATTCCTGACCAGTTCCTGCGGCAGCACCTTCATCGTTCCACGAACCGTCGGGGTCTCGCCAAAGAGCTTGCGACTCAGGGGATGCAGGGCGACTCGCTCCCAAATCGGCTTCAACCACCAAATGAGAAAAACGCCCCATCCCATCGAATTCCAGCACGCGAGATAAATCAACAGGCAGGCGGGAATGACCGTCGCAAACCAACCTTTAAAGATGATTCCAAAGTGGACGCGCGTCAGGCTAATTCCAAGATCGATCGCTTCCCACTCGCTTCGTGGTCGGATCTCTGCTGTCACTTTTTCAAGCTCCATAGGACCTCCTTCCCGCAAAAACAAAGTAAACGAGATGAAGCACCCAAAAGGAAATCCCCACGGTATATTTCACCTCGGCAGGGATCGCCTGGGCTGACCAGAAGCCCTCCACCACCGCTGCCAAGGCTGTCATCAAGGCCCCGCCAATCAGCAAGGGCAACCCATCGCGCCCCGCCTTGGAGAGAGCCTGGGAACGCGACAACTGACCGGGTGCGAGGAGGGCGAACCCCATCTTCAGCCCCGCCATTCCCACGACCAGCATCCCCAGAAGTTCGAAGGAGGAATGCCCCGCGACAAACCTCCAAAGCTTCTCCGGATCGCCCGCCGCCGTGACGTATCCCACCACCGCCCCAAAATAAATCCCGTTGTAAATCAGAAAAAACAAGGTCCCGATCCCGAAAAAAATCCCACCCGCAAAAAGTCGGAAATCAATGCCGACATTGTTCTGAATGTAGTGGGCGAACATCATGAAATTCGACCCATGCTCCGAGCGCAGGTGCTCCACCGTATTCGCCCCCTTGCCATACATCCCTTCGAGCGAGGACATGCCATCGGATCCCAGGATCGCCTGGGCCCAAATCAAGTCTTCCCCGGTGAGCCACCACATCACGAAAAGCGGGAGCCAAAAAACAAGCGAAACCACGCAGGCCAACTTCCACTCGGTCCGCACCGCCCGGGGGAAAGTCGAAAGACAAAACTGCAAAGCCCTCGCCCCGAAAACGCCCCGCTTTCGATGAATCACCCGGTATCCCCGGATCGCCAAGGCGTTCAGGTGGTCGCAGATTCGATGCCCGAACATGCGGTATTGGGCCAAAGAAAGATCGTAGCAGACCTTCCGGAAAGTGGAGGGCAACTCCTCGCCACCCGCAACATCCTGACGCCTCTCGGCCGCCTGCACCCTATGGTCAAAGGCCTGCCACTTGGTGGTATTTTTGCTTTCGAATTCCTGTCTGTTCATCGTTGTCCCTCCAGCCAGCTTGCCATTCCCAGCAATTTATTGACTCCCTTCGGACCCATCTCGCCGGTCAAGGGTTGAAGATGATTGGTCAGCTCCACCCGACGTGCCTCCGACCATCCTCCGCTACGATATCGAAAAGAAAGGATGGCCGCTTCTTCCTCCCGGGTGAGCGCACAGGTCACCGGCACCGATTCCATCGCCGGGGGGCCGGCCACCGAATATTCAACCCGTGGTTTCGAATAGACTACGAGCGAACCTGCCGCGAGATCACCCAACCTCTGAAAGCGCGGATGAAAAAAGGCCACCAACGGAACGAAAGGTATGATGATCTCCATCCCGCGCAAAAAGTTGCGAATCATCGACTGCCCCAGAGTCACCGAACCCCCGGCTTCACCGACCACCCTCAGTCCAAAAATCTTTTTGCCCGGCGTCGCCCCCCATCGACTAAGCTCAAAGAAGACATGGTAGAACCACCAGACGAAGAAGTAGAGGAGATAGGACACCCCCATCGCGACATTGGCCCCCAGCACCGAACCTAAAACACCAATGACGACCCCAATCACAAGGAGAATGAGCACTTCAAAAACGAGATCCAACAAATACGCGATGAGCCGCAAAAACGGCCCCGCGGCCCGGAGATGGATTTCCATTCCCTCGGCCAGTTCGACCGATTGCAAGGTATCTATGCGCCGCCCAGGAATTGCCATCTCTTCGAGAAAGTCAAACTAGCGTCAGGAAACGCCGGGTAAAGCCCAGATCGCCCGAAATCAATCGGGAAAGACAATGGCCCTCGCGCCATCGATGATAATTCGGTCCTGCACATGATAGCGAATCCCCTTGGCCAGGGCCGACCGTTCACAATCGCGTCCGAGACGGACGAGGTCGTTGACATTGTGATGATGATGAACCCGCTCAACCTCTTGATCAATAATGGGTCCCGCATCGAGCTCCGGGGTCACATAGTGGCAGGTCGCGCCGATCAACTTGACCCCCCGCTCGTATGCCTGGCGGTAAGGATTGGCCCCGATAAAAGCGGGTAGAAAGCTATGATGAATATTGATCATTCGACCCGCGAATTTTTCACACATCCAGCTCGGCATGATTTGCATGTAGCGGGCCAGGACCGCGAGCTCGACATTTTCATTTTCAAAAACCTGCTCGATCTCGCGGAATCCCGCTTCCTTGTCCGATTTCATGTCAATGAAGTGAAAAGGAATCCCCGCCTTCTCCGCAATCGCCCGGCAGGTTTCCCGGTTGCCAATGATGGAGGTGATCTCAACCGGCATTTCACCAAGAGCCGCTCTCCAGAGAATTTCATTCAAGCAATGATCCGTCCGGGTCACCAGGACCGCAGTCCGCATTTTATAAGGGAGCCTGCGAAAGTGCCAGCTTGCCCCAATCGCTCTGCCAAGCACTTCAAATCCCGCAATAAAATCTTCCACGCTGATCTCGAGCTTTGTCGTGTCCACCTCAAGACGGGCATAAAAGGTCTCCCTCTCACGATCCGTGAACTGATTAAACTCCATCAAGTTGGCCCGGTATTCCGAAGTGTATCCCGCAATCCTGGCAACCAGGCCGGGCTTGTCGGGACAAGAGAGTTTCAGGATCAAACCTTCATGCATGAGCTCTTCAGTGCATTAGTCTCTCGAAAAACTCAAGCGAGACTCTTCACGTGGACCTTGGCGATCGAAAGGAAGCTTTGCACCACTCCTTTGGGCTTTCCCTGATACATCGCCCCCACCACCAGGGGCGGGAAGCCGGTCAGCGGAAGGGCCCTCACTCCTTTGGGAGGCTTTAACCCTGGAATTTGAATCCCCAAGCCAACCCCAAAGCCACGCGAGACATAATCGCGGATGACATCGGTCGAGTTCACCTCCACGCTCACCGGCCAGCTGAGCTCCATCCGGTCAAACTCCCTTTGCAACAACTGCTGCAGGACCTCATTGGGCGGAAGCCCGATCAAGGGCTCCTTGCCGATCATCCCGGTCTTCGAATACGGATCCTTCTCAATGAAGTGGCGCCACGACTTGGCCGTTGAGGCGGCCGGAATCCACAACACGCTGGGAATCTTGAGCAGCGGCTCCGCTTTCAAGCCCTCCGTCATTTTCCCGCAAATCACCCCGATCGCGACATCGACCTGCTGGGAGGTCAGCAGAGCATGAACATCAGAGGGCGCGACTTCACGAAGTGACAACCTGAGCTCAGGTTCCTGCTTCTTCAGCAATTCAAGCACGTCGGGAAGATGGTTCCGCAGCGCCGACGCAGTGGCCGCGAGGCGAAGATGACGTCCTTCCTCTCCTTTCAGTTTCTGCTCGACATCATCCAACTTCGAGAAGAAGGGATAGACAAAATCATAGAGTTCCTCGCCCGCCGGAGTGAGCGCAAAGGGACGCCGATTGAACAGCTTCACCCCCAGTTTCTCTTCCAGCTGAAGAATCTGCCCGCTCACCGCAGGCTGCTGGATCCCATAGGGCATCTTGCGGACCGCCGAGGTAATCCCTTCGTATTTCGCAACGAAGTAAAAGAGCTCCAGATGATGAACGTTCATGGTTAATGAGGTGCAATGACGGACTCCTCCCCGGTCTGGTCAGGATAACGGACGACGTCGAGCAAGTCGGTCACTTCCTTGGGCGGAGGGGGCGTGAATGCCGCTACGGTAGCGGCCACTCCGAAGTTCAAGAGCATTCCCACGAAGCCAATTCCCTCGGGTGAGATTCCCAAAAGGTGCTGGTCCGGGGTGCCTCCCATGAACTGGAAGTAGATGATGTATCCCAGCGTGAAGAGAATCCCCACCGCCATTCCAGCGATCGCGCCCTCCTTGTTCATCCGCCTTGAAAAAATCCCCATGAGAAGCGTCGGGAAGAATGACGAAGCCGCCAAACCAAAAGCAAAGGCCACCGTCTTGGCAATAAAGGCGGCGGGCGGATTGATCCCAAAATAAATCGCAACCAACAAGGCCCCCAGCGAGGCCATACGCGCATAGTTGATTTCCTCCCGATCAGTCAAATTGGGCTTGATCACCTTCTTCATTAAATCGTGGGAGATCGCGGTCGAGAGCACCAGCAAGAGACCCGCCGCCGTGGAAAGAGCCGCCGCAATACAACCGGCCATCAGCAAGGCAATGGCCCACTTCGGCAAGCCCGCCATGTGCGGATTGGCCATCACCATGATGTCCGCCCCGTAGGTGAGTTCGTTCAGATCACCAATCTTCTCCCGCTCCGGGCCGAAATACTGGATTTTCCCGTCACCATTCTTATCTTGCCAGGTCATTTGCCCGGTCTTTTCAAAATCCTTGAACCATGCGGGAGCCTCGGTATGCGCGGTATTGTGAAGGCTCTCGATGAGATTCACCCTCGCAAATCCCCCGATCGTCGGAGCGGTCAGGTAAACCACCGCGATGAACCCCAGCGTCCAGCAGGCCGAAGTCCGGACCGCCTTGACGTTCTTCACCGTGAAAAATCGCACAATGACATGAGGAAGCCCGGCCGTGCCACACATCAGGGCAGCGGTAATGCAAAACATATCGATCTTGCTCAGCGAACCCGAAGTATAGGCCGCAAAGCCCAATTCTTTGTTCACGTTGTCCAGCTTCTGCAGGAAGGGAACGGCGGTCTCACCCGCAGTGTAATTGCCAATGAAGCCCAGTTGAGGAACCACGCTATCAGTGAGCGCAATCGCAATGAAAACGGCAGGAATGGTGTAGGCAAAGGCCATGACGCAATACTGCGCCACCTGCGTGTAGGTGATCCCCTTCATCCCCCCCAAACCAGCGTAGAAAAAGACAATGGCACCCCCGATCCAGACCCCGGTGGCAATTTTCACCTCGAAAAGCTGGGAAAACACAACCCCCACTCCCCGCATCTGCCCCATAATATAGGTCAAACAGATGAAAATCGCACACACCACCGCCACCAAACGGGCCGTTTTGGAATAATATCGGTCTCCCACGAAGTCAGGAACGGTCGCTTTTCCAAATTTTCGCAAAAACGGAACCATCAACACCGTCAGAAGCACAAACCCTCCGGTCCACCCCATCAAAAGGCGCGATCCGTCGTAGCCACTGGTCGCCAGCAATCCCGCCATCGAGATAAAAGTGGCCGCGCTCATCCAGTCCGCCGCCGTCGCCATGCCATTGGCAAAGGGCGAGACTCCGCCACCCGCCGTGTAGTATTCCTTGGTCGATCCCGCCCGCTGGCGGATCGCGATCCCGATGTAGAGAGCAAAGGAAAGCCCAATAAAGAGGTAGTTATAGGCGTCCTGACTCATGAGAGATCCTCCTCGTCACTACCGTTGTAGGTATCATCCAAACGCCCCATGAGAATGGCATAGGCAATCAAAATGAGAACAAAGCAGATGATGGATCCCTGCTGCGCCATCCAGAATCCAAAGGGCGCCGACCCGACATGCGGGAAATGGACATCGAGCCAGTCCCGGAAGAGAATTCCACATCCAAATGAAACGATAAACCAAATCGTGAGGAGTCCCCCCACGTATTTGAGATTCGCCTTCCAATAGCGCCCGCGCGCCGCGTTTGTCTTTCCCATAATCAATTGTCTTCCCAAAGCTCTAACAAGCAGTTTCAGGCGCTGAAAGGCAGAAAGAAAGACCGGACTCATTTTTCATTCCGGCGAGGGGGTTTTCATGATTCCCTCTCCCCGCCACCCCATTGGTAAAATTTTAAAAAATGAGCACCCCCATCCAAGTTCGTTCCCTCGACCGCCTCCCGGCAGAAGGCTGTCTGATTGTTCCCGGCAGACTCGATCCCCCGCAAGCCAGCGAACTCGTCAACTCCTTGAGCGGACGCGGAATCACGTGGCTTGTCGAAGAAACGACCATTATTACCAAAGAAATGGAGTCCTTCCTGAAGCTCAGTGGCCATCCCGGCGCGGCCTTTTCCAAGGACGACGCCTCCCTTCCCGATGTCGGCGAAAACCTCGCCAGTAAAATTTTAAACAAAAACCTCCTCATTTTCGTCCCGGGCGAGACCAACTGCCGCCCCGGCGCCCCTTGTCGAATTCCCGCCACAACCCTCAACGCCCTGTGCCAGTTGGGCCTTCCCATGACCCCGCTCGAAATCAGCGTCCCCTCCGAAACGAGCCTGGCCGTCGAAAACAAAGCAAAGCTCCCTGCAGGCATCCTCAACTTCGGCAAAAGCATCCCAAAAGGACAGGCCTCCATCGCCCGCTACCGCCAATCCCTTCTCGCAGCCGCCGAGGAAACCTTCTCAAGTCGCGACTTCCTCAAGGGATCCCTCGCCACCGCCCTGCTCGAAGGTCTGAAACTGCACGGCCCCAAACGCTGCCTCTTCGATGGCACCGACGATTCAGAACTCCCCTTCGACCGCATTCTTGGAGCCGCGATTGCCCTCTCCAAGGAAATCAAGACCGCCACCAAAAAGAAGCGCGTCGGCATCATCCTCCCTCCGGGAAAGGCCGGAATGGTCGCCAACATCGCCGTCCTGTTCGCCAACAAGGTTCCGGTCAACCTGAATTTCACGGCCTCACACGAAGCTGTTCGCTCGGCCATTCGCCAGGCCGATCTGGACCGCTTCATCACCGCCGATCCCTTCGTTCGTAAGGTCCCCGATTTCCCATGGCCACCCACCCGTGACCTCCTTTTCATCGAACGCATCCTTCCCAATATTAAGAAGAGCATCGTCAAATGGACCCTCTTTGGGAAACTCCTCCCAACCCCGATTCTCGCCAAACTCCTGGGCATCGGAAAGAGCAAGGGCGACGAAGAGGCCGTCCTGCTCTTTACCTCGGGTTCCTCGGGTGAACCCAAGGGAGTCCCCCTCAGCCACCGCAATCTCCTCGCCAACGTCTGCCAGTTTGGTCGACAGCTTTGCCTGCCTGAAAATTCCAAGCTTCTCGGTTGCCTCCCCCTCTTCCATTCCTTCGGCAGCACGGTCACCCTTTGGTATCCCATCATCGAGGGCCTCGATCTGGTCACTTACCCGACCCCGCTCGAAACCAAGCGCCTTGCCGAACTCATCGACATTCATCAAGTCGATCTCCTCCTCGCAACCCCGACCTTCCTTCGGGGATACATGAGACGGGTCGATCCCGATCTGCTGGCCTCACTGCGAATCGTCGTGACCGGGGCCGAAAAACTGCCCGACAGCCTCGCGAGATCGTTTGAGGACAAGTTCGGAATTCTCCCCATGGAAGGCTACGGGCTCACCGAGACCTCGCCCGCCAGCAACGTCAACCTGCCCCTCGTTGACTCCAATGACGACCGCCCGCTCATTCCCTCCCAGCGTTTTGGAACAGTCGGTCCGCCCCTTCCCGGAGTGGCCATCCGCATCACCAATCCCGCCAACGACAAAAATACCACCATCGACCAGTCCGGCATCATCTGGCTCAAAGGCGCCAATATTTTCAAGGGCTACCTCGACAAGCCCGAACTCAGCGCACAGGTCATCGACGCCAAGGGCTGGTTCAAAACCGGGGACGTCGGCCGCGTCGATGACGATGGCTTCCTCATCATCGAAGGCCGGATCTCACGCTTCTCAAAAATCGCCGGCGAAATGGTGCCCCACGAAACCGTCGAGGCTGCCGTCAACCGGGTCCTCGGACTGGACCACGAAACCGAACGCCGCATCGCCGTCATCGGTATCCCGGATGAAAAAAAAGGCGAGGCCATTGCCATCCTCTCCACCATCGCCGGACAAGCGCTCGAACAGGAAACCCTCGACCTCCGCTACAAGCTCATGGACGAAGGCATTCCGTCCCTCTGGTGTCCAAAAAAAATCATTCCCGTCGAGACCATCCCGATCCTCGCCTCGGGAAAGCTCGACATCAAAGGCTGCGACGCCCTCGTGCAAGATGTCTGAGCAAACGCTCACCCGCTTTGATCATTTCATGGCCGGTGCCCTCTACGGACCCCGCGGATACTACACCAGCCCCCGCACCATCATCGGCGCGCGAGGAGACTTCACCACCACTCCGAAACTCACCTCCCGCCTCGCTGAACGGATCGCGGAGTGGATTCAGGCCGCCTGGCAAAGGCAAAACAAACGACTCCCGGTCATCGAACTCGGCCCCGGCGACGGCACCCTCGCCGCCGATATTCGCAAACACCTTCCCTGGTTCGCCCGACGAAAACTCGACTACCACTTCGTCGAAATTTCGCCCCATCTCACCGCCCGCCAACAAACCCGCAACAAAGGCTCCTGGCATTCCGATCTGACCACCGCGCTCAAGACCACCGGCTTCGAAGCCCTCATCATCTCAAACGAATTCTTCGATGCCTTCCCGGTCCGCATCTTTCGTGGTTCGGATGAAGAACTCTTCCTGGGCGAAAATTCTGAGGAAATCTGGCGACCCACCCGAGACCGCCCCGACTCGATTCTCTTCGAAAACCCTCCCGAACGGTTCGAAGTCGCCGAATCCATCCATCATTGGATTCAACACGAACTCTCCCTCCTCAAAAAAGCCGAAATCCTCACCATCGACTACGGCGGCGATGCCCATGAGAACTACCACCGCCGCCCCCTCGGATCACTCCGCGCCTACGCCCACCACATGCGCCTCCGAGTTCCCGAGGCTTATCAGAACCCCGGCAAGCAGGATCTCACCTTCGACGTCTGCTTCCCCGACCTCATCCGCTGGGGCGAACAGATCGGCCTCACCACAGAGAGCCTGATCACCCAAGCAGAGTTCCTCGGCACCCAAGACACCGAGGGTGCCGGCGGAGCGTTCAAAGTCCTTCATCAATCGATGGATCAAATTGAATCCAAAACCCAAAAAAGCAGGAAAAACGGTCATCTCCGCCCTCATTGGAGCGGTATGAGAGACCACGGCATCTTCTTGGCTTGAGGTAAGACTGACAGGGCGCTTGCGACCCCGCAGAAAGCCTGCCGGAGCGGTCGAATTCCCAGACTGCTGGGGCCTGCCCCAAAAAGATAGAGGTAGGGACATTCCTGTCCCCATCTCGTGTGCAGTTTGTCGGTGTGAGCCAGATTGTCTGGCAACTTGAATTTTGGTGTGAATCAGAAACGCACTCCGGCCATCGACAAATACGTGGTTCGACGCTGGGACGAACTGCGCGCCGAAGGAAGCCCCGATTACCGTGCCACCCTGGCCAGGGAAATCGAAAACGTCTTTGAAGTGAAGCTCTCCGGGGAAACCTTGCGCCAAATCGTCAATGAATTCAAAGGCGATGACACCGAACGTCCCGCCCCTGAAGCCGTGCGCCTCATCTTCAACCGCTAGATCCGGGAAAACGACCAAGAGAAAACCGCCTTGGACAAGGAAGTTCGCGCATCGATCGGATCTCAACGCCAGCGGCTTGACCCTGCCCGACGGCAGCGGCCGTCCCCTCCGCCTCCGCCTCACCCGCAAGGAACAAATCAGCGTGCGCATCGACGACGCCACCGCGACCTCGCAAAGTCATGCAACTCCCCAATCCCCCAAATTTGGGGGAAATCAACTTGCTCCCCTCTCCGGCCCAAACGAGGTCGTTTAGTGAGGTCTGATCTCAAGAGCGCTTCTCCCCCCAAAAGTTCGGGATATCGAAAACCACAGTGCCTGCGAAAACCACAGTAGGACTCCACAGTCCCGAAGGGACGCACCCGTAAGACTCCACAGCACCGAAGGGACGCACGCGTAGGACTCCACAGCACCGAAGGGACGCACGCGTATGGGTTCCACAGTCCCGAAGGGACGCACACGCATGGGTTCCACAGTCCCGAAGGGACGCAGGCATTTAGCCGCCAGCCTGGGCTGGCGGTCCCAAGCACCATCGCTTCAGAAAGCTCCGAAGGTGCGCAGGTGCGCAGGCAGACCGCGCATCACCCACCGCCCCCTCAACGAAAATGATCTCCCCCCTCACCCTTCCAGTCAGACAAGCCACCATCTCAAGAATGCTTTTTCCCCAAAACGTTCGGGATATCGAAAACCACAGTGCGTGCGAAAACCACAGTGCCTAACTAGTCCGGCGACGAACGACGGATGTCGTGAATCGAAGCGAAGCGGAGATAGACACCCCAGCGGGGCACCCGCAGGGCAAGGCGAGCCCGCAGTCAAATAGCCATGGAAGCTGAAGGCGTGACAGGCCTGCCCGCTCTAAAAGTTGACCCGACCGAAGGGAAGCTGGTCTTTTGAGCCAGAAGATAACAGGGCGGCTCAATAGTTTATAGTTTGGGAGCGGACCTTCAGCGCGACGGCGAAGGCTCCGTTCGATTTTTTTGTCTGCCTCGTAAATTACCTTCGCCACCCCGCCCTGCGCCCAGGCCCTCGAAGTCCCCTCACGTCCCTCGTGCCCGTGCAAGGCCCGCACCAACCCGGCCCGCGCGATCCCCGCACCGCGACCGCCACCCACCGCTTCGCCATAGGAACTCCACCGGTAATCCTCCGGCAGCTCGCAAATTCCCGCCCGCACCGGATTCAAATCGATGTAAGCCGCCATCGTCCGGCAGGCCAATCCGCTCTCGACGATCACGCTGTGAAACCGTTCCTCCCAAAGGGTCCCGCGAAGCCCGTTCTCCTTGGTGAACCAACGCGTGAAACGTTACAGCAGTCCCTTCATGAAGAGGCTCAGGTTGTGCATCCGCTTCGTATAACGCTCAAAAATCGTAATCAAAGTCCGCTCCCAAAAGGCCCGGCTCTTCGTCTGTTCCTCCTTCGAAAGCCCCTCGAAGCCCTCCCAATCCCCGGCAATCATCCGCCGTGCCTCCGCGATCTCCGCCGCCACCGCCGCAACCGTCCGCCGCGAATAGAGTCCGCCCAATCTCCGCAAAAGCTCCTCTTCCGAAAGCCGGAGATCCACACCCCCAACAATCTCACCACCCTCCGGCATCGGCGGCACCTCCAAAAGTAGATGATAATGGTTCGTCATGATGCAATACGAGAGCACGCGGAGTCCGGAGTAGCGCTCATACATCCGCATAAACTTCCGGAATTCCTCCTTCTTGTTCCACCGTAGCGCATGCGTCCCGCTTGTGTTCCCCGCCCCCAACCTCCGCGCCTGGGATCACCGGTCGTCCGCAAACAAGCGGGACGCTTGTTCCATCGTAGCACATGCGTCCCGCTTGTGTTCCCCGCCCCCAACCTCCGCCAAAGGCCAAGGGAGGGGGTGGACTGGGGCGCGGGACATGTTGCGGTGGGCTGCTTTCAAGCCCGTGACGCCGAAGCGTTGGCACTGGCGGATCTACGACAGCAAGAACCCTCCGGACTGGCCACCCGGGGCGGGCGCGAGTGGCGGAGGGTCGGAGCTTGGCGACGGACTTTGCGGGCAAAGTCCGTAAGGACCAACGCCGCCGAGGAGGGGCCGGGGTCAAGAATGGGAGTGGTCGGACGCCGAAGGATCCATTCTTGAGGCCGGACCCGACCGGCGGCAGTGCGAGCCACCTCACGCCGAACTCGCCAAAACGTTCACCCGATGCGCGCCTCTTCGCCGGGTCGATGCCGGTGGAGGGCCGGAGGCATGACGCGAGGGACGAGCATGATGACGGGAAGCGTGGTGCGGAGTGTGGCAGGAAGAGGCATGGGGTGAGGTCTGATCCCGATGCCGTCCGGGCCGGAGGGTGGCGCGGAGCTGCGGGCGGGCTGGCGCGACTCCTGCAAGGAAGCCCTCTTTTTTACTTTCCGACGAAGGAGGCAAACCATCATTTGAGGGCGACCGGCCAAGACTTCACACAACTCTCCGTAATCCGCTCGACGAATGCAAGGAGGGAAGAATCGACCGACTGGAATGGTGCCCGGGTGGAAGGGACCCCTTTGGGGAAGGACCCACCCGATCAGGCACGGCGACGGATTACGGATGTTGTGTGATGGCCATGGCCGCAGGAGGCGTGACAGCTTAACCCGCTCTGAAAAGTGGCCCGGCCAGAGGGAGGCGAGATTTGAAAACCAGAACGCTTTGACTCACCGAACAGCCTGAAAATAGGATTTCAACGTGTTTGCATGAACCCCGTCAACTTGTCTGTCTCATAAAACGCAAGACCACCGCAGGATCTCAAATAACTTGTCTGTCTTAAAAAACGTCAACTTGTCCGTCTAGAAAAACGAGCATTCCGGTAATCACCCAACGTCAATTTGGAAACCCAACGCGGTATCGAAGTGGCTCATAACCCCAAAGATAGCTTTGGGCTTTAGCCCCGAAGCTATCGGTTGTTGAACGAGTCCGGGGTTGTCCGGCTGAGCGTGGTGCTCAGGCTCTTTGCGTTTTCTTTTTACGACTCTCCCTCAGGTGGTTACGTCGAGAAAGGAGT
>Ga0209491_10002464_pt1 | contig 33035 bp, 30 predicted proteins | sample BON02_FD_187213 | JGI IMG/M metagenome (GOLD analysis project Ga0209491, IMG submission 187213) | Freshwater microbial communities from Lake Bonney liftoff mats and glacier meltwater in Antarctica - BON-02 (SPAdes) (version 2) | ecosystem: Environmental > Aquatic > Freshwater > Ice > Glacier... | reverse complement strand
GTCCTGCGAGGGTGCCGTCGGTAGAGTGCCGTCATGAAATACCGTCCGCTCGGCACTAGTGACATCAAGGTTTCGGAAGTCAGTCTCGGCTGTTGGACCATGGGAGGGCTTAACTGGGTCAATGGCTCCCCGAACGGCTGGGCTAACGTCGACGAGGACGAGATCACCGCGGCGATCAAGCGGGCGGTCGACGCTGGGGTGAACCATTTTGACAACGCCGATGTTTACGGGAACGGCAAGGCCGAGTTGATGCTCGCGCGGGTGCTCAAGCGGCTCGGGTTGAAGTCCACCGACTTCGTGATCGCGACCAAGGTCGGGCATTTCCCCGGCACCGCGGAACACGCCTTCAACCCGCGGCACATCCGCCACCAATGCGAGCAGTCGCTCGAGAATCTCGGTCGCGACTACCTCGATCTCTATTATCTGCACCACGGCGATTTCGGGCCGGGCGGAGAAAAGCTACAGGGCGCGGCGGACGCGCTCAATGCCTTAGTGAAGGAAGGGAAAATCCGGCTCAAGGGTCAGAGCGCCTACAGCGACGAACATTTCGCGCGGGCGGTGCCGGTGGTGAAGCCGATGGTGCTCCAATCATGGGCCAACGCGCTGCAGCCCAATTTCCTTGCGGCGGACGGTGTCGTGCCGAAGTTGCTAGCGGAGCACCGAATGTCCTACGTCGCCTTTAGTCCCCTCGCCCAAGGGCTCTTGCTCGACAAGTTTGATCCGGAAAACCCGCCGGCCTTCGAGGCGGGCGATCACCGCAAGGACAGCGAAAAGTTTTCGACGGAGCGATTGCGCGCCCTCAAGCCGAAGGTGGCCCAACTCAAGGCCCGCTTCGGGGCGACAATCGAGGATCTCTCGGCCGTGGCCCAGCGCTACATCTTGAATCATCCGCACGTCGCGTGCGCCATTCCCGGTTTCCGCAACGAGCGTCAGGTCGCCTGTAATCTCGCCGCCGTCGACCGCGAACTGAATGCCGACGACATGGTGTTTATCGAGCAGGTCTTGGCGTGAGGGTTGTTTTCCGCGGAGGGAGGCGGATTCAATGGGCCGGTAGAGGCGGTTGTGCCTAACCGCCTTGAGAGACGCTTTCCTCGGCGGAAAGCTCAGCGACGGATCCGGTCCACGCTCGCGGGGATCAGGCTCGCCAGGGCGTCGCTGATGGCCACGGTCTGACGCTGACGATCGAGGAAGAAGTTGATCTCGGTGTAACCGGCTGCGAGGAGCGTCTGCATCGCATCTTCATAACCCTCGGCCACGCGGTCGGGGATATGGGCGTCGGCTCCGAGGACGACGGGGATGCCGCGATCGTGCATCAAGCCGAGCATGGTCGGGTTGGGATTGAACTCGGGGATAACCTTATAGCGGCCGCTCGTGTTGAGTTCCATCGCTACGCCCGTGGCGGCGATACGGTCGAGGGAGCTCTCGATAAAGGGCTGGATGCGGGCGAGATCCCACTCCTGCGGTTCCTCGTTTTTGATGAGGTCGGGATGAGCGAGCGTGTCGTAGAGGCCGGTTTCGGCGGCGCGCGCGAGATGGTCGAAGTAAGTCTGCTGATAGGCGAACCAATCGCCTTTAAAGTAGACATCTTTGTAGTCCGGCACCTGCGGATGCACGGAGCCGAGCACGTGGTGGAGCGGGTGGCGGGCATGGAGTTTTTCCAACCAAGGCTCCACCCCGGGGTAGTAGTCGCTCTCGAGGCCGAGGCGCACATCGAGGCGTCCGGCGTAGGCCTCGCGGGTGGCCGCAACCATGTCCACGTAGGCTTCATACTGGTCGGGCGACATCCGGACGTTAGCGGAGATGCCGTCGGGCAAGGGACAATGGCAGGTCAGAATGAGTCCGCGCAGGCCCCGCGCTTCCGCTTGGGCCGCATACTCGGCCGGTTCACCGTCGGCGTGCTTGCACAGCGGTGTGTGGGAGTGGGACTCATAAAGGATCGGAACGGACATTTTTCCACCACAGACCAGTTAGTGGAAAGGTGCAACCCGAGGGTGTGACAATCGGGAATGCTTTGGGCTTAGCACGGGATTGGGAAGGAGGGCCCGTAATCCATAACGGGCGGAGGCTTAGAGATGATCAATCTCAGGGCAGTTAAGGATAACTGCCCCTACCCATTTTATTGAAATAAAAAAGGAGGGATCAGTGATCCCGCCCTGTAAACTGAAGACCACGCTCTCTTAGAAGAACGTGTAGTATTCGCCGCGGCCCATCCGCTGGATGAGGAGGGCGAGCTCCATCGCGTGGTAGTCGCCCCACATGGAGGACTCGCCGCAGGGAACTTTCCGGCCCTTCGGCGTGTGATCCCAGCCGTTCGGGCGGTGGTAAATACTGTGGAGGATCAGGCCTTGGTGCTTCGGATCGGTCGAGAGGTAGGGCTCGTCGAAGATCGTGTTGGCGATGGTCAATCCGGCTTGGGTGTATTTCTTCCCACCCTTGGCGTCTCCCTTCTCGGTGAGGTATTTGCCGAGGCGGAGGAAACCCTGCGCGGCGATCGCGGCGGCCGAGCTGTCGACCGGTTCGTGGTCGTTGCAAGGATCGGCATTCTTCTTGGTGAAGTCGCCCTGCTGGTGCGTGTTGAGCGCGCAGCTGTCCCAATAAGGCACGCCGTCCTTCGCGGAGTAGCCGTCGATGTAGTAATCGCTGGCGGCCTTGGCCGTTTCGAGGAAGAGGTTGGTGACCGCCTTGCGTCCGCCGACAGCCTTGAGCTCGGAGTCCTTGATCGTGTCTAAGAATTCGAGCTGCTCGGGATAGCCGCAGATAATCCAAGCGGCGCCGCGGGTCCAAGTCGTGAAGGCCGAGTAACCTTGCTGCGTGCTCGAGCAACGGAACTGGCCGTCGTTGCGGTTGAAGATGGATTCGTGGGCGACGCGGCCACGCACGTCGTAGATGTCGCGACCTTGGCCGAAGAACACGTTGTAGCGCGCGGTAGTGGCGGCGTGCTCGATCGCGCGGTGCAGCAGGTTAATCTTGCGGTCGCCCTCGCTCATCAGCACGTGCCCGAGGGAATGCGAGACGACGAGAGCGCGCATGGAACGGATGGTGTCAGAGAAGAGCGACTGCGGGCCGTTGAACGTGTAAATGTAGCCGCCGGGCACGACGCCGGGGGCGCCCTTGAGGGGCGACCAGGGGGTGGTCTGGTTGGTTGGCGCGTAGCGGGCGGCCTGCACTGCGCCCGAGACTTTCAACGCCATCTCGGTGTAATCGATCTCGTGCTGATTGTAGGGGATCAGTCCCTCGAGCATCAGGCGGCGGAGGTTGCCGTAGGTGGAGACGTTGTTGAAACCGTGATCGTGGACGCCGGTGTGCGAGACGTGCGACGCCATGTATTTGAGCGTCTTCTCCCGGCCGAGGGCGAGGAACGACTCATCGCCGGTGGCGTCGAACTGCAAGAACTGCATGCCGAACTGGAAGCCTTGGGTCCACTCCGTCCACCCGCGCGAGGTATACCGACCCTTTTCGGTGAAGACGGGCGTGCCCTTCGACGAGTCCCACGACTTGTCGATCGCGAGGATCTTCTGGCCGGCGAGTTCAAAGACCCGGTCAACCTTCTTTTGGAGCTTCTGTGGCGTGAGCTTAGCGTCGATTTTCATAAATACGAGTGACGGACCTTGCGCCTTTCGGGAGCGTGAAACAAGGGCGAAAACGTAATCGTCTGTCGTGGACCCGAGCTGGCGGCGGGCGGCGGTGGGGCGAATAGCCCGGGGGTGTTTGACGATTTCATCCAAGCATTCATCCCGCTGTTTGTGGCGGTGGATCCGATCGGGCTGGCGGCAATCTTTCTCGCGCTGAGCCGAGGGACGGCGTTGCGGGCGAAGCGGCGGATCGCCCATCAAGCCACGCTGACGGGGGGCGCGGTGGCGCTGCTGTTTCTCTTTCTTGGGCAAAGTATCTTTGCGGCCCTCGGGATCACGGTCAGTGATTTCCAGACCGCGGGGGGATTGATCTTATTTGTGCTCGCGGCGCGCGATCTGACGCATTCGGCGGTCGAAGAGCCGGCGCCGCTGACGGAGGATTTCGGCGTCGTGCCACTCGGCATGCCGTTGATCGCGGGACCGGCGACGATCACGACCGTCCTGCTGCTCGCGCAAACCAAGGGAGTGTGGATGACGCTAACGGCGCTGGCCCTTAACCTCGGCCTACTCGCGCTCGCGTTGGCCTACAGCGATTGGCTCGGCCGCAAAATCGGCCCGACGGGACTGCGAGCAATCTCCAAGCTGATCTCCATGCTGCTGGCGGCGATCGCGATCAACATGATCCGCCGCGGCTGGTCGGGGTGAGTTGATTGATCCCAAGCTTGACCACGGATTTCACGGATAAATCCGTGGTTAAACCTCAGCGTCACCCAGCGTAGGTCGTCAGCAATTCGGCGTAGATTTTGGCGGAGCGGATGAGCTCTTTGATGGGGGCTCGTTCGTCGATGGCGTGGATATCTTCACCGCCGGGTCCGTAGCCGAGCGTCGGGATCTTCAGGTGGTGGGAGAAGAAGTGCATGTCGTTGAAACCCGAAGACACACGGAAGCCCGACTTCTGCTTGCGGACGCGCGCGACGGTGTCAGCCATCGCCGTGAAGAATGGATGGGTGGGCGCGTGGTAGCACGGGTGGTTGTCGGAAATCTTTGCAATCGAGATGCGGCACTGCGGAATCTTTTTCGCGGCGGCAGCGAGGTAAGCACGCAAGTCCGATTCAGCGGCGGCCACGGTCTCCACGGCGAGAACGCGGCGGTCGATCGTGAATTTGGCGAGGGCGGGCACGGTGTTGATCTTACCCCCCTCGCCCGCGGAAAACTCACCGCCGAGATTGATCGTCGGCACCATCGTCTCGCCGTCGGGCGATTTGAACTTCGCGCGGGCGAGCTGCTTTTTGTAACCCTTCAGTGCGACGATGAGGGCCGACATTTTCTCGAGCGCGTTAATGCCCTCGTGCGGCGTGGAACCGTGGGCGGCAAGCCCGTGCACGGTCACCTCGAGCCAGACGACCCCGTTGTGACCGCAGCAGACTTCGTTGAGCTCGCCGCCCTCCATAACGACGGCGTAGTCGGGCTTGATCGGGGCGTGTTCGACGAGCCAGCCGGCGCCGAGCAGGGAGTCGGTTTCCTCATCGGCGGTGAACGACACTTCGACGTTCATCTTGGGGGCGGTGTCGGTGGCTCGGAGGGCCTGCAGGGCGAAGAGCAGACTGGCGATGGATCCCTTCATGTCGGCCGTGCCGCGGCCGTAAATCCAATCGCCCTTCACGGTGCCGCTGAACGCGCTGCCGTGTTTCCACTTTCCAGAAACGGGAACGACATCGTAGTGCGCGTTGAAGTGGATGGTTTTTTTGGCGCCACGGGCGGCGAGTTTGCCAAGGACGTTGTAACGGGGAAACGCGACCTGGTCCGGCGGCAGGGTTTTTTGAGCGACCGATTTTGGGATGGCGAACCGGCGAGACTTCAGGCCGACCGCGGCAAGTTCGGCGACGAGATACTGGGTGATCGCATCGTAGTTCTGGCCGGGGGGATTGACGGTGTTGGTGCCGACGAGCTTTTGCAGGCGGAGAATGAGATCGGCGGAGTGGGCGTCGATGTAGGTGGCGTTAGCGGAGGGCATGGGAAAAATAAGTTTAGGACTAAACAAATTCGACGTAGATCAGGCGCAGCAAGGTGAGTGCGACCATAGTCAGAAAAACTGGGCGGACGAAGCGAGCCCCTTTGGTGACGACGAGGCTGGTGCCGATCTTGGCGCCGATGAGCTGGCCGGCGCCCATGGTGAGCCCGGCGCTGAGATGCACGCTGCCGTAGGCGAGGAAGACCGCAAGCGAGGCGAGATTGCTGGTGGCGTTCATCACTTTGGTGTGGCCGGTGGCCTTGACGAAGTTGTGCCCTTGCACGGCGATCAATGCCATCGTCCAGAAAGAGCCGGTGCCGGGTCCGAAAAAACCGTCGTAGAAACCCAGACCCAATCCGAACGCGGTGAAGAACCACGACCAGCGCCACCGCGGAGGATAATCGTGCTGCCCGACCCCGGGCCGAAGCAGCGTGTAGAGAAAGATTGCGGCGAGCAGCCAGGGGATCGCGGCGGCGAGGAGTTCAGGGTCGAGGGATTGCAAGGCTAGGGCTCCGAGACCGGCGCCGATGAGCGTCATCACAATGCCGAGCCGACAATCGCGAATCCTAACCACGCCCTGCCGCGCGTAGTGCCACGCGGCTGAGACGCTCCCGAACGACGACTGCAGTTTATTGGTGCCGAGTGCGAGCGGCACGGGCAAGCCGAGGCTGAGCAACACAGGCACGGTGATGATGCCGCCGCCCCCCGCCATCGAGTCGACCAAGCCGGCGATCAGTCCGGTGACGAAAAGAATCGGGTAGTGCCAGAGTGACATCATGAACGGAGCGTGTTGGAATGCCGGGCCATGGACGAGGCGGAAAATATCATCGCGACGCTCGGGCTTGAGCCCCTCCCGCACGAGGGCGGTTTCGCTAAATCGGCGAACGATCTCTCGTTGTTCACGAGATGATTTTTGACAGGGAGAGGAGCCGCGCTCACTTTTGGCCAACACCATGTCGTTGGCCGATCTTAGAAAAGACTACAGCTTGACCGGACTGAAGGAACAGGACCTCGCGAAGGATCCTTTCCGGCAGTTCGACAAGTGGTTTCAAGAGGCAGAGGGGGCGAAGATTGCGGAGCCCAACGCGATGTCCTTGGCGACGTCGACGCGCGACGGTCGGCCGTCGGTGCGCACGGTGTTGCTGAAGGGCGTAGATGGCCGCGGATTTGTTTTTTATTCGAACTACGAGAGCCGCAAGGGGCGCGAACTCGAAGCGAATCCTCAGACGTCGTTGCTGTTTCCTTGGGTGGCGCTGGAGCGGCAGGTGATCGTGCAAGGCACGGTGTCGAAGGTGTCGCGCGAAGAATCGGCGGCGTATTTTCACAGTCGTCCGCTGGCGAGCCAGCTGGGCGCGTGGGCTTCTTCGCAAAGTGCGATTATTTCCGGGCGCAGCGGTCTGGAAGAGAACATGAAGGCAGTGGAGAAAAAATATGCGGGCCAGATCGTGCCGCTGCCGCCATTCTGGGGTGGTTTCCGCGTGGTGCCCGAATCGGTTGAATTCTGGCAGGGTCGACGTAGCCGTCTGCATGATCGCCTGCGTTATCGTCGCGAATCTGATGGGAGTTGGACCATCGAAAGACTTTCTCCTTGAAAAAATCGGCCGCCGAAATCTTGTCGATGGCTTCCATGTTGAAGGCCCCTCCACCCGGGCTGCTCGCGTCGGCGCTCACGGCGCTGGGTGAGGGTGTGTTTATCGCCGAGCGGAAGTTGGGGAAGGACGGCCTGCGCATCGTGTTTGCGAACGATACGCTCTGCAAAATCTTCGGCTACAAGTCCGCCGAGGTGATCGGCCGGAACCACGGGTTTCTGCATGCGGAGTCCGATGATCGCTCCCGCCTGGCGCGGTGGTTGCGTGCGGCGCGTCCGAGCCGTCCGCTGTCGGGAGAAGGTTATCTCCTGAAGAAGGACGGTTCGACGCTTTACGCGGCGTGGACGATCAGTCCGGTGATCTGCAGCGAGCATGCTGAGGTTTCCCACGTGGTTGCTACCTATCGCGACATGACGGAGAAGCGAGGCTTGCAGGAGATCTTGGGGCGGACGCAGAGCCTCGAAGCGGTCGGTCGTTTGGCGGGCGGTGTCGCCCATGATTTCAACAACCTGATTTCCGTGATCAACGGATACTGCGAGATGCTGGCGGTGGAGGTCGCCGACCAACCGCAGGCGTTGCGCGAGGTGACGGAGATTCACAACGCGGGCCGCAAGGCGGCGACCCTCACCCGGCAGTTGCTGGCGTTTGGACGGCGGCAACCGATGGAGTTGCGGATGGTGAATCTGAACCAGATCGTCCGCGAGAATGAGGAGATCCTTACCCGGCTGCTCGGCGGTGAAGGTGAGCTGGAGCTCGAGCTCCAGCCGAAGTTGGGCAACGTGCGGGTGGACCCGGCGCAGTTTCAACAGGTGCTGCTCAACCTTTGTCTGAATGCACGCGATGCCCTGCGCGATCGCGGTCGCATCACGATCAGCACGGCGAATCGCGTGTTGACGCGGGACCGCCACCGCCGCTCGACGGATTTGCAACCGGGGCCTTACGTGGCGATCTCGGTGAGCGACAACGGCACGGGCATCGACAAGGAGACGCTGAAACATTTATTCGAGCCATTCTTTACGACGAAAGCGAAGGGGAAGGGATCGGGCCTCGGGTTGTCGCTGGTTCACGGCGTCGTGCAACAGAGCGGAGGCGTAATCGCAGTGAAGAGCGAGCTGCTGGTGGGCTCAACGTTTGAGATCCTCCTGCCCTTGGCCCTAGGACCGTTGCCGAAAGCGCCGGACAAGAAGGTGGATTCGATCCCGCCATTTCCGACGACGAAAGGACACGAGCGCGTGCTGGTCGTGGAAGAGGGTGAGGTCCTGCGCAAGATGGTCGCGGGGATTCTCACGGCCGACGGTTATCGGGTGGTTGATACGGCGGCGGCGCGAGCGGGTCTGGATCAGGCGAACGCCCTCGGGAAGCCGGTGCAGCTGTTGGTCGCTAATCTAGTCGGTGAGGGTGAGAAGCTCGCGAAGAAGCTGCACAAGCGGTTTCCGGCCCTGCGCGTGGTCAACACTTGCAACCTAAATGCTCAGCATCAGTTAAAGTGGTTGGCAGAGGAACAGCAGACGGCTCTGCCCAAGCCCTTCGCCCTAAGTGAACTGTTGAAGACCGCACGGCGTCTGCTCGATGCCTGACGGAGCGGGACTAACCGTGAACGGGAGATCGACGTCATGACCCTGCACCTACTCCCCTCTCGGGCGGCGAGCGCGGCGGAGAACATGGCCCTCGATTTTTTGCTGCTGCGGCGCTATCCAGAAGTGGCGGTGCGTTTCCGGCATTATGACTGGCACCGACCGGCGTTTACCTTCGGCTATGGTCAAAAAATCGCGTTCGTGCGCGAGCAGCTTCCGGTGGATGAAGCTTTCGATCTGTGTCGACGTCCGACCGGCGGTGGACTGGTCGACCACCGGGAAGATTGGACTTACTCCTTGGTGATTCCGCGGGGGCATGCGATGGAGGAGGAGCGGGCAACGCAAAGTTACCGGGCGGTGCACGAAGCGCTGGCGAAGGCGCTTCGTTTGCAGGGGGCGAAGGCTATCGTGAAGGAGTCGTGCGAGCCGGCGGCCGAAGGACAGGATTGCGGAGTGACCGGCATGTGTTTTCAACGCGCGGAGCTCTACGATGTCGTCCATCCTCGCACGGGAGACAAGATCGCGGGGGCGGCGCAGAAGCGCACCAAGCACGGGTTGCTCTTTCAAGGATCGATCGCGCGTGCAGAGGCGGGAGCGGAGGTCGATTGGGACCAGTTTGGCGAAGATTTTGCGCACGAGCTCGGGGCGATCTTGGGTTGCGTCGCCGTGGAAACGCCGTGGCCCGAGTTTGCCGAGGGCGAAGTCGACGGGTTGATCGAGCACTACGCGTCGACCGAATGGATTGAGCACCGGTGATGGCCGTGGGGTCGATCGGGTCGAGCAACCTGACTACTTAGCAGGTGCCGGCGCTGGAGTGGCCGGGGCCGGGGCCGGGGGAACGACGACGGGCGCGGGTGCAGACTGCCAAAAGTAGTGGCCCCGCCGGTTGTGGTCGAGCCGGATGGCGATCAGCGCTAAGGCAACCATCACGGTGAGCAGAATCCAGAAACGAAGAGGATTGGTTTTGCTCGCGTAGGGATCGCCGAGGATGCGCGTGGCATTCTCGGGTAGGACCGCTTGATCGGTGAGCGCGGTCCCGAAGGGCACGTTGATTTTTACGCGACCGTTGATCGCCCAACCGTTAGCGTCGAGGATCGGGCCGAGGTTACGCTGGCGCAGCTTAATCCAGGCGATGAGCATGGAGGGCCCGGAGATGGTGAGGCCGACGCCGAGGATGCCGAGCGGCATGTAGAGGCCGAGGCCGAGGAACCCGGCGACAAATCCGCCGAGCAGGGTGCCGATGGCGCCGAGCCCCACGCCGAGCGCGGCGACTGTGCCCACTTCGAAACTGGGTTTGGCGGGCGGTTTGGTGACCTTGCCGGCGGCGGCGGAGTCGACCGTGTTGACGGCGGCCGATTCGAGTTTGCCGGTCGATTCCTTGTCGGCGGCGGCGGCGCGCTTGGCGACTTGTTCTTCGATGAAGCGGACAAACTTTTTGTAGGGCGACCAGAAGGCCTGCCGAATGCTGATAGGGCTGTCGATCAGCTTGACGATGGTGGCGTCCCAGTCGACACCCTTGCGGTCGTAGAAGATCCCGTGGCGGCCCACGAAGAGGTAATCGCTGTCGCCCTGGGTGAAGCAGGCGGCGACTTGAATCTTTTCTCCGTTGGGTCGCGTGCATTCGACGTAGGCGATGTAAGCCTTGCTCATCGCCGCGAGGGTCGCGTGGGCGGCGGGGTTATCGACCCGCACACAAAGATTGCAGGAACGGCTGTCGAGGAAGAGCGTGCCCGCCTGAAAAATGGCGGAAACCTTGGTCGAGTAGAAATCCGCAAAGTTGACGAAATTGTGCAGGAGCGTGCGTAAATCGCGGTGGTAGCGGGTCAGCCGCTCGACATCCGAGATGGCCTTGAATTCTGGCTCGAGCGCTTTGTCTCGGGCGAGGAGATCGTCGAGAACGCGGCGGCCCTTCCCTGAAAGGATTTCCTTGGCCCGCACGAGACCGAGTTTTTCAACCGAGGAGCCGGCTTTGCCGCCCAGCCAAGTTTCGTAAGCGGCGAAGCGCGCGTTGAGGTCGCGCCACTCCGCGGCGGTGATCGCGGTTTTCTCGGCTCCGAAAATCGGGGTGATCGCGGCGGCGTGCAGGGTGCTCAGGGCATCGGCCCACGCGGGATTGACGCCTTCGAACAAAGGCAAGGTGCGCCCAGCGTCGATGCGAGCGAGCGGGAACTCGGCGACCTCCTCGGCCGTGATGCGCAGATCCTTGGCGGCGATCGCGAGAAACTCGGACTCGCTGCGGTTGAGTGCGGCGATGGCGCGGCTGTCGAAGGCGGCGAGTCGGCAGCGTGCGTAAAAATCTTCGATTTTGCCGCGCACAGCTTTGATTGCGCTGCAGGCGGCGTCGGTCGCAGCCCCGAGAATTGCGATGTCGATGGAGCCGCTGCGGCCCACCCATTCCACATAGGCGCTGAGTTCGGCGAAAAACTTGTCCACTTGCTCGCCGGTCACGCCGAGGGATCCGGTGCGGTCCTTCGCCCCGCCGAGGCAAGCTGCGATGTCCTTGATCAGATTTTGCGCGTCGATGTCCTCCGTGGCTTCGGGGGGGACCACGCCGTCGCCGTTGAGAGCATTGGCGGAGAAGATGCGCGCGGTGTCGGCGGCATCCTCAACCGCGATGGCGGTGGTGTCGCCCTTGCCCAGATTACTTAGAATCTGGCGGGCGGAGGAGAGCAGAATCTTCCCTTCGGGGGTCGCGTCGTTGATGGCGTCGAGGGGCAGGGCAGGGCCACCTTGAAGGAAGATGCCGACGTCCTTGACGCGGGAGGAGCCCCACTTCACGGCGGCAATCAATTCGGGGGCGCGGATCTTGCCGTCGGTATCGGAGTCGATCAGCGCGAGGGTCTTCTCGTCGAGGGCGAGGCCTTTGACGGGGCAACTGAGTGCCACCCAAAGCTTTTGGTCGAGTTGCCCGAGGGCGTTGAGGTCGGCGCCCGACTCTAGAGCCACTTGATCGAGACCGCCGATGCGGAAAAATTTCCAGATGTGGGGAGAGGCTGTTGGGGTGGACATACGCTGGTGTAGGGTGGCGGGAAATCCGGCGGAAATGTCGAGCTTCGGTCTCTAAGTTAAGGGCTCGCATTGGGCCGGAGAGAGATGACTACTCTCGGGTCCGGCGATTGGTGGCGTTTGACCCTAAACTTGATGCCTAGGCCTACGATAATTATACCAGAAGAGGCTACGCAAATGTTTTGTGGCACGAGTTGGCTCCCGCCCCTGTGCGGCGGACGTTGCTCTCGATTGATGGCTGCGCTGGTCATGCGCTCCATGGCTCGGCGTGGGGTCTCGACCAATCTTGCCGAGATGTCGATTGAGGAGCTGTGCAGATCGAGGTAATGTTGGTCTCCAAGCATCCGGAGAAACTTGAGAACACCCCGGCAGCTGCCTTTGTCCTCACGAACAAGGCCCTCCGCCGTTCTGGGGTGAAGGCGTTGCCGGATGCACTGCGCCTCGGCCCCGGCTGGGACAAGATCATTCAGGAAGAAAGGGAGGAGACGCCCGCCGTGGTCGCGGTGCTCAGCAACCCTCCCCGTCCCCATGAAATGCGCGCGGCGATCGACGAGGTGCTCGGGCGTTACTCCCGAGTCAGTTCCGCGCGAGCGTGATGACGCACTCAAGGTGGCGCGTCTGCGGGAACAGGTCGAACGGTTGCACGGCGGTCAAACGGTAGGCTGCGCCGTTGCCTAAGTCGGGATCGGCGGCCAAGAGTAGCTGCAGATCGCGCATCTGGGTAGCGGGATCGCAACTCACGTAGACGATGTTGCGCGGACCAAAGGCGAGGAGTTGACGCAGGAAGGATTCGTCGCAGCCCCGCCGTGGCGGATCGATGATCACTGCGGTGTCGGCCCCCGGAAATGCCAGATCTTTAAAAATCGCCGCGGCGTCGCTGGCGAGAAACGTCGCATTGGTGATCTGGTTCGCCGTGGCGTTTCGTTGGGCAAAAACGATTGAAGACTCGCTGACCTCCACCCCGGCGACGCGTTCAAATGCGTGGGCCGCGCTGAGTGCGAACAACCCGCTGCCGCAATATGCATCGACGAGGAATCGGGCGCCGCCTGCGGCGGCTTGGGTGCCGACGTAGTCGGTGAATGCCGGAAGAATGAAAGGGTTGTTCTGAAAGAAATCCCGGGCCAAGAACTGCAGCTTCAGTTTGCCGACAGTTTCCGCGATCACCGCATCGAAGGCAGTGGCGACTTGGCCGTCGGCGTCGCGCAGCAGAAGGGTCGCGCCACGTTTGTAGGTGTCTTTCTTGGCGATGACTTCCGCTCGGGTGCGGGGGAGCTGCTCATTGATCGCTGGGGTGGCGATGTCGCAGTGCGGCACATCGACGATGTCGAAACGCGTCCCTTGACGCAGAAAACCGATCGGCATCGAGCCGTCAGCCCGCGGTGGGTTGAAATGCGGAGTGATCTTCGAGCGGTATCCAAACTCGGCCGGAGACCCGATCAAGGGTGCGACCGGGAAAGTGATCCCGGCCAGATGCAGCAACAACTCCTCCACCTGTTGGCGCTTCCACGTCAGTTGCTCTGGGTAGGCGAGGTGTTGGTATTGGCAGCCGCCACAGAGACCAAACAACGAACAGCGCGGCTCGACCCGATGGGGCGAAGCCAAGAGCACCTCGATCAGGTCGGCCTCGGAGTAGTTCTTGTGGTTGCGAAACACTCGGGCCCGCACTCGTTCGCCGGGCAGGGTGAACGGGATCATGATCACCCAAGAAGACTCGGGCTCGTCAGGCAACGTCACCCGACCCAAGCCCGCCCCGCGATTGGTGAGGGTGGAAATCTCGAGCTCGAGCTCGTGATGATAAGGGAAGGGATGGTCTTGGAATTTCTTGGGCTGGGCCACGAACCCCACCAAAGACATGAAAGCGGAAGAAAACGAAACGAATTTTTATTTCGTATGTTTCAGGTATTGTCTGGTTGTCGCTTCGCTCGGATCATGGTCTCTCACTCTGATGGTCGAACGCATTACCAGTCTGCAGAACCCGCGCGTAAAACAGTTGGTGAAACTGCGCGACCGGCGGCCCCGTGATGAAGCCGGAGTTTTTCTAGTCGAGGGCTATCGTCAGATCCGCCGAGCTCTCGAGAAAAACATCGCGCTGCGAGAATTATATGTCTGCCCCGAGTGGTATCTCGGTGAGAATGAGCCCGCGTTGATCGCGCAGGCCGAAGCGGCGGGCGCGATCGTGATCGAGCTCTCGAAGGAGGTATTTGCGAAAGTCGCCTACCGCGAACGCCCCGACGGCTTGCTCGCGCTCGCGCCGCAATGGCGACGCTCGTTGGACGAACTTGTGTTGTCGGATGACGTTTTTCTCCTCGTGGTCGAAGCGATTGAGAAGCCGGGAAACCTCGGCACGATCCTCCGCAGTGCGGACGCCGCGGGGTGCGATGCAGTCATCGTGTGCGATCCGGTGACAGATATTTTCAATCCCAACGTGGTTCGCGCGTCGACCGGAGTGCTGTTCTCCGTGCCGCTCGTCGTGGCCGAGAGCCAAGCGGTCCACGCGTGGTTACAGACGAAGGGAGTGCGCACCGTAGCGACGACCCCGGCGGCGGCGGCTCTCTACACCGACACCGATCTGCGCGGCCCGATCGCGATCGTCATGGGTAGCGAGCAATACGGCTTGAGTGATTTCTGGCTGCAAAACGCCGACTGTCCTGTGCGCATCCCCATGGCGGGTCAGGCTGATTCCCTCAACGTGGCCATGGCCACGATCATCACGCTCTTCGAGGCGGTGCGGCAGCGGACTCGCTGAGAGTGAGGGAAAGGTAAATGCCACTTTTTTTCATCACAGATGTAATTACTTTGTGCTCATGTTGACCAAGATTGTGTCCATTGGGAATTCGCGGTGGATTCGGATCCCGAAGGCGTTGCTGGACGACGGTGGATTTGTGGACCAGGCGGATATATAGGATAAAAATGGGGCCTTGGTCCTGCGTCCGGTGGGGGCAACGCGAGACGGTTGGGCCGAGGCGTTTCAAAAAATGGCGGAGTCGAAAGACGACCTCATGGTTCATGAAGATGTCCCCACCGCCACTCAATTTGATGCCGAGGAATAGGAGTGGTAGTCCGCCGCTTCGAGGTGTGGCTCGTGACGCTCGACCCCGTGGTCGGCAGTGCGATCAGAAAGACCCGGCCCGCCCTAGTGATTTCGCCGGATGAGATGAACACGCACATCACGGTGATCATTGCCCCGTGACGACTAAGGGGCGCAGCTACCCCACCCGCGTGCCTGGCACCCTCCAAGAAAAATCAGGGCAAGTCGTGCTTGAGCAGTTGCGGGCCTTGGACAAAGCGAGGCTGGTTAAGCGGCTGGGACGAATGGACGACAAAACAGCGGACCTTGTGATCGATACTTTATACCAACCGCTCTGGAGAATTGGACTTTGGGTAGGGCGCGACCGCTAGGCGCGCCGATCACTCATTCGCGGGCGGCCCGGCGGTCCGCCCCTACCCCCGGCTTGCCGGGGCGCCTGCTCGCCGAAGCCTCGGCGCAGGCGGGCCAAAGTCCAAAACAAAAGAGACGTTGGTATGAGGCGAACTGTTCGCAAAATGAAGCGCCGGAGGTCGGGAGGGTCTCCGCAGTTTGTGGTCTAGTAAACGACAAGTGGCCGAGGTTCATGGCCGTGTTGGTGGGGGGATAGTTTTCCCCTTGCGAGGAGCTAGCAATGCGCACGACGCGGCAATCTTATCGGCGTGGATCGCCACGCCCGGCCACGCCGGGCTCGCGATGACAAGGCTAGACCCGACTTTCCGAGGGGTTTGGTGGGTGCGCCGGACCTTGTGGTAACTATTTCTTCAAGTGGGCGATGAGCTTCGCGGTGCCTTCGGCCATGGTGACGCGTGGCGTGTAGCCGAGGTCGCGTTTGGCGGCGGTGAGGTCGAACCAGTGGTCCGTGGCGAGTTCTTTGGCGACGAAGCGGGTCATTGGTGGTTCGCCTTTCAGGCGCAGCATTTTCCAAACAGTTTCACAGGTTGCGCCGAGGGCGGTGGCGGCGCCGAGGGAAACCTTCTTCGTGACCGGTGGCTCGCCGAGGGCGGTCAAAAGTTGATTGATCCACTTCCACAGGGCGACGGGTTCGTCGTTGGTGATGAAGTAGGCGCGGCCGGCGGCCGAGGCGACGCGACGTCTGAGGACCTGTTCGGCGAGGAGGTGGGCGTCGACGGCGTTGGCGATGTGCACCATGTCTACGCGGTTGCGACCGGTGCCGACTATTCGCAGGCGTCCGGCGCGAGCGCGGGCGAGCACGCGGGGCACGAGGTGCGGATCGCCCACGCCCCAGATCAAATGCGGGCGCAGGGCGATGGTGCGGAAGGCCTCGGTGTTCGCGGCCAAGACCTCGCGTTCGGCGAGGGCTTTGGTGAGCGGATACGGACTCGGGCAATCGGTCGTCAGTGGCAGCGATTCGTCGGCCCCCGCGTGATCGCGTCCGTTGTAGACCACGCTCGGCGTGCTGGTGTGAATGAAACGCTGGACGCCGTGCTGGACGGCTCCGGCGAGCAGAGCGCGGGTGCCGAGCACGTTGGTGCGAAAGAAATCATCGTAACGACCCCACACCCCGACGCGGGCGGCGACGTGGAAGATGGTGTCGATGCCTTTGCAGGCGGCCTCAACGGCGGGGGCATCGTCGAGCGACGCGCGCACAAACCGCACGCCGCGGCGTTCAAGGTCCGAGGCGGGGGTGCGCCCGAGCACGGTCACGGAGCGGCCTTCGTTGAGCAGGGATTCGACGAGATTGCGGCCGAGGAAGCCGGTGCCACCAGTGACGAGGGTGTTCATCGCGGAGTGTTGCTGGAGTAACTCTGGTTGACAGAGGCCCATTTGGCGAGCGCGAGGCGGTGAATCTTCGCGTTGTGGCGCACATCGACCGGAAGCTTGGGGTAAAAGAAAAATGTCGTGATGCTGGCGGTGTGAGCTTGCGAGCGAGCGAGACGACCGAGCTCATGGGCGAGATTTTGTGCCAGGCTCGAGTTTTTGACGATCGACTCCACGACAAGGGCGGGGACTTGGTGACCGGGGGCGCCGAGGCCGACAAGCGCGCAGCGGGGCACGAGAGGGTGTTGGCGGAAAACCTGTTCGCACGGCTCTGTGAAGAGGGTGCCTGTTGAGGTGTCGACGCGTTCGACTTTGCGCCCGGAGAACCAAAGTAACCCTTGGTGATCGAAGAATCCGCAGTCGCCCATGCGATGCCAGATCGTGTCGCCGTCGATGATCTTGGCGGCGGTGGTTTCGTCGGGCAGCGCGTCGTAACGATGGGTGACGACGGGGCCGCGCACGATGATTTCGCCGATCTCACCTGTGGGGAGCGTGCGGGTGTCGGCCAGGGTGGCGACGGGTCCGTCGCGCAGGTCAATGATGCGGACTGCAATGCTCGGCAGCGGGCGACCGACGCAGGCGCCGCGGGTCGTGGCGGGGTCGACTTCGTCAGCGGAGATTGAGCTGACCGGCAGCGCTTCGGTGGCTCCGTAAGGGCTGTGCAACGTGCCCTTGGGTAACCAACGCTCCGGTTTCTCCCACAGGGGGGCAGGCACGGGGGCGCCCGCGCAAAGCACGCGGCGCATGGTGGGCAAGGTGATCCTGTGCGCGAGACAGTGGCGTTGGATCTTGCTCCAGAGCGCGGGCGAACCGAACGAGTTGGTGACGTTTTCTTGAAGGATCGCTTGGACGATCTTGGCGGGATCAACCGCGGCGGGCCGGCGGGGATCGATCTCGGGCACCACGGTGGTCATGCCGAGCGCGGGATTGAAGAGTGCGAAGATCGGGAGCATCGGCAGATCGACCTCACCGGGTTGAATGCCGTAGTGATCGCGAATCAGGCGGACCTGGGCTTCGAACATGCCGTGCTCGTAACACACTCCCTTGGGCGCGCCGGTCGAACCGCTCGTGAAGAGGATGGCGGCGGGGTCGGTCGGCCGGCTGGTGACAGGTTCCGTCTTCGGCGGCGGTCGTCGGGCATCGGCCAATCGCGAGGTGAGTGATCCGCTGGCGGCGACGCGCACTTGCAGGGAAGCAAACGCGCGGGAAAACAGGTGGCTGATCAAGTGGGCGAGCGGAATCCCCACGAGCACCCGCGGTTGCGAGCGCGCGACGCAGCGGCGGAAATTTTTGAGGCCCATCCCGGGGTCGATCACGATGGGAACAGCGCCGAGCTTAAAGAGGGCAAAGACGGCAGCGATGAGGGGCAGACCCTGCTTTACCATGAGAAGGGTGCGGTCGCCCGGCCGGACGCCCGCGCGGCGAAGGCGGTCGCACCAAGCGTCGACCTCGGTGTTGAGTTCGAGGAAGGAGAGAGTGAGGTAGTCGATCGCGCCGGTGGCGGTGCGCCCGCGAGGCACCTTGAGCGCGGGGTGCCCGGGTTGGCGGGCCGCCATCAGCGGCAGGTGCTGCGCGATGTTTGCGGATTCAGCCATGGGCCGGGGCCCTACGCCTGCTTGAGCGCCGGTTCGTGGCGCAACAATTCGGCCTGCCACGGGAGCAGGACTTCGTCGAGGGCCTTGGGTTGACGGGCGATGCGGGCGAGTTGAGTGCGGTTGGCGATCAATGTCGGCTCGAGCTCGAGCTTCTTGGCCACGCGGTCGCGGTCGATCTTGATGCGATCCTGCAAGTTGACCTCGCTCGGGGTGAGCGGAGCGTTGTGGGGGTCGCGCGTGCGCTTGCGCTTCGGGAGAGTTTGCGGATCGCGCTCCAACCCGGCGGACACGGCGTCGGTCAACGGGGGAAGGAGCCGGTCGTGACGGCGGCCAAGATGGACTGTGTCGAGGACTTCCTTGAGTCCCGCGCCCTCTTCGGCGGCGAAGGCCATTCTCATCAACCGGTCGTTGTTGCAGACTTTAAACGGAGGGACGTCGATGCGCTCGGCGGTTTGTTCACGCCAATGCCAGACGGCGTGCAGCACACTGAGGCCAGCTCCGCGGAGGCGTTCGCTGTGACCGATGCGCCACGCGTTTTCGTCGCGGGGAGCGAAGCCCTGCATGCCGGATTCGATTTGCGCGAGACACTGTTGTTCCAGCCAAGTGGTCCGCTTGCGGCGGCGCAGCTCCTTGGAGAGGATGTCGCGCAGTGCAGGCAGGTGCCAAACGTCGAGCGCGGCGTAATCGAGCATCTTCTTCGTGAGGGGGCGCTTCGACCAGTTGGCCTTTTGGGACTCTTTGGAGAGTTTGACCGCGAAGTGGTCCTCCAACAACGAAGCGAGGCCGACGCGGGGGCGGTTGAGCAGCTGCGCCGCCAGCATCGTGTCGAAGATGCGCTTGGGGCGAAACTCACAGTAATCGTAGAGTAGCCGGATGTCGAAATCGCTGCCGTGCATCACAAGATGTTTACCGGCAAGAATCTTCCACAGCGGATTGAGGTCGAGCGAGGCGAGCACATCGACCATGAAGACTTCGCGGCCGACCAAAAATTGGAGAAGGCAGACGCGCGTCTTGTAGTGAAACATGTTGTCCGCCTCGGTATCGAGGGAGACTTCGTCGACTTTGCGCAGGGCCTTGAGCAGCGGCTCGAGCTGGCCGGGTTGGTCGATGAGAAGGTATTCGGGAGGAAGGGAACTCACTTTGATCTTGAGCAAACGGCGCAGTGGTAAGGGAAGGAAGCGGGAAATCATATCAGGCCCAGGCGCTCAAAAAAGCATCGGTCAGTTGGGGGAGGTCGTGGCTGTAGCCGCCCTCGAGGACGGCGGCGATGGGCAGGTCGCTAGCGTGGAGCCAGGAGCCCAAGGTAGCAAAATCATCAATTTCCAAAGTCATGTCGGTGATCGGATCGTGCACGTAGGCATCGAATCCTGCAGATACCAGCACGAGTTCAGGCTCGAAGGCGAGCACGGCTTCCCATGATTCCTGAAGGGCGGCGAGGTGCCCGGCCCGAGGTGTTTTTGGGGCGACGGGCCAGTTGAGGCAATTGTCGACGCTTTGGGTGCCAGTGCTAGGATAGCAAGGATGCTGGTGGACGGAGGTGAAGAGAAGCCCCTCGCCACCGCGCAGGATGGCTTCGGTGCCGTTGCCGTGGTGCGCATCGAAGTCCCAAATGGCGACCCGTCCCACCCCGCGTTGGCGCGCCGACAACGCCGCGGTCGCGACGTGGTTGAGGTAACAGAAACCCATCGCCTGCCGGGCGGTCGCGTGGTGGCCGGGCGGCCGCATTAGCGAGAAAGCCTTCTGGCCCTTCAAGGCGAGTTCGGCGGCGCGGATCGCTGAGGCTGTAGCCCGACGAGCATGGTTGGCGATGTTTTCAAAGTAAGGCGTGTCGGCGTCGAAATCTTCGGGCTCGCGCAGGCGATCGATGAGCTCGGTCTGGTGAGCGAGGCGAAGGCTAGCCTCACTGGCTATCCGCGGGATCTGCCAAGTCCAGTCCGGGTGCGCGGCTCGCAGATGAGCGGCGGTGCGCTGGGCGCGCGCGGGCTGCTCCGGGCGGGACGAGGAGCCGTATTGAATGCACTGGGGGTCGTGCAGGATGATCACAGGCCGCCCATCATTTGCGGGAAGGAGCCTTGGGCAAGGCCAGATGAAGGTCCAAACGGGGGAAAATCGGCGGTGGGGTTTGGTGGTCGCACGCACAATTTTGTGGGGTTTTTCCGGAATTGCGGCCAATCAAGGGCGATGAAAGTCGTTGTGCTCTGCTCTGGGGGAATGGATTCCGTGACCGCGCTCTATCGGGCGAGGGAAGAGCATGAAGTCGTGGCTGTGCTCGGGTTTGACTACGGGGCGAAGCACAATCACCGGGAATTGCCGTTCGCGGCGGAGCAGGCGGCGAATATGGGCGCTCGCTTTGAGAAGATCACCTTGGATTTTGTGAACCGGCTGTTTGCGTCGGACCTGCTTTTGAGCGGCGGCGAGATTCCCGAAGGTCACTACGAGGCAGCCAACATGAAGCAAACCGTCGTGCCGTTTCGCAATGCGATCATGCTGTCGATCGCCTGCGGGTTCGCCGAAAGCGTCGAGGCGGAGGGGCTCGTGATCGCTGCGCATGGGGGTGACCACGCAATCTACCCGGACTGCCGTGAGGCCTTTATGGCGGCGATGGGCGAGGCGATGCGGTTGGGCACTTACGCGGGCATCAAACTCCTGCGGCCCTTCATCAATCTCACGAAGAGCCAAATCGCGGCCGAGGGCGCGCGGCTGCAGGTTGATTTCGCGCGGACCTGGTCGTGCTACCAAGGTGGTGAGATTCACTGTGGCAAGTGCGGCACCTGCGTGGAGCGTCGCGAGGCGTTTGCCGAGGCGGGCGTGGCGGACCCGACCGACTATGCCGAAACCGGGCCGCTGCCGGCCAAGCCGCCCTCGCTTTGACCGCGGAGGGCGCGGACGAAAACGGATTGGGGTTTCATTATCCGCGGGCATCTGCGTAATTCGCTCCAGAACGATCATGCTGATTTCGGAAATATTTCATTCGCTGCAAGGTGAGGGCGAGCTGACGGGGGTGCCGTCGGTCTTCGTGCGCACGAGCGGATGTAATTTGCGCTGCGACTGGTGCGACACGCCCTACGCCTCGTGGAATCCTGAAGGGAAAATGATGGCGGTGGCGGAAATCGTGGCGGCGGTGCGGGCGTTTGCGCCGAGTCGGCACGTGGTCTTGACCGGCGGCGAGCCGATGGTGGCGAAGGACCTGCCGGAGCTGGCCGCGGCGCTGCAGGCATGGGGATTTCACCTCACGATTGAGACGGCCGCGACGATTCTGCCGGCGGGGATTGCGTGCGATCTCGCGTCGCTCTCGCCGAAGTTGGCCAACTCGGCGCCGGATGCACGCTTGAGCGACACGTGGCGGGCGAAACACGAATCGTTGCGGTGGCAACCGGAGGTCGTCGCGGCGTGGATCGCGGACTATCAGTTCCAATTCAAATTTGTCGTGGCACAGCCGGCCGATGTTGACGAGCTCGAGGGCATGCTCGCCGAGCTCGCTGTTAAAATTCCCCGGCACAAGATTCTGCTGATGCCCGAAGGGATCACGATGGAGACTTTGCGGGAGCGGGCGGCGTGGTTGCCCGAGTTGTGCAAGGCGCGCGGCTATCGCTATGCCCATCGATTGCACATCGAGCTGTTTGGGAATACCCGGGGCACATGACAGCTCGCGGGCGGCGCTTGAGTGCGACGGTGGAGACTCCCCGGAAACTTTCTGAGGAGCTCGCGGAGTTGCGAGAGCGCATCGGCACGCGACCAGTCACGTTGCGCGAGGTGATTTATCGCCTGAAGGGGCGCGCGTATTCGCTGCTGGTGATTTTACTCACCCTGCCCTTCATCACGCCAATTCCGGTGCCGGGTTTGTCGACGCCACTCGGGTTGGCGATCGCCTTCATCGCGCTGCGGCTCGCCCTGGGTCAGCGTCCGTGGTTGCCGATAAAGCTGCAGCGCAAGCAACTACCGACGGGGTTTTTTGAGAAAGTGTTCGCGGTGGCCGCGTGGGTGATCCGGGCGCTCGAGTCGTTTTTGCGGCCTCGCCTCGCGATCATCAGTGCGAGCAGTGGCGTGCTGCAGGTGCACGCGGTGTTTATGCTGATCTCGGCGTTGGTGCTCCTCCTGCCGCTGCCAATCCCGTTCAGTAATTCGTTTCCGGCATGGACGATCTTGTTGCTGGCCGCCGGGATGCTTGAGCGCGACGGGCTCTTTATTCTCCTCGGGTATGTGACCTTCGCGCTGGGGGTGGCCTACTTCATTCTGCTCGGCGAGGCCGCCGAGCAAATGATGCACGCCATCATGCGCTGGGTAACGGGGTGACTACTCGTAGCTTTCTCCGGGAAAGAGAGTGCCGTCGATGATCGTTTGGGTGCAGTGGGTGGTGTATTCGAAGGGGTCGCCGTCGTAGAGGGCGAGGTCGGCGTCCTTCCCGACGGTGAGTGAACCAGTGCGATCGGCGATGCGGAGAAGTTGGGCCGCGTCGGTCGTGATGGTCGCGAGCGCCTCCGTGAAGCTCAATCCGTGGGCGGCGGCGAGGCCGGCCTCGAACAAGACGACGCGGGTCTTTGGCACGTAGCTTTCAAAACCACTCTGGAGTGCAAACGGGATGCCGGCGGCGCGGAGTTGAGCGGCGGTTTCCACACTGAGATTTTCTTGATCGCCGCTACTGCGCGCCATCGTCGGATGCAAGATCACGGGAAAGCCGCTGGCCTTGATCTCCGCGAGCACGAGGTGGGCGTCGGCGCAGCCGTCGAGGATGATCGCAAGTTTGAATTCTTGGGCGATGCGGATCGCGGAGAGAATGTCCTGCTGGCGGTGCGCGGTGACGAGCAAAGGCTGCGAGCCGTCGAGGGCCCGGAGCAGAGCTTCAAGACGAAGATCGCGGCTGGGGCGCTTGGTTTCGTCGGCGAGGGCAAGTTTGCGCGCGTAGTCTTGGGCTTTCAGCAGTTCGGAGCGCAGGAGCGCGACGGCCTTGCTGCGCGTGCCGGGCGCTTTGTCTTCATCGGAGGTGGTGCTGTTGGCCCCGAGTGAGGCGGCGATCATCGCGGAGGGCTTGATGACGTCTTCGTCGGCGGTGCGACCGTGGGTCTTGACGACCATGGTTTGCCCAGAAATAAGCGAGCCGGGGGCATGGCCGGTGTTGACGGTGGTTACGCCGAAGGACCGCACATAGGCGACGAGCGGATCGCGGGCGTTGTAAGCGTCGATCGCGCGCAACTCGGGCTGCATCGCAGCGGACTTGTCGAGCATGTCCTGATCCTGCGTCTGGTTGAGGATGCCAGAGAGGCCGACGGTGGCGTGCGCGTCGATCAGCCCTGGCGTGACGACGGCGGCGCGAAGCACGCGGTGGTCGGCGGTGTAGACGCGACCGTCAGCGGGGCCGACGAAGGTGATCTTGCCGTCGCGCACAAGGACGAGGCCATCTTTGATCGGCGCGCCATCCATCGTGTAGACGATGTCGCCGTGAATCGCGAGGGGCATGGCAGCTTCGTTGGCGCGGACGAACAGCGCCGCGGTGATGGCGAGGAGGGAGAGCAGTAATTTTTTCATAGGTCCTCTCCTTGGGCATGGTCGAAGGAATCACCGAAGCAGCAGAGATAGACGCGGCGGGGATCACCCGCGCCGGGACCGCCGACGGCGTAAAGGTGATCCTGGGGATCGCTTCGATCGAACACCTTGGCGCCCTCCACCCAAGTTTGTTCGATCTGAGTGTAAACGCTAAGAGGATCGCCGGAGAGCACAATAAAATCGGCGTCCTTGCCGACTTCGAGCGAGCCGACGCGGTCTTCGAGGCCGATGATCTTGGCGTTGTTAATGGTGACGGCTGCGAGGGCGGTTTCTCGGTCGAGACCGGCGCGCACGCCGAGGGCGGCGGACCGGAGGAAGAGTCGAGAGTCGGTCACGCCATCGTCGGTGTGAAAGCCGACGGTGACGCCCGCCTTGGCGAGCACGGCCGCGGTCTTGAAGTCGGCATCGCGGGCTTCGATTTTACCGCCGGGGGAATCGATGACGATGACCGAGCAAGCGACGCCAGCGGCGGCGATCTCAGGCGCGACTTTCCAGCCATCGCTGATGTGGTGCAGCGCGACCTTGAAGCCAAACTCCTTGGCGAGGCGGAGGACGGTAATGATGTCGTCGTGACGGTGGGTGTGGTGTTGGACGATGCGTTTGCCAGCGAGCACTTCGGCGAGCTCCTCGAGGGCGAGATCTCGGGAGGGCATCTTTTCCGGATCGCCGTTGGCGCGGTCAATCTTGGCCTGATACTCCTGTGCCTTGATGTATTGCTCGCGGACGAGTGAGGCCGATTTGGCGCGGGTGCCGGGAAAGCCATTCTTCCCCTTTTGCGAATTGGTGCCGTTGGCCATCTTGAGGCCGCCCGCGATCGTGCCGTCGGGCTGGCGGATCAACAGGTCGTCGATGACGCGACCGTCGCGCAATTTGAGGTAGAGAGTTTGCCCGCTGATCAGGTGCCCCGAACCGGGCATGACGTTGACCGTGGTGATGCCCCCGGCTTGCGCTTTCTGAAAGGAGGAGCTGCGAACATCGATCGAGTCGAGCACACGGGTGTCGGGTTGAATAGGGCTGGAACCGTCGCCGCCCCCTCCCCCGCCGATGTGGCTATGGGAGTCGACTAGACCGGGCATGATGGTCTTGCCGGTGGCGTCAATGATCTGGACTTCGGAGGAAAGCCGCACCGTGGCGGCATCGCCGACGGCGACAATCTTACCGTGTTGGACGAGGAGAATTCCGTTGGTAATGGGGGCGCCGTGGATCGGGATGATCTTGGCACCGGTGAACGCCACAGGTTGTTCCTGGGCGGCGAGGGTCACAGCCAGGGCGGCGAAGCTGACGCCGCGACTGATAATACGGGACAACATAGAGCGAGTAAAATGCCCGCTAGATCGGAGGCAAATGGAATTTTCGTGACCGCTCGACAGGGGGAGGACGGTCTCGAAGGATAACTCCATGGCTGGCTCCGCGGCTCCCCTTTTGGGCGAACTTGGGCAGATCGCCCACGTCGTTGGCGCCCTCGATCGCGCGGTGACGTTCTTTCGCGATGCCGTTGGACTGACGCCTCTTTTTTAAGCTCCTCCGAATCTGGCATTTTTCCGCCTCGGTCTGGTCTGACTCATGGTGACTCCGCCAGAGGCCGGGCGACCGGCGGGTGCGAACTCGACCTTCTATTTAAAAGTTGCGGGGATCGATGTAGTGCAGGCGGCGATGCAATCACGCGGCGTGGTCTTTGAGGACGAGCCGCACCTGATTGCCAAGATGGCCGACCACGAACTCTGGATGACCTTCTTCCGCGACCCCGACGGAAGCCTGCTGGCGTTGATGGAAGAGCAGCGGTGAGCTGAAATCGCTGAGGGTGAATGCCGGTCCGCTCGGGGAGCCGACCCTCCCGGCGCGGCTGCGCCAGAGTTGCAGGGGCGAGGAAGGTTTGGGATAGTTGTCCCGGCCTGCTCGAAATCAGAACTCGTCGTAGGCAATCTGCGTGGGAGGGACGCCGAGGGCGGCGAGCATCTGGTTGCAGGCCTTGATCATCATCGGCGGACCGCAGAGGTAGTATTCGACGGCACGTGGATGAGGATGATCGCGCAGGTAGTTTTCTAGCACGACTTCGTGAATGAAACCGGTGTGTCCAGTCCAGGCGTCGTCGGGCAAAGGCGACGAGAGGGCGAGATGGAAAGCGAAGTTGGGGTGCGCTTGGACGAGGCCGGTAAAGTAGTCTTCGTAGAAAATCTCTTGCCGTGACCGGGCACCATACCAGTAGCTGACTTTGCGGTGGGAGTTCTCTGTTTCGAAGAGCTGGGAGAGATGCGCGCGGAGGGGGGCCATGCCGGCGCCGCCACCGATATAGACCGCTTCGCGTTGAGTGGGCTTGAGGTGAAAATCGCCGAAGGGTCCGACGGCGGTAACGGTATCGCCGGGCCTCAGGTTGAACATGTAGGCGGAGCCGACGCCGGGCGGGCACGCTTGGCCGGGCGGCGGGGTGGCGATGCGGACGTTGAAGCGCAGGTTGGTCTCGGTCGCGGGGTTGCTGGCGAGCGAGTAATTGTTTCGGCGTCCGCCGGCGGGGTTTTGCGCGACGAGATCAAAGACGTGCTGGCGTCGCCAAACGTCGGCGTAGGGTTCAGGAACGTCGAAATCGCGGAATGTGATCTCGTCGTAGGCCGGAATGTCGAACTGCAGGTAGTCGCCCGGCGCGAAGGTGATTTTTTGCGAGGCGTCGACGGTTTCGAAGACGAGTTCCTTGATGAACGTGGCCACGCTGCGGTGGGAGACGACGCGAAGGTGGTAGGTTGCTGGTTCGCGAGCACCCGCACCGCCGACAAGGGCGAGGTTGAGGCGGATACGACCGCCACGCTCCTCGAGGGGATAAGTGGCGAGGCCGCGGCAAACGGGTGAGCGGGCTGGAGAGCCGTCGGCGAGATGGAAGCGGCCGTTGTGCTTCGGGCACTCGATGATGTTGCCCTTCACGAGTCCGCCGGCGAGGTGAGTGTTGCCGTGAGTGCACACGCCGTCGGTGGCGAAGAGTTGGCCGTTCGCGTCGCGGTAGAGCGCGTAAGTTTTGTGACCGTGATCGAAGCGGATGACGTCGGCAGGGCGGAGATCGGCGGCGGCGCAGACTTCGAGCCAGCCCTCGGGATCAGGTTGGACGTCGGTGGTAAAGGCGTCGGTTTTCGGGAGCGCCCGGGGCGGCGGCGGTAAGGGGCGTTTGATGTGGTGCGCGGGGTCCTTCACTTGCCGCAGGACGGCAGGGATGATTTCGCGGTAGGCCTCGATGATGCTGCGGTAGGGCACGGGCATATCGGACTTCACGAGGGCGTGCAGCCGCGGCAAGTTGTGATACGGCACGAGGGGAAACATGTGGTGCTCTACATGGTAGTTCATATTCCAATAGAGATACCGGTGGACGGGGTTCATGTAGACCGTCCGGCAATTGAGGCGGTGATCGAGGACGTTCTCGGCGAGACCGGCGTGTTGAGTGTAGCCGTAGATGAGGGCCAGCCAAGCACCGAAGAGTCCGGGCAAACCGACGAACATTAGTGGGAGGATGCTGGCCGTGTAGATCGTAAGTCCGATCGAGGTGGCGTAAATCAGCAGGTAGAGGCGCGCCTTGAAATAGATTTTAGGAAACTCGGTTTCGGGGATGTAGGTCTTCTCGTCGGGACGCATGCGACCGCGAGCGTGGGTGAAGAGTTGCCCGAAGTAGTTGTGGTAAACCGGCAACGAGAAGATCCCGAGAAACATTTTCCGAAGGTTCGGGGGCCGCGGCACGGCGATTTCGGGATCGCGGCCAACGATGATCGTATCGCTGTGATGGCGGGTGTGGCTCCATCGCCAGAGCGTGGATTCGCGCATGATCATGAACGAGGCGATCTCATAGAGCGCGCGGTTCATCCAATCGGTCTTGAACGCCGTGCCGTGCTCGCTCTCGTGCCAGCGAGAGTCAGAGGATGAAGCGTAGAGAATCGCGTAGACCGCGTAGGGAATGATCGCCCACCACGAACCCCAGAGCTGAAAGGTCGCGTAGGCGCTGCCGAAGATCAGGGCAAACCAGAGCAGCGTGTCGCGAATTGCAGGACCGTTGCTCCGCTCAAGGAGTTTGCGCATCTCGGCTCGCGGCACGGGGGTTTGATACCAATCGGCCTCGGCGAGCCCCTTCTCAATCGCCTTAGCTGCATTGAGACCGACGAGACTGTAGTCGGTGATGGCGGTGGGTCGCGGCAACGTCGCGGTGGCGTGATCGTCAATCATGGGCGGGGGGGAGAGTTACCGTGGAACCGTTGGATATATTTTCCTGTTTTTGTTGATCAGATTGAATCAATCCTGATGAAATAGCTCTTCCATCTCGGCCCACCACTCCCCCTTGTCGCGGGTGGGAAGGGGATCATGGCAGGGTTTATTGAGATCCCACCAACGCTGAGTGGCGGGGTCTGCGGCGATTCGGGCGCAGTCGGCTTCGTATTCCTTTCCGTGATATTCGAAGTAACTGAAAAGCCACCCTTCCCGATGGAAGATGGAATAATTGCGGATGTGACAGGCGGCGAGGGTAGCAAGGACCTCAGGCCAGACCGCCTGATGGAACTGCTTGTATTCGTCGTATTTTTCGGGACGAACCCTGATGACTGAGCCGAGGCGTTGCATAAAGATCAGACGGTTGAGAAAGCGTAGATCGTGGTGCGGCGTTGCGCCGTGCCGGGATGGACGAGGATATCGCCCAGTTCGGGGAGACTCACCCCATCGGGGTAACCCTGACATTCGAGACAGAGGCCTCCGTGCGCTTCGTAGGCGCGACCTGATTTGCCGATATCGGTGCCGTCGAGAGCCAAACCGGTGTAGAATTGGAGATTCGTTTCCGTAGTCAGCACTTCCAACACACGACCGGAGGGAGGATCGACCAGGCGGGCCGTCAACTCAGGCTCGGCGATGGCCTGCGAACGCAATTGGTAATTGTCTCCGTGCCCACGATACACTCTTGCGATCACATCGCTCAGCTTATGCGGTGTTCGGAAATCGCTGGCAGTATCGTCCACGGATTCGAGCCGACCGCTCAGAGTCATATTTTTATCGGCGGAGGGCACGTAGGTATCCGCGAGAATTTGGATCTCATGCTCGGCCACACTACCCGATCCTTCTCCGGAGAGATTGAAGTAAGAATGGTTAGTCATACTCAGCGGAGTCTCCTGATCGGTGTTCGCTTCGCTTTCGATAATGAGTTCGTTTTGCTCCGTCAGGGTGTAGGTGATCGCGATATCCAGGTTGCCGGGATACCCCTCTTCACCATCAGGACTGTGATAAGTGAGGCGCAACGATTCCGCCCCCTCGGATCGCGTGATCGGAGTAGCGTTCCAAAGGCGTTTATCAAATCCCGTGAGACCGCCATGCAGATGATTGGGCTCATCATTGCAGACAAGTTGGAAATCCCGACCAGCCAGCGAGAGATAGCCGCCGCTCACCCGTCCAGCGATCCGTCCGACGATCGCACCGAAGTAGGGGTGCCGCGCGACATAGGCTTCGAGGTTGTCGAAACCAAGCACCACGTCAGCTAACGTGCCCTTCGCATCAGGCACCCGCAACGCCGTGATGATGCCGCCATAGGTAATCACATCGAGGGATACTCCCGCGGAGTTGGAGAGCGTGTATTGCTCCACGGTTTCACCAGAGGGAAGAGTGCCAAAGTTTTTAGATGCCATAATTGAATCTGGAGTAAAGGGAAAGACTCGCACCGCAGGTGAAGATCGACTCGTGGAACTGGACAAATAGCGGGAAGACCGAAAGTTTGTCGAGATGAGCGATCCCCCTGCCCCAAAATTTGGTGAGCTTGGGCAAGTTTCCTTTGCCGCAACTGATCTGGAACGCGCCGTGGGGTTTCTCCATGATAAAGTGCGCCTGCCTTTTCTGTTTTAAGCGTGCCCGGATCTCGCGTGTTTTATGCTCGGTTCGGTGCGTCTGATGGGGACCAAGCCCGAAGCTGCGGCCGGAGCCAACTCCACGCTCTATCTGAAAAGGCCCGCTATCGAGATTTCGGTTACGGAACTGACGGCACGTGGCGTCGTCTTTGACGATGAGCCACACCTGATTGCCAAGATGTCTGATCACGAATTAGGGAGGGCGTTTTTCCGCGATCCCGACGGCAGCTTGCTCTGATTAATGGGCGAGAAGCGGTGAACGCTCACTGGTGGCGCTGCCACTCGAACTTGTTCTGGTCGATCCACCGATAGTGATCGGCATGTTGCAGGCCCGCCGCGGAATTCTCGTCGAGAATCACGGTAGCGCGGGGGTGCTGCTGTAACGCAGAGCCGGGGCAGATCGCGGCAAGCGGCCCTTCGACCATTTGCTCGACGGCGCGAACCTTGGCCGGACCGAAGGCGAGCAGCAGGCAGCGGCGCGCATCGAGAATGGTGCCGACGCCCATGGTGATGGCGTGGCGCGGCATCTGGTCGAGCGAGCCGAAGACCGCGCTGTTGTCGTTGAGCGTTTGCTCGGAGAGAATCTTGATCCAAGTGCGCGAGCGCAGGGACCCGGTGGGCTCGTTGAAGCCGATGTGGCCGTTGCGCCCGAGGCCGAGGAGCTGCAGATCGATACCGCCCGCGGCCTCAATGCGTTTCTCGTAGTCGCGACACTCGTGATGCAGATCCGCGGCCATGCCGTCGGGCACATGGGTGCGCGCTGGGTCGAGGTTGAGATGGCGGAAGAGGTTTTCCTGCATGAACCAGTGGTAGGACTGGTCGTGGTCGTGCGGGAGCCCGATGTATTCATCGAGGTTGAAGGTCATGACGCCGCTGAAATCGAGCCCCTCGTCGCGGTGCAGGCGGATCAATTCTTGGTAGAGTCGCAGCGGCGTGCGACCGGTGGCGAGGCCGAGCACGGCGTTGGGCTTTTCGCGGACGAGCCGGGCGATGATCTTGGCGGCCAGCAAACATCCGACTTCCTGATTTTCGCGAATAAGGACTTCCATGCTCGCACGCTAAAGTTGTGCCGTCGTGAGGGGAAACTCATAATTAAAGCACGCGCGTCATCAGATCCCAGCGAGTCGGAGCCGGCGTAGAGGCGTTCGTCCGATTGATCGTGCGCAGATTCTCGGCGACACCCGCCGTGGGGATCTGGCGCCGCCGCTGAGGGGAGAATAGACTATTTCCTGACCCCACCGGTGGGCTCTCGCCCTCTTCGGATCAACGCCGCACTTGATCAAGATTAAGGTGGTCGGCGCAAAACGGTGTTAACCTGCGATCCGCAACCCACCCAACGTTACCATGAAAACATCCCGGTTTACCTTCACTTACTTATTGCTCGGCACTGCGTTGGTGACCGCTTCCACCACCGCGCTTCGTGCCGGCGAGGGTCCCGTCGATCTTCTGCCCGAGGTTAACCCGAGTTCCGCAGTTTAAAAGAACGTTTTGTTAGTAATAAACAATTTACGTAATTTAAGGGCTAATTTTCGGCACTACATTGTTAATTTCACGAGATGCTTTGGGTAAACGCAGGCCCAGGTGGGCGAGTAGTTGGGCGGTGGCCGGCTCGGGGGTCGTGACCACGCGCAAGCGCAGTTCGGTCGTCACGCCGGCGCGACGCACAGGCACCACGACGTCGACGCTTTTGATCCCGGCCATTTGCTTGATCAATTGCCGGGCGCAGGTGCCCAGGCCTTTGGCCTGCATCCATTGCTCCAAGGTGCGCCACAACGCCAGGGCGAGGAAACAAACCAGGATGTGGGCGCGCACGCGGTCCTGTTTGTGGTGATAGATTGGGCGCAGACCCAGATCGCTTTTGGCGGTGCGAAACGCCGTTTCGGCTTGGGTGAGTTGGATATACCAGCGCCATAGTTTTGCCGGGTCGGTCTCTTCACAGTTGGTGCGCAGCAGGTAGGCGCCTTTTTGCCGCTGGGCCTTTTGGCCGGCGTCGAGCCGACTGGTGATGCGCAATCCGTTCGCCCGGCCGACTTCATCGCCGAGCACCTCGGCCACGATGATCGCGGCGGCGGCCGGATACTTGCCGAGGTGGCGACCGATCCGGCGCCCGACCGTCTCCCGGTCAACCTGCGGACTGCGGCGCAACCACGCGTCGATTTTGATCAACTCCTGGGTGAGTCGCTCGCTTTGGCGCTGGAGCATCGCGCGTTCCTTCTGCGCGCGGGCACCGCTGCGGCACAGGACGTAACGCTCGCCCGGCTCGCCGTCGGGGTGCTCGACCAGCCGCACCTCCAGTCCGTCCTGCACCGTTTGCCAGTCGCTTTGCTCCAGTAAGGTCTGCTCATGGGCGCGCAACCAGCGCTTCGGGGTGCCCGATCAGATAGCGCGCCTTGCGCTCGCGCAAGAAGGTGAGATTGGCCTCGCTGACCATGCCCCGGTCCATCACCCAGATCCGTTCGGCCTGGCCGTATTTTTCCTCCATCTGGCGCACAATGTCCTCGACGGTGGTCACGTCCGCGCGGTTGCCCGCAAAGACCTCGAAGGCCAGCGGGAGGCCCTCGGGCGTGCAGACCAGACCGATGCACACCTGCTTGTTGCCGCTGCGTTGGTCACGGGAGTAACCACGCTGGGCCTGGGGATTTTGACCGGCCTGCCCTTCAAAATACGTGCTCGTCACGTCATAGAGCAAAAACTCGAAGCGCACGCCGAACCACTGGCGGTAACGCGCCATCAGATGGCCGCACAACGCATCCTGATGTAGTCCCAATTGATCGAGCGCGCGGTAGAGTCGGTCGTCGTTGATCAACTTGGGATCCACGCCGAGCAGATCATCGAGCGCGGTCGTCTCATACCAATGCTCGGCCACCCCCAGTTCCGTGAGTTGGCCGCAAAACCGGGCCACCGTGAGCACGGCCGCCACGTGCGCCCAGCCCACCTGCTCGCGCCCCGTCGGCATCACCTCGGCGAGCAAGGTATCCAGACCGAGACGATGCCACAGCGAAAGCGCCAGGTAACACTCGCCAAACTCTCGCGGGCGCTCGACTCGCAACGCCTTCAAGTCGGCCTGCTCCCAACGCGCCGGTGGCGCTGCCTCCGTCGTATCGAACCCCGGCAGTGCCGCGGTGTCGAGTTTGGGCTGGGGCGTTTGCCCCCGCAGCAAGGCGGACAAATCCTCCCAGCCCCCGGTCAGCCCGGCGCACTGCGCCTCATCGAGTTTACCCAAAGAGGCGACCATGCGCTGACGCGGTCCCCGCGCCGTGCGCACCGTCCGGCACAAATGCCAGTAACTATAACCGACACCACGCACCGACTTGGTTTTACGTCGCAGGAACATGCCCGGCATGATCGCAAAAATCCGGCATTCCGACAAGAGGGTGTTCGGCACTACATGCCCTCAAACCACGCGCTTCCCTCGTAAGCTCCCACCACCAAATCATGCCTCTCCTCTGAAACTTTTTTCGCAACTCGGCCCAACTGCGGAACTCGGGTTA
>Ga0209491_10002460_pt1 | contig 33076 bp, 32 predicted proteins | sample BON02_FD_187213 | JGI IMG/M metagenome (GOLD analysis project Ga0209491, IMG submission 187213) | Freshwater microbial communities from Lake Bonney liftoff mats and glacier meltwater in Antarctica - BON-02 (SPAdes) (version 2) | ecosystem: Environmental > Aquatic > Freshwater > Ice > Glacier... | reverse complement strand
CCGCTTCATCGAACTGCACAACGAAGCAGATGCCAAGCCCTTCAAATGGCGCGCAAACCCGGACGAAATTATTGCTGCCAGAAATCGGGGGTTCCAATTGTTGGAATCAATCCACTAGACCGCTCGTTGGCCTAACGCCGCCGGATCGGATCGGCCAAAAGCCGCATCCCGTTCAGCACCACCAACAGCGTGCCGCCCTCATGCCCCACGACCGCCAGCGGCAAGGGCGATTCAAAGAACACGCCGCCGGTCACCAAAACAACCATCGCGCCCAAGGCAAAGATCAGGTTCTGCCGGATAATCCGCGCCGCCCGCCGCGCCAGCCGATGCGCATCCGCCAGCCGCGTCAGGTCATCGGCCATCAGGGCGACATCAGCCGCCTGCAAAGCCACCTCGCTGCCCGCCACGCCCATTGCGACCCCAACATCCGCCCGCGCCAAGGCGGCGGCGTCATTCACCCCATCGCCCACAAAGGCCACCTTGCCCCGCGCGCCCAGATCCCGGCTGATCGCATCCACCAGCCGCACCTTGTCCTCGGGCAGCAGTCCCGCCTCGATATCATCAGCCGCAAAGCCCAATCCCGCGCCGATCCGCCCCGCGACCTCTGCCCTGTCGCCGGTCATCATCACCACCCGCGAAACCCCTTGGGCGCGCAAGGCCGCCACCCCCTGCCGTGCCGTCTCACGCGGCGCATCGGCCACCGTCACTGCCCCAGCAACTGCGCGCCGCGCCCCAGCAAAACCATCGTCTGATCGCCCGCCTGCATCGCGGCCAGTCGCGGCTCTTCCACCACTCCCATCCGCAAAGCCATCCGCGCATTTCCAGCCCAAATATCGCCCTGAATATCCCGCCCCGTCAGCCCCTCAGACGGATGCGCCCGCACCCCAGACACCGCAACCGGCGCAATCCCGCGCGCCTCAACCGCACGCAAGATCGCCGCCGCAATAGGATGCTCTGATTGCGCCTCAATCCCCGCCAGCAAGGCCAGAAAGCCATCCTCGCCCCCGCTCAGCGCCAAAACCCCGGTCAATTCCGCCTGCCCGGTGGTCAAGGTTCCGGTCTTGTCAAAGGCAAAGACCCGCACCTCGGCCAACTGCTCCAACGCCGCCCCGCCCTTGAACAACACGCCCCCCCGCGCCGCCACCGACAAAGCCGACAGGATTGCGGCCGGAACAGAGATGACAACCGCGCAAGGGCTGGCCGCCACCAAAAGGACGGCGGCGCGGTAAAGCGCGTCCGAATTATCCAACCCCCACACGCGAAACCCTACAAAGGCCAGCACGGCCCCCACCAGCACCGCCACCGTATAGCGCTGGCCAAACCAGTCGGAAAACCGCTCGGACGGCGCTTTGGCCGCCTGCGCCTCGGTCACCAGCCGGATCATCCGCGCCACCGTGCTGTCGGCCAGCGGGCACAGCACTTCAACCGTCAAAATCCCGTCCATATTTACACAAGCCTCAAAGACCAGCGCGCCGGGGCCTTTCTTTTGCGGCGCGGATTCGCCAGTGATCGTGGCCTCATCCAGCCGGCCCTCACCCTCAACAATCCGGCCATCCACCGGCACCCGCGCGCCGGGGCGCAGGATGACGCGGTCGCCAGCGACCAGACTGCCCACCTGAACCTCTTGCACCACGCCATCCACCAGCTTCAGCGCCGTCTCGGGCCGCAACTGCATCAAGGCCTCAACCGCCCGGCGCGCGCGCCCCATCGCCCGATGCTCCAACGCGCCCGACAGCGAAAACAGCGCCAGCAGCACCGCCCCTTCCATCGCCGCATCCACCGCCGCTGCAGCCAGTGCCGCCGTGACCATCAGCAAATCAATATCCAGCACATGGTCATGCCACAGCGACCGCAGCGCCTGAATGGCCGGGGGCACGCCCCCCGCAAGATAGGCCAGCCCCAGCCCGCCCCACAACAAAGCGGCGGGCACCGGCACCAGCAGCGCATCCACCAGCGCCACGCCAAGCCCCAGAAATGTCAGCGCCGTCAGCACCATCCCGGCATCGCCGCCGCCGCCATGGTCATGCCCGTTAGTGCTGTGTGAATGATCTTCTTCCATACCCAAAGGCCTGCACCTTTGAGCCAAGCCGCACAAGGCGGCACTTTGGCGCGCGCCCAGCCGCTGGCTGACACCGCAAAGGGCAATTTCCCCTTGACCCTAACGCGCCCGCAGCCGAAACAACCGCATGGCCTCCTCATCCCTCACCATTGATCTTGAAGCAATCGCCGCCAATTGGCGCGCGCTTGACCGGCTGTCTGGCTCTGGCACCCAAACCGGCGCTGTGGTCAAGGCTGACGCCTATGGCCTTGGCGCCGCCCGCATCGCCCGCACTTTGGCCCAAGCCGGCGCGCGGCGGTTCTTTGTGGCCCAAGCCGAAGAAGGCGCCGAAGTGCGCCAAGCCCTTGGCCCCGGCCCGCAAATCAACGTGCTGACCGGCCATATGCCCGGCGATACCGAGATGATTTCGGATCTGGATCTGACGCCCATTCTGGTCAGTCTGGAGCAGATCACCCGCCATCTGGAATCCCTGCCCGGCCATCCGTTCGGGGTCAATCTGGATACCGGCATGAACCGGCTGGGACTGGAATTGGTGGAATGGGAAGCCGTCGCCTCGATCTTGCTAGAGGCCGGGCCGGTGATGCTATTAAGCCAACTGGCCTGCGCGGATGAGCCTGACCACCCGCTGAACCTTGCCCAGCTGGCCCAGTTCCACGAGATGACCGACGGCACCGGCATCCCGCGCAGTCTTGCGGCCACGGGGGGCATCCTTCTGGGCCCGCAATATCACTTTGACCTGACCCGCCCCGGCATCGGCCTTTTCGGCGGCCGCCCCTTCATGACCGCCCGCCCCGCCCTGCGCCTGACCCTGCCGGTGATCCAGACGCGCGAGGTCGCGCCCGGCGAATCCGTCGGCTACGGCGCCACATGGGAGGCCGAAGCCCCCGCCATCATCGCCACTGTTCTAAGCGGTTACGCCGATGGCCTGACCCGCAGCCTGTCCAGCAACGCCATGCTGTGGGATCGCGACACGCCTTGCCCACTGGTCGGCCGCGTGTCGATGGATCAACTGACCGTCGACATCACCCATCTCGAAGAAACCCCCAAAGTGCTGGACATTCTGGGCCCGCATCAGACCATTGATGATCTGGCCGACGCCGCCGACACCATCGGATATGAAATCCTAACCAACCTCGGCCCCCGTTTGCACCGCCGCTATGTTGAGCAGCGCGGATGACCGCCCTGTCAGCCACCAGCGCGCTGGCCGCCCTTGGCCGCCCCGTTCTGGCCGCTTTGGCCGCCATAGGCCGGGTGGCGCTGTTTGCCACCTCTGCCATCGGTCACCTGCTGCGCCCGCCGTTCTACTTTCGCGAATTCGGCATCCAGATCCTGCAAATCGGCTGGTTTTCCCTGCCCGTTGTTGGCCTGACCGCCATCTTTACCGGCGGCGCGCTGGCCTTGCAAATCTACGCCGGCGGATCGCGCTTTAACGCCGAAGCCGTGGTGCCGCAGATCGTCGCCATCGGCATGGCGCGCGAACTTGGCCCCGTCCTCGGTGGCCTGATGGTCGCGGCCCGCGTGGCGTCCTCAATCGCAGCCGAAATCGGCACCATGAAGGTCACCGAACAGGTTGACGCCCTTGTCACCCTCTCGACCAACCCGATGAAATACCTGACAGTTCCGCGCCTTTTGGCCGCCACGCTGACCATGCCGATCCTTGTCGCCACCGGCGACGCCATCGGCATCATGGGCGGCTGGCTGGTCGGCGTCTCGCGCCTAGATTTCAACTCCGCCGCCTATCTGAAAAACACGGTCGAGTTTCTAGAGTTTTGGGATATCGGCTCTGGCCTTGTCAAAGGCGCGGTGTTTGGCTTTATCGTGGCCTTGATGGGCTGCTATCACGGCATGAACTCGGCCCGCGGCGCGCAAGGCGTCGGGGCCGCCACCAAAGCCGCCGTGGTTTCCGCTTCGGTCTTGATCCTCGCCGCCAACTACCTGCTGACAGAGGTGTTTTTCTCGGCATGATAGAGCTGCGCAACGTCACCAAGGCTTTCGGCCAGAACCACGTGTTGCAAGGTGTAGATCTGACCATTGCCAAGGGGACCAGCATGGTCGTCATCGGCGGCTCAGGCACCGGAAAATCGGTGCTGCTTAAAAGCATCCTTGGCCTTGTGCGCCATGATACAGGCACGATCACGCTGGATGGCCAAGACGTGACCAAGGCCGAGCGTGACCCCTTTCTGGCCCGTTTTGGCATGCTCTTCCAAGGTGGCGCGCTGTTTGACAGCTTGCACGTCTGGGAAAACGTCGCCTTCCGGCTGATGCGCGGCGCCCTCGCCCGTCCAAAGGCCGAAGCGCGCGAAATCGCCATCGAGAAACTCCGCCGTGTCGGGCTGAAACCGGAAGTCGCCGATCTTTTCCCCGCAGAACTGTCTGGCGGGATGCAAAAGCGCGTCGGCCTTGCCCGCGCCATCGCGGCAGAGCCTGAGATCATCTTCTTTGACGAACCCACCACCGGCCTAGATCCGATCATGTCCGGCGTGATCAATGAATTGATCCGCGAGATCGTGGTGGAAATGGGCGCCACGGCCATGACCATCACCCATGATATGTCCTCGGTCCGCGCTATTGCCGACAAGGTGGCAATGCTGCACGCAGGCCGCATCCAATGGACTGGCCCTGTGTCAGAATTGGACGCAACGCCAGACCCTTATGTGCAACAGTTCATCCACGGCCGCGCCGATGGCCCTATTGAATCCGTGCGCTGATGCCCAACAGCTTCCTTGATCTGCTGCTGACGCCTTCGCCCATCATGCACTGGCTGTTGATGGTTTTGCCCGCCACCATCGCCCTGTCCGGCCTCTTTGGCGCGGCAGAGCGGGAAACCGGCAATCGCCGCCTGTCGCTTTGGGCCATCGCGCTGGCGGTCTGGCTGAACCTGCCCCTCACGATGCCGTCCGAGCAGTTGGCGCAGCTGTCTGGTGCCGTGTCAATCTTGGTTTGGCTGGGGCTGGTGGGCTATTGGGCGCGCCATGTCTGGGTGCATAGCCCCACCCCGGTCTGGGTGCATGGGCTGGTGATCACCCATCTGATGGCGATCTTGGTGGCCTGTGTTGTGGCCGTGATCCGGGCATGGCTGCATAGCGTTTAAGTCCCGGTTCCATACGCCGCCACACGCAACGGTTGATCATTGTTGCCCCCCCAAGAACAATCCCGCCAATCCCGAAAAATCAGTTAAATTTTCCACGACATTTTCGGAAATTTCTTGCCAAACCCGGTTCAAGCGGCATTTGTGGCGCTTAACCCGGGGGGGTGTGTATGTTTGATATTGATGGCGGAACGTTCCGCAAAGTGATGGAATTCGGTCAGGCCGCTGCGCAAGGCTTGATCGTGGCGATGACCTTCGGGCTGGTCTTGGCCTCGGTGTTTGCCGGGTTGGGGTGGATGCCATGGCCCACGCTTTATCTGTCCTTTGGGGTCGTCACCGTGGCCGATGCGGGTATGTGGATGCAGCTGGGCCTGACCCTGCTCTTCGTGACCTTTTGCTTTTATCTGCCCGCCAATGGCCGCATGACCCGGCTGGAGCGGAGCCACCGCAGCTTTGCCATGGGGGTCGAAGACGTCAGCCGCGCTTACCGCATGGCCCACGCCGCCGACCGTGCGGGCGTGTTCAGCCTGTCCAGCGAGTTCGACTCGGTCCGCGCCCGGATGGAGGCTTTGCGAAAGCACCCCGATTTCGGCCATCTGGAGCCGGAACTGCTGCAACTGGCGGCGCAAATGAGCCATGAGACCCGCGAATTGGCCAAATCCTATTCCGATGTCAAAGTCTCGCGCGCTAAAGGCTTTCTGTCGCAGCGTCAGGAAGAAGTGCAGCAGCTGACCGACCGTCTGGCCATCGCGCGCCACACCTGTGACGAACTGCGCCGCTGGATGACCGACATTGATAGCGAAGAACGCCAAGCGCAGCTGCAGTTGAAACGGCTGGAGGCGGATCTGAAAGAGATCCTGCCCGGTCTGGGTTACTCGGTTGATCTGGATGACAAGCCAGATGGTAATGTGGTCAACCTGCCGACCCCGATGGCCAAATCTGCCGCCAAGGCCGAAGCCCGCCAGCCAGAGCCGACAGCCTGACCCACCCCTGATCTGGCAGCTTGACGCCCCGCCCCGGCGCGGGCATCACACCGCGATGCGTTACCTCAACCTGTGCCTCTTGGTCCTGTTTCCCATCGCGTGGTTTGCACCCCTGATGCGCGCGGCCCTGCTGCCGATTTTTGGCATGGATGAAATATCGGTCCTCACCGGCCTGCAAAGCCTATGGCAAAGCGATATTCCGCTGGCGCTTGCCGTCACCTTCCTTGCCATCTTCGCGCCTTACGCCAAGACCATCGGCCTTGCCCTGCTGCACTTCGGCCTGCTCTCCCCCCGCACCCTGCCCGCCCTTCATATCCTTGGCAAACTGGCCATGGCCGATGTTTTCCTGATCGCCCTTTACATCGTCATCGCCAAAGGGGCGGGCCATGTCACCATCGAGGTGGCTTGGGGCCTTTACCTTTTCACCGCCCTGATCTTGCTATCCCTGCTGATCAGTTGGCAGACTGAGACGCGTCACCCTTGAAGCTGCCCGGTTTCCAAGGCAGGAAGGGGGCATGAGCAAATCCAGCCCCACCTTCACCTGTTCCGCCTGCGGGGCCGCAACCCGCAAATGGGCGGGCAAATGCGATGCCTGCGGTGGCTGGAACACCATTATCGAAGAGGCGCCCCTGTCCGCTGGCCCCAAATCCTTGGGCGCCAAGGGCCGCAATATCCCCCTGACCGATCTTGCCACCCAAGAAGACCCGCCACCGCGCGCCTCTTCCGGCATAGATGAGTTGGACCGCGTCTTGGGCGGCGGCCTTGTCCCCGCATCGGCCATCCTCGTCGGCGGCGATCCGGGCATCGGCAAATCGACTCTTTTGTTGCAGGCTGCCGCAAGTTTCGCCCGCAAAGGTTTGAAATGTATATATATTTCTGGCGAGGAGGCCCCCGCCCAAGTCCGCATGCGCGCCCAACGGCTGAACCTGCAAGACGCTCCCGTGCAACTGGGCGCCGAAACCTCTCTGCGCGACATCCTCACCACCCTAGATGCCGAACGCCCCGCGCTGGCCATCATCGATTCGATCCAGACCATGTGGCTGGATACGGTGGAGGCCGCCCCCGGCTCCGTCTCTCAGGTCCGCGCCGCCTGCCACGAACTCGTCACCTTCGCCAAACGCCGCGGCGTGGCCATCATCCTTGTCGGCCATGTCACCAAAGAGGGTCAGATCGCTGGCCCCCGCGTTGTTGAGCATATGGTCGATACCGTGCTTTATTTCGAGGGCGAGCGCGGCCACCAGTTCCGCATCCTGCGCGCCGTCAAAAACCGCTTTGGCCCGGCAGATGAGATTGGCGTGTTCGAGATGACCGGCGCAGGCTTGGCCGAAGTCACCAACCCCTCCGCCCTGTTCCTTTCCGCCCGCGACGCCCCCGCCCCCGGATCGGCGGTTTTCGCAGGCATCGAAGGCACAAGGCCGGTGCTGACCGAAATTCAAGCCCTCGTCTTGCCCTCAACCCTCGGCACGCCCCGCCGCACGGTGGTCGGCCTCGACTCCGGCCGCCTCTCGACCATCCTCGCGGTGCTAGAGGCCCGGGTTGGCATCCCCTTTACTGGCCTTGATGTGTTCCTGAATGTCGCAGGCGGGCTCAAGGTGAACGAGCCTGCCGCCGATCTGGCCGTGGCCGCAGCCCTTCTTTCCGCCCGCGAAGACATCGCCATTCCGCCGGATATGGTAATTTTTGGTGAAATATCCCTGTCAGGGGCCCTGCGCCCGGTCTCACAGACCGAAAACAGGTTGAAAGAAGCCGCAAAACTTGGTTTCACACAGGCGACCGTGCCGGCCCGTTCCAAAGCGACCTCTGATCAGGGAATGCGCCTGCGCGAAGTGGCCGATCTAGCGGCCTTCACCGGCGAGATGTTCGGGGCTGGCTAGCCTTATGGGAGTGACGAATGGATAACTTTACCGCCGTTGACGGGGGCGCCGCACTTGTGATCGTGCTGTCCGCGATCTTGGCCTATTCGCGCGGTCTGGTCCGCGAGGGCATGGCGATTGTCGGTTGGGTCGGGGCGGCCATTGTCGCCTTCATCTTCGCGCCCTCGGCCACGACCTTGGTCAAGGAATTGCCGGTGGTCGGCGTATTCCTGTCAGACAGCTGCGAATTGTCGGTGATTGCCGCCTTTGCCTGCGTCTTTGCCATCGGCTTGATCGTGGCCGCGCTGTTCACGCCGCTGTTCGCCTCTGTTGTCCAACGCTCCTCCCTTGGCGGCATCGATCAGGAGCTTGGATTTTTGTTTGGTGTCATGCGCGGGGTCTTGCTGATTGCGGTGGCCTTCATCGTCTACGACCGCGCCTTGGCCAACCAGAAAATCGCAATGATCGACGATTCGCGCACCGCCAAGGTCTTTGCCAATTTCCAAGCCGCGATTGATGGCGCGATCCCCACCGATGCGCCCGGCTGGATCGAAGCCCGCTTTACCGACCTGACCCGGGTCTGCACCCCCGACGCCGCCGCCCCAGTGGCGGAGCCCGCACCCGAAGCCCCGGCTGGAAACTGACCCTTTCGGGAAAAACCGCGCGCCCCGGTCTGCCGGGGCGTGACACTGCCCCCCAGACAGACTAGACGGACCCTATCCCGCAACCGGATTCGGAGGCCACCCTTGCTGTCCGCCATGCGCCCTTTCCTCGCCCACCCCTTTGATGACGACAAATTAAAGGAGGAATGCGGGATTTACGGCGTCAGCGGCCTGTCCGATGCATCAAACTTCGTGGCCCTTGGCTTGCACGCCCTGCAACATCGCGGGCAAGAAGCGGGCGGCATCGTCAGCTATGACCCGGTCGAGGGTTTCAACAACGCCCGGCGCTTTGGCTATGTGCGCGATAATTTCACCAAGCGCGATGTGATGGATACCCTGCCCGGCAGCCTTTCCATCGGCCATGTCCGCTATTCCACCGCTGGCACCAAAGGCCAGACCGCGATCCGCGACGTGCAGCCCTTTTTCGGCGAATTCGCCATTGGCGGCTGTGCAATCGCCCATAACGGCAACCTGACCAACGCCACTGCCCTGCGCAAACAACTGATCGAACGCGGCGCGATTTTTCAGTCCTCATCTGACAGCGAATGCATCATCCACCTGATGGCGCGGTCGATGCAAAAGACCTTTGCCGAACGAATCAAAGACGCCCTGCGCGCCGTCGAAGGCGCGTTTTCCGTCATCGCCATGACCCGCACCAAGCTGATAGGTGTGCGTGATGCTTTGGGCGTGCGGCCTTTGGTTTTGGGCAAACTGGGCGAAGGCTGGGTGCTATCGTCCGAAACCTGCGCTTTGGACATCATCGGCGCCGAATTCATCCGCGACATCGAGCCGGGCGAGATGGTGGTGATTGAAAACGGCACCCTCACCTCGACCCGCCCCTTTCACCCCGCCAAATCGCGCAGCTGCATCTTCGAACAGGTCTATTTCTCGCGCCCCGATAGCATTGTCGGCGGCCGCTCGGTCTATGAAACCCGCCGCCAGATCGGCGTGGAACTGGCGCGTGAGGCCCCGGTCGATGCCGATCTCGTCTGCCCCGTGCCAGACTCAGGCACCCCCGCCGCCATCGGCTTTGCCGCCGAATCCGGCATCCCCTTTGGCCTTGGCATCACCCGTAACCAATACATGGGCCGCACCTTCATTGAGCCGACCGAAAGCATCCGCAACATGGGGGTGCGCCTGAAACTCAACGTCAACCGCGCCCTGATCCGTGGCAAACGCGTGATCCTTGTCGACGATTCAGTCGTGCGTGGCACCACAAGCCGCAAGATCAAGGATATGATCATCGACGCAGGGGCTGCCGAAGTCCACTTCCGCATCGCGTCGCCCCCCACCGCCTGGCCCTGCTTTTACGGGGTGGATACGCCCGAGCGGTCCAAACTCCTTGCCGCCACGATGTCCGAGGAAGAAATGCGCGATTGGATCGGCGTCGACTCGCTGAAATTCGTCACCCTCGACGGCCTCTACCGCGCCGCTGGCGAGGCCTGGGGCCGCGATCCCCAATCCCCCCGCTTCTGTGACGCCTGCTTTTCCGGCGACTATCCCGTCGCCCCGTCCGACAAGCTGGACGAAGGGTTTCAGATGAAAGCCGCCGAATGAGACTGGCAAAGTGAGACTGGCAAAGTGAGACTGGCAAAGTGAGACTGGCAAAGTGAGACTGGCCGCAGGCCTGATCCTGATGCTCTTCGCCCTTGCTGGAACAGTCTTTTTTACTTCTCGCGGCACCGCCTTCGTGATCGGTCAGGGCAAGGGGGCGCGATATTGGGGCTGATGTGGAGCCTCCTTGGCCCGGTCTTCTGTCTCGGCCTCTACCTGATCACAGGCGGCTCCAGCCAATCCCCCGCAACCCATCTCGTATACCTGACCCTGATCGGCCTCAGCATCGCCGCAGGCATCTCCCTCTCGACAGGTATAGACCCCGAACTGATCGCAATGTGGCCAACCGCTGCCACCTTCACCGTAGGCCCGATCCTTGCCGGCCTTTTCATGCGCACCCCCAATGACTGACGCGATCGAGGCTTACCTCGCCCGCCTCCCCGCCGACCAGCAGGCCGCCCTGCGCACCCTTCGCGCCACCCTCGCCCGCCTCTTGCCCGATCATCCTGAAACCATGTCCTACGCCATGCCCGGCTTTCGCCAACCCGGCCCAATGGGCAAAATGGTGATCGGCTACGCCGCCTTCGCCCGCCACCTCGGCCTTTACCCTCATTCCGGCAGCGTCATCCCGAACATCGACTGCACGCCCTTCAAAACCTCCAGATCCGGCCTGCTCTTCACCCCGTCCCACAGCCTGCCAGACTCGCTTGTGCAAGCCATTCTCACCGCCCGTCAGGCCGAACTTGCCGCAGGATATGGACGCTGATGCCTCTTGACCTCGGCGCCGTTCTCCCCTCCTTCCTCTCTGGGAAAATATCCTCGGGGGGTCCGGGGGGCTGACAGCCCCCCGGCTCCGACACCAACCACAAGGAGCCAGCATTGACCCAGAAAATCGCCCTGATCACCGGTGCCTCGCGCGGACTGGGTGCGGCCATGGCCGAACAACTGGCGCTGCAAGGCTGGCATGTGATCGTCGTCGCCCGCACCGTTGGCGGCTTGGAAAGCCTGGATGACCGCGTCAAAGCCGCCGGCATGCCCGGCGCGGGCGGCCTGACCCTTGCGCCGATGGATGTCACCGACAAAGACGCCATGGCGCATCTGTGTCGGTCGATCCATGATCGCTGGGGCGGTCTGCAATTCTGGGCCCATACGGCGATCCACGTCACCGCACTTGCCCCCAGCCCCTCGATTGACGGCAAGGATCTGGATAAATCCATCGCCACCAATCTGCGCGCTACTGCCAGCCTGATAACAATGGTCGAACCCCTGCTGCTGGAGGGAAAAGGCACCGCCATGCTAATGGATGACCCCGCCGCGCAAAACCGCTACTCCGCCGCTTACGGCGCCACCAAAACCGCCCAGATCCAACTGGCCCGCAACTGGCAGATGGAAACCGCAAAAACCGCCCCGCGCGTGCTGATCCCGACGCCTGCGCCCATGCCCACCGCCACCCGCGCCCGCCATTACCCCGGCGAAGACCGCGCCGCCCTGACCGATCCACGCACAGAGGCTGTGCGGCTCATCGCGCTGCTCTAAGCCTTGCGCCCGCCCGCCTTGCGCTTATGTTCAGGCGCAAAGGAGATCACCAATGACCACAGACTGGACCCCGCCGCGCATCTGGACATGGGAGGCGCCATCGGGCGGCACCTTCGCCTCGATCAACCGCCCCACCGCAGGCTCCACGCATGACAAAGCCCTGCCGCAGGGCGATCACGCGCTGCAACTCCATTCCCTCGCCACGCCGAACGGGCAAAAAGTCACGATCCTTCTGGAGGAGCTGCTGGAGGCTGGCCACAAAGCCGAGTATGACGCCTATCTGATCGACATCGGCAAGGGCGACCAATTCGGCTCGGGCTTTGTCGCGGTCAACCCGAACTCGAAAATCCCCGCGCTGATGGATCATTCCACCACGCCGCCGACACGGGTTTTTGAAAGTGCGTCGATCCTGCTTTACCTCGCCGAAAAGCACGGGGCTTTCATTCCCAAAGACCTCGCTGGCCGCACGGAAATGATGAACTGGCTTTTCTGGCAAATGGGCTCTGCCCCCTACCTCGGCGGCGGGTTTGGCCATTTCTACAAATACGCGCCGACAAAACAGGAATACCCGATCAACCGCTTTACGATGGAGGTCAAACGCCAGCTTGATGTCCTTGACCGCCAACTGGCAGACCGCCCCTTTATCGCAGGCGCGGAATACACCATCGCCGACATGGCGATCTTCCCATGGTATGGCAATCTGGTGCGCGGTGAAGCTTATGACGCGGCTGAATTCCTTGACGTCGGCATCTACACCCACGTCCAGAAATGGGCCGAAGTCATCGCCAAACGCCCCGCCGTGATCCGGGGCCGAATGGTTAACCGCACTTGGGGGGATGAATCGGGCCAAGTCCCGGAACGCCACTCGGCGGCTGATTTCGACGGCAAGGCAACCAGCTAAACCGGCGCGCGGTGGCTCAGGCGTCCAACGCCTGCGCCATCGCGGCCCATAGCACTTCGACCGGCTCTATTCCCACCGACAGGCGGATATAGCCCTCATCCACCGCATCGCCCCAGCGCGCCCGGCGCTCGCCCGCGCTATGGGTGCCGCCGAAACTGGTGGTCTGTTCAATCATGCCGCAGGCTGAAAGGAACGCCTCGGCCACCCCCGCATTAGCCAGTTGAAAGCCGATCAGAAAGCCGCCATTGGCCATCTGCCCGCCGACCATCGCGTAAGACGCATCGCCCGGCAGCCCGGGATAGCGCAGGCCAGTTACGCCCGGATGCCCCGCCAGCCGATCCGCAATCACGGCGGCCGATGCACACATCCGCTCCAGCCGCACCTCCAGCGTCTCAAGCCCGCGATGCACCAAAAACGCCTCAAACGGCCCCGGCACCGCGCCCGCCATCCTGCGCCAATCACGCACCCGGCCCATAAGGCCTGCATCACGCCCCGCCACATGGCCAAACAGCACATCCGAATGGCCGCCGGGCGCCTTGGTATCCGCCGCCACCACCAGATCACAGCCCAGATCCAATGGCTGCTGCAACAGCGCCGTCATCGTGGTGTTGTCGGCAATTACCTTTGCCCCCGCCGCCTTGGCGCGGGCGGCCACTGCGGCAATATCCACCACATCCAGCCCTGGGTTCGACGGCGTTTCCAGATAGACCACCGCCACCCCGGTGAAATCCGCCGTCGCGTAATCGCGGGTTGGCAGTTCAACCACCGTCACGCCCAAAGGCGCCAGAAACCCTTGCGAAAAGATGCGGGTGACGTAATAGCCATCCGCCGGGATCACCAGCCGGTCGCCCGCTTTCAACGTGGCGAAAAGGGCGGCTGAGATTGCCGCCATGCCGGATGGAAAGGTGACCACCTCGGCCGCTTCCAAAATGGCCAGTTGCGCCTCAACCGCGTCCCAACTGGGCATGCCGTTGCGGGCATAGACAAAGGGCGCGCCTTGGGTGTGGGGCAGGTGATAGGTGGCCGACAGGCTGATCGACGGCACTACAGGATCACCCAATACCAGCCCCGCCTTGCGATGGTGCAGCAGTTTGGCAATCCGGGTTTCAGCGCTGTCCGTCATCGTAATTTCCCATACAGTCCAAGGATTTGCACAGGACCAGCCCTTGATTTTGCTTGGCCTGCACACACACCCCGTATCGGGACGCGGCTTTTTATTCCAACCGCGCCGGAAAGCCTTCGGCCCGCAAATCCGTGCCCAAGGCGTCTTCCAATAGCTTCACAATCTGCGTTGATTGCGCCGCCCCGCCATAAACAGCCTTTCCCTTCAGAAACGTCTGCGCCGTCTGCGCCGCCAGATCCAAAGGCACCCCGAACTCGCGCCCGAACCCCATGGCAAAGCCCAGATCCTTCAACGCCAGATCCATCGTAAAGGCAATGTCATAGCTGCCGTTCAGGATCAGCTGGCCTTCCGTCTCATGCACAAAAGACGTGCCGGAAGAGGCCGAAATTGCCTGATACGCCGTTTTCAGATCAAGCCCGCCGCGCTTGGCCAGCATCAACGCCTCGCCATCCGCCACCAGATGGATGAAGGCCAGCATATTGGTGATCACCTTGATCACCGCCGCAGACCCCAATGGCCCCATGTGGAAGGTCTTGTTGCCAATCACCTCCAACGCCGGGCGATGCATCTCGAACAACGCGAGATCACCGCCAACCAGCACGGTAATCTCGCCGCGCGCGGCCAGATGCACGCCGCCCGTCACCGGGGCCTCCAGCACCGCAAAGCCGCCATCTTGCGCAAGGCCAGCCAGCCGGATCACGTCATCGCGGCCAAGGGTCGAATTCTCGATCCACGTCGCCCCGGGCTTCAAAGCGGTCATCAACTCGGCCAACACGGCTTCTGACGCGGCCGGATGCGGCAGGCAGGTGAAGACATGATCCACCCCAGCGGCCAGTTCGGCCACCGATCCCGCCACGGTCGCCCCCATGGCGCGGTGACGTTCGGCCAGTTTCGGGTCACGGTCATAGACCGTGACTTGATGCCCGGCGCGGATCAAGCTGGCGGCAATATGGCCGCCAAGGTTGCCAAGCCCGATATAGCCATAGTTCATGCGCCCCACCCCACGATGCCTTTAACCTCAAGAAAGTCGTGAATAGCCCAATCGGCATATTCGCGACCATTGCCGGATTGTTTGTAGCCACCAAAGGGGGCGAAGGTGTCCCATTCGGGGTAGTTCAGGTTCACCGTGCCCGCCCGCAAACGGCGCGCAATCGGCTGCGCCTCGGCCACGGACCCTGCGATATAGGCGGCAAGACCGTAAGGCGTGTCATTGGCCATCTGCACGGCATGGTCGATATCGTCATAGGGCAAGATCGCCAGCACGGGGCCAAAGATTTCTTCCCGTGAAACCGTCATCTCATTGGTGACATTGCCAAAGATGGTCGGCCGCACGAACCAGCCGCGATTGACGCCGGTGGGCCGGCCTGTGCCGCCGCAAACCAAGGTGGCACCTTCGTCGATGCCCGCTTGGATCAGCTTTTGCACCTTGTCGAACTGGGTTTTAGAGATCAGCGGGCCCATCGTCGTCGCCGTATCGGCCGGGTCGCCAATCACCACCCCATCCGCAGTCGCCTTGGCAATCGCCAGCGCTTGATCGTGCTGGCTGCGGTGGATGAACATCCGCGTTGGCGCATCGCAGCTTTGCCCGGTATTGGCAAAACAGGCCTCAACCCCGGCCGAGACGGCGGCTTGCAGATCGGCGGATTGCAAGATGATATTGGGGGACTTGCCGCCCAGTTCCTGCGCCACGCGCTTGACCGTTGGCGCCGCGGCTGCGGCAACAGCCGTGCCTGCGCGGGTAGAGCCGGTGAAAGAGACCATATCAACATCGGGGTGCGAAGATATCCGCGCGCCCACCCCCGGCCCGTCGCCATGGACAAGGTTAAAGACGCCTTTTGGCACCCCCGCTTCATGGCAGATTTCCGCAAACAGCGTGCCCGAAAGGGGGGCTATTTCCGACGGTTTCAGCACCATCGTGCAACCTGCGATCAATGCGGGCGCAACCTTGCAGGCAATCTGGTTCATTGGCCAGTTCCATGGGGTGATCAGCGCGCAAACGCCAATGCCTTCATGCACGATGCGGGTGGTGCCGCGCATCGCCTCCCATTCCATCGTTTCGGCCGCTTTGATGGTGGATTCGATATGCACCTGCCCGGCCCAGGCCTGTGCGCCCCGCGCCCATTCGATGGGCGCGCCCATCTCGGTCGACATGACCTGTGCGAGGTCTTCGTAATGGGCATTGTAAGCCTCCAGCACGCGGCGGACGGTGGCGATGCGGTCTGCCAGCGGTGTTGTCGTCCAGCCGTCAAAGGCCGCACGAGCGGCAGCGATGGCGCGGTCGGCGTCTGCGGTGTTGCCCAAGGCGACTTCGCAGACAATTTCCTCGGTTGCGGGGTTTTCCACACCGATCCGAGTGGTCGAGATGGGATCGACCCATGCACCGTCAATGTAGAATTTCGTCATATTTTGCGGGATCATAGCGGCCTCACTTAAAGTAGATGTTGAATTTGGCACGGATGATGCTGTCCAGCTCAGCGTCGATCACCGAGCCCGCTTTGGCAAGGATTTCATTCTTGCGGGCAATGGCGGTATCCAAAAGCAGCGGCTTGCCGGCCTCATTCCATTCCTTGGGGCTCATCCGGTTGGCGCATTTGGGATAGATGTATTCGGTCTGCATCAGTTTCAGCGTCTGGTCAGAGCCAAGGTAATGCCCCGGCCCGCCAAGGCAAACCTGCTTCATCGCGTCCAGACTGGTGGTGTCTGGGGTGACATCAATGCCGCGCACAAGGCGCATGGCCTGGCCGAGAAGGTCATCGCCCAGAACCAGCGATTCCAGACAGAAGCCCAGCAGGCTGGCGTGCATGCCGACCGCCTCATAGCACATGTTCAGACCCGCCAGACCGGCGAGGGAGTTGGTAATCCCCTGCTCCCATCCCGCCTGCATATCGGGCAGTTTGCTGTCGGAAATGCCAGAGGCGGCCCCGCCCGGCAGGTTGTAGAACCGGTGCATTTGCGCACAGCCAGCGGTCAGCAGCGCCTGTTCAGCAGAGCCGCCGGACATCGCCCCCGTGCGCAGATCCGACACGAAGGGCCAAGTGCCAAAGACGGCAGGCGCGCCGGGTTTGATGGAGTTGACATAGACCACGCCTGCCAGACATTCGGCCACGGCCTGCACGATTGTCAGCGCGATGGGGGCGGGCGCGGTGGCGCCTGCTTGACCTGCTGACAGCAGCAGCATCGGCATGCCGCGGCGGATACAATCCTCCATCGTGATGCAGGATTCTTCGGCGAACTTCATGGGCGGCACAACGAAGCAATTGGAATTGCTGACGAAAGGCTGTTCCAACCAAGCCTCTTCGGAGCCTGCAACCATGTGCAGCATCTCAAAGCAATCGGCCACATGCGAGGGGTCGGAAAAGCTGGTGCCAACGTGCTTTTTGGTGCCCGAAAGGCAGCCATACAGCGTGTTCAGATCCATTTCGCGGTTATCGACTACGTCGCGGCAGACCATCGTGCGCTGGTAGAAATGGATGTTGTCGAGGTTATCAACCAGACGGGCCGCATCATAAAGATCTTGCGCGGTCGATTCGCGGTAGTCCAGCGTGACCGGATCGACGATATGCACCGCTGCCCCCGCTGTGCCAAAATGCACATTGGAGCCGGACAAATGCAGGTGATGTTTTGGATCGCGCGCATGCAGGGTGATGTCGCGCGCGGCGACGTTCAGCATGTCTTCGACCAAGGCGCGGGGAAAGCGCAGGCGACCATCATCGCCCTGAATGGCACCGGCGACGGTCATCACTTCGACGCCCGAAGGCGGGGCTTGTGAAAGGCCGATCTGCTCTAACGCGTCGAGCGCTGCCGCGTGGATCTGCTGCACAGACGCATCCGACAGCGGTTTATATTGCCCGCCGGGCATGCCGCCACGGACAGGGCGGACGTCATCCGCCAAGGGAGCCGCGCGCATGGCCACGCGGGCTTGCCGACCACCAGAGCGCCGTGCGCGGGCGGGTTCACACATCTCACCGATATCGCTCATTTGACTGTTCCTTTTGCTGTCGTTTGTCCCTGCGCCAAAAGCGCGTCTATTTCAGTGCCGGAGGCGGCGGCGGTCAGGGGGGCAAACGACCCCTGCCCCAGCATGGCCCCGACGGTGTCTTGGATGGCGCGGTGGGTCACGCGGGCGATCTGGCTGCCGGTTGAGATGCGCCGCGCCCCTATCGCGGCAAATTCCGCCACCGAAAGCGCGCGCAAAGGCCCCGCCGCCAATGCGTTCACCGGGGTGGTGACGGCGGCCAGCACTTGCGCCAAACCGGCCTGATCGGGGGGCACCGGCAGATATAAAAGATCCGCCCCTGCGGCCTGAAAGGCTTGCAAGCGGCGAATGCCCTCGGCCAGATCATATGCGCCATTCATCACCCCATCAGCACGGGCGCAGAAGATAAAGGGGCGGTTCAGTGCGCGCGCCGCTGATACCCCGGCGCGGATGCGTTCCACAGCCAGATCAAAGGCATAGGCAGGCGTTCCGGCCATCATCTGGGTGTCTTCGACTGATATGCCCGAAAGGCCAACCTCTGCCGCCAGACGGACGGTTTGGGCCACCTCATCAGGGCCATCACCAAAGCCGTTCTCAAAATCGCCCGACAGCGGCAGGTCGGTGGCAGCCAAGAGATCGGCGGCATGGGCCAGCGCCTCATCCCGCGACAGGGTGCCCATATCGGCGCGCCCAAGGGTGAAGGCATGCGCGGCGGACGATGTCGCCAGCGCCTGCGCGCCCAGTGCTGCCATCATCTGCGTCGAGCCGCGATCCCAAGGGTTTGGGATGACAAAACACCCCTGCTGATGCAGGTCGTGGAACGTCTGGTGGCGGGCGGCTAGCGTCATGCCTTTACCCGTTCGGATTTCGGGTCATACATGGGCGCAAGGGAGGCCACGGCCTTGTGACGCACGCCTGCCACCTCAACCTCATAGGTTGATCCCAGCACGTCGGCTTCGGACTGGCCTTTGCAGGGGACGTAACCCATGCCGATGGCACCGCCAAGGAAATGGCCGTAGCTGCCAGAGGTTATCGGGCCAACGATCTGGCCATCACGCACGATCGCCTCATTATGAAACAGCAAGGGCTCGGGGTCAGTCAGGCGAAATTGCAGCATGCGCCGCTCCAACCCGGTATCCTCGCGGCGCAAGACGGCGTCGCGGCCAAGGAAATCAGGCTTTTTGCGGCTGACGGTAAAGCCAAGGCCAGCGTCCAGCACATGATCCTCATCCGTGATGTCATGGCCCCAGTGGCGATAGGCCTTTTCGATGCGGCAAGAGTCCAAGCTGTGGAGGCCACAAAGCTTTAGCCCCAGATCGGCGCCAACCTCTTCAATCGCCTCGAACACATGGGCGGTCTGGTCGGAACTGGCATAGATCTCCCAGCCCAATTCGCCCACATAGGTCACGCGATGGGCGCGGGCCAGGCCCATGCCGATCTCGATTTCGCGTGCTGTGCCGAAGGGATGGGCGGCGTTGCTAAAGTCATTCGGGCTGACCCGTGCCATAAGATCGCGGGCCTTTGGCCCCATCACGCACAGCACCGATTCTGCGGCGGTCATATCGGTGATGACGGCGAATTCGTCGCCAAGATGCTGGCGCAACCACGCCAGATTGCGCTGCAAGGTGGCGCCCGGCACGACCAGAAGGAAGGCGGTTTCGGACAGGCGGGTGACGGTCAGATCCGCCTCGATCCCACCGCTTTGATTGAGCAGCATGGTGTAGACGATGCGGCCGGTGGCCACGTCCATCTGGGCGCTGCAAATGCGGTTCAGGTAGGCGCAGGCATCGCGGCCCTCGACCCGGATCTTGCCGAAAGAGGTCATGTCGAAAAAGCCGACGCCTTCCCGCACGGCCATATGTTCGGCCTTATTGTTGTCGAACCAATTCTGCCGCTTCCAGCTATAGCGGTATTCGGGTTCCTGCCCCGGAGTGGCGAACCAATTCGCCCGCTCCCAGCCTGCCGCTTCGCCAAAGACCGCGCCGCGGGCTTTCAGATGGTCATGCAAAGGCGTGCGGCGGATGCCCCGCGCCGTGGCCATCTGGCGATAGGGGAAGTGGTCGGCGTAAAGCAAGCCCAAGGTCTCGGTCACCCGTTCCTTGAGGTATTTGCGGTTTTTCTGGAACGGCTGGGCGCGGCGGATATCGACTTCCCAAAGGTCAAAGGGCGGCTCACCTTCGGTGATCCAATGCGCAAGGGCCTGCCCCGCGCCGCCCGACGACACGATCCCGATGGAGTTATACCCTGCCGCGACCCAATAGCCTTTTACCTCGGGCGCTTCGCCAAGGTAGTAGCGGTCATCGGGGGTGAAACTCTCGGGGCCGTTGAAAAAGGTGTGAATTCCGGCGGTCTGAAACAAAGGCAGGCGGTTGGTTGCCATCTCAAGGATCGGCATGAAGTGATCCCAGTCTTCTGGCAGGGTATCAAATTCGAAATCGGCGCGGATGCCGTTCATGCCCCAAGGCTTGGCCTTGGGTTCAAAGGCGCCCAGCATCATTTTGCCCGCGTCCTGTTTGTAATAGGCGCATTCATCCGGCACGCGCAGAACCGGCAGGTTCAGGTCAATCCCGGCAACGGCTTCGGTGATCAGATAGAAATGCTCGCAGGCATGCAGCGGCAGGGTGACGCCGTTTTGGGCGGCCAGATCGCGGCCCCACATGCCGCCGCAGTTGACAACGACATCGGCGGCGATATGCCCCGGCTCGCCGCCAAACTCGTAATCAACGCCGGTGACGCGGCCCGCCTCGGTGGTGATTTTGGTGACCAAAGCGCCTTCAAAGATCTTTGCCCCATGCATGCGCGCGCCTTTGGCGAGGGCCATGGCGATATTGGCCGGATCGCATTGGCCATCCAGCGGCAAGGCCACGGCGCCCACGACGCCATCGATGTTCAGATGCGGGTATTTGGCGAGGGCTTCTGCCGGAGAAATCTCATGCACTTCAACGTCGAAAATCCGCGCGACGGTGGCTTGGCGCAGCAGTTCTTCGTGGCGTTCCTTGGTCAAGGCGACCGAGATTGAGCCGACCTGCTTCATCCCGGTGGCGACGCCTGTTTCAGCCTCCAGCCCGCGATAAAGGTCTGCCGAATACTTCGCCAACCGGGTCATATTCGCACTGCCGCGCAACTGGCCAATCAGGCCCGCCGCATGCCAAGTGGTGCCAGAGGTCAGCTTGCGCCGTTCCAGCAGCACCACATCGGTCCAGCCCGCTTTGGCCAGATGATAGGCAACCGAACAGCCCGAAATGCCGCCCCCGATCACAACTGCGCGCGCTGACTTTGGAATATCGACCATCTTGGCCCTTCCTCTCTGTTCAAGTATCCCGGGGGCCCGGGGGCGGGCCCCCGGCAGCTTGTCACGCGCGAATGCGCTCGTTTTTAGGATCCCACAGCGGCTGATCTTCCTGCACCACGGCCGGATAGCGGAGCCCGAAAATCTCAACCTCCACCGCCTGGCCCGCCACATTCAGATCGCTGCGCAACATGCCAAGGCCGATGCAAGCGCCAACCCGGTGGCCGTAATAGCCCGAGGTCACCTCGCCCACGACCTCACCGCCCGCCCAGATCGTTGACATATAGGGCGGATCCTGGTCGCCCGCGTCTATGAGCAAGGTGCAAAAGCGCTTGGTGACGCCGCGCTGACGCTCCGCCTCCAGCGCCGCTTTGCCAAGGAAGTCGGGCTTGGCCCAATCGACAAACCGCTCCAGCCCGCCTTGCAGGATGGTGTAATCGGTCGACAGATCACCCTTCCAGGCGCGGTAGCCCTTCTCAACCCGCAGGGAGTTCAGCGCGAACATTCCAAAGGGGCGCAAGCCGTGTGCCTGCCCTGCGGCCATCACTGCGTCATAAATCGCAGGCGTATCAGCCAGTTTGGAATGGATTTCCCAACCCAACTCGCCCGCAAAGGAGACCCGGACCAATTGGCACCAATGCCCGGCGATCTGCGCCGATTGATGGGTCAGCCAGCCTTTGGTGAGGTCAGCGTCCGTTACCGAAGCCAGAATGGCGCGGGATTTCGGGCCGGTCAGGATATGGCACGAAAACTGATCCGTCACATCGGTGATCTGGATGGCAGAGCCTTCGGGAAGATGCGCCAGCAGCCAATCGCGGTCATGCGACTGCGCGGTGGCCGCGGTGATCAGAAAGAACGCATCCACATCGGTGGCCATGATCGACATCTCGGTCACGATCCGGCCCTTGTCATCGGCGAAATATCCCAGACCGATGCGGCCCACCGATGGCACCTTGCCGGTGGTTATCTGCAAAATCCAATCGCGCGCGCCAGCGCCTTCGACACGGTAGCGCGAAAAGCCCGGCAGATCGAGGATCCCTGCCGCATCGCGCACGGCTTCGCATTCCTCTTTGACGGCGGCAAACCACGGGCCCTTGCGGTCCCATATCCGCTGACCAGCCTCGGATGTATCATCGCCCGCCCGCGCATACCAAAGCGCGCGTTCCCAGCCGTTATAGGGCCCGAATTGCGCGCCCATGGCCTTTGTGCGGTCGTGCACGGCCGACAATTTCTTGTCGCGCCCCTCGGGCCAGGCGTGGTGGGGGAAGTGCATGGCGTATTCGTTGCCATAAACCTCCATCCCCTTTTTCACGCAATAATCCGGGTCTTCAAAGCCGGTAAAGCGGCGCGGGTCGCAAGACCACATATCCCATTCGGTGGCGCCTTCGGTGATCCATTCGGCCAAGACTTTGCCCGCCCCGCCGCCTTGGCAGATACCAAAGGTGAAGACGCACGCCTCATAGGCGTTGGGCACGCCGGGCATCGGGCCGAGCAGCGGGTTGCCATCGGGGGTGTAGGGGATGGGGCCGTTGATCACTTTGGTAAGTGCTGCCTTTTCCAGCAAAGGCACGCGGGCCATGGCGTCCGCGATGTGCCACTCCAACCGCTCCAGATCGTCGGGGAAAAGTTGAAAGCTGAAATCTTCCGGGAAAGGATCGTCTTTTGATATCCAATGCGCTTTGCAGTTGCCCTCATAGGGGCCAAGGTTGAAGCCGTTCTTTTCCTGCCGCAGGTAATAGCTGCTGTCAACATCGCGCAAAAGCGGCAGCTTGCCCCCGGTTTGCGCGGAATAAGCCTCAATCTCGGGGATGGTATCGAACAGCATATATTGATGGCTCATCACCATCATCGGCAGATCGCGGCCGAACATCTTGCCGACTTCGCGGGCGTAATAGCCCGCCGCGTTCACCACGATTTCGGCGCGCACTTCACCCTTTGGCGTGGTGATCACCCATTCATCGTTTTCGCGCCGCACGGCGGTGGCAGGGCAAAACCGTTCAATCCGCGCGCCCATCTGGCGGGCCCCTGTGGCCAAGGCTTGGGTCAGCTGTGCCGGATCGATGTCGCCATCATTCGGGTCATACAAAGCGCCGGTCAGGTCATGCGTCTCAAGGAAGGGATAGCGGGCGCGAATCTCATCGGGGCCCAGCACCTCCAGATCCATGCCCTGATAGCGGCCCATGCCCTGAACGCGCTGGAATTCTTGCAGGCGTTCGCGGCTGTGGCCCAAGCGGACCGATCCGGTAACGTGGTAGTTCATCGGATAGCCAACGGCCTCTCCCAAACCGCTATACAGCTCTGCCGAATAGCGCTGCATGTTCATGATCGACCAACTGCTTGAGAAAGTTGGAACATTTCCCGCCGCGTGCCAGGTGGACCCTGCCGTCAGCTCGTTCTTTTCCAGCAAAAGGCAATCTGTCCAACCGGCTTTGGCCAGATGATACAGGGCCGAGACGCCAACCACGCCGCCCCCGATGATCACCACACGCGCGCTTGCGAATTCTGCTGCCATCGGGCCACTCCTTGGAACTACATCTCCTTTATCTGCCGAAGACCGGATCGGTTCAATTCACCAAACGGGCTGGTATTGATCGGTAAATCCGATTAGCGTTTGCTCCAGAGGAAAGCCCCAAATGCAAATCGACCTGATCGACACCTTTCTGGACCTTTGCGAAACGCGTAGCTTCAACCGCAGCGCTGAGCGGTTGGGGCTGACTCAATCCACCGTTTCGGCCCGCGTCGCGGCGCTGGAAACCGCCATTGGCGCGCGGCTGTTTGACCGCTCGCGCGCGGGCACGGACCTTAGCCCTGAGGGCAAGCGGTTTGAGCCGCATGCCCGCGCCCTGCGGCATGAATGGAATGAGGCGCGGCGGCGGATCCAGATCCCGCAAGGGGCGGCGCATCTGGTGCGGATGGGTATCCAGAACGACCTTGCCGCCCTTTATCTGGGCGATTGGGTCGCCGGGTTTCGCCGCGCGCTGCCGCAAACGGCGTTCTATATCGAGCCGGATTATTCCAACCAGATGTGCGCCGATCTTTTGACGGGAATCCTGGATTTCGCGGTGATGTTCAGCCCCAAACCGCACCCCGACCTGCATTTTGAAAGCGTCGGAGAGGTGGTCTATACCATGGTTTCCTCTGACACCGGCACCATGGCCGAGATCACGCCCGCACGCTTTGTCTTTGGCCATTTCTCACCCGCGTTTGCGGAAATGCACCGGCAGTTGACGCCAGAGCTGACCGCGGCGCCGGTCTCGGTCGGTCAATCGGGTTCGGTGGTGTCTTTGCTGAACGCGATGGGCGGGGCAGGCTATGTTCTTGAACGCACGGGGGAAAGCATGATCGCCACGGGGCGGTTTCAGCCCGTGGTCGATGCGCCGGTGTTGCGCCAGCCGGTTTATGCCGCCTTGCATATCCGCCACCGTATTGCCCCCCTGCACCGCCGCCTGCGCCGTGTGGTGTTTCGCAGGCTGGCGGGCAAAGATGCCGATAGCGACGATTGATCTATCGCCAGATCGGGTTCGACCAGGCCCGTTTTCCCGCCGCATCAATGACTGAAACCCGGATCCACGGGCTGCCATTCATCCGCTCCAGCGGCACCTCGGTGCGGGTCATCGACCCGCCATGCACGCCCTTGGCCCCGGTGCCCTGCCCCATCGCGATAACCGAAGAAACGGCGGTGCTTTCCACGATGACCGTGTCGCCCACGACCCGGATATCGCGCAATTCCGGCCCCTGAGAGGCATAGAAATCGCCGCGTTTCAGAGCGTTTAGCAGGGCGTCGGGGGTGTTTTCCGTGGCCTTGACCATCACCCAGCCACCGAAATGGTCGGGCTCGGAAAAATGCGCGTCATCGGTGGCGATCAGGCTTAGGTGGCGGCCTTCGGTCGCCAAAAGATCGGCAATGGACGCGCCATCGGGGCGGTCGCAGCCCGCAGCGCAGCCGTGGTTGTAAATCTCGACCGCATGGGCGGCGGTGATGGATCGGGCATCGGCCAGCGTCAGGCCGGACCATTGCGGATGCGCTATGGCGACGAAGGCCCCTGCCGCCACGGCGCGGGCAGCGATCTGGGGCCCGGTTTCCTGCGCGGGATGGGCATGGAAATCGGGGCTGTCAGTGGGTGCAAAATCGGGCGGCAGGCCAACGGCAAGGATGTGCCACAACTCTCCATTCGCCATGGCGCCAGAATGGAGTTCGGCGCCGAGGATGGTGGTGAAATCGGCGCTGCGCATCGGCACGGTGTCAACGATGGGATAGCCATAGCAGCCAAGGAAATGGTCAGTCAGGGCCAGAAAATCATAGCCCTCGGCGCGGTAGCGGCGGCACACCTCAGCCGGGTCCAGCACACCGTCAGAGCGGGTGGAATGGGTGTGCAGATTGCCGCGCCAAAAGCGGCCGGGGGCGGAAAAAGCGGTGGGTCGGGTCATCGGGGCGATCCTTGCGCGGGGCGGATGACGGTATCCTTGCCCGAGCCGCCTCTGCCGGGCAAGGGGATTGCGGTGACCCTCGCCATGTCAAAAGGTTCATGCTACACCGCGTCAGCCCTATATATTCAGAGGTGTCTATGAATTCGCCAGATCCCGTCCCGCCGATTGATCAAGACGAAGCCTGCGGCGCCCTGCCCCCGGATCAGATGCTGGAACAAGCCACGGCGGCTGCGGCATTCCTGAAGGCGCTAAGCCACGAGGGGCGGTTGATGATCCTGTGCCATCTGTCGGCCGGGGAAAAGACCGTGACAGAGCTGGAACAACTGCTGGAGTCGCGACAAGCCGCCGTCAGCCAGCAATTGGCACGGCTGCGGCTAGAGGGGCTGGTGGCGACCCGCCGCGATGGCAAGGCGATCCATTACTCGATCCAAGACCCCAAGGTGCGGCGCACCATCGCGCTGGTCTATGACATGTTTTGCAAGGTCGGGGCTTGAGACGCTGACCCGGTTTCACCCTTTCGCCGACGATCAGGTCTGCAATCCGCGCGCGCTGCTCTTCTACGGAAATCCCGGCAAAGGTGATCTGCGCGCCGCCAATCAGGTTCACCGTGCTTCCATATTCGGTTTCAAACAGCCGATGGGGCGTCAGGCCGACATGCTGTAAGCCCTCCTGACCAACGATCACAGAGCGGTCTTCCTTGGCATCGAAATCCACGATCCTGCCTGAAAAGATCCAAGAGGACGGGGCAAGGAAGTTGAAGGTATCGGCCCGCCCGCCAACGATAAATACATGGCCGCAGTTGCGCTCCCTGCACGTATCGATCCAGTCATCGCCCGCGCCGCTATCCAGAAAGTCGACGCCCCCACGACCGGCGAACGCGTTGTTCAGGTCATCTATCAAAGTGGTGATATTAAACGGGCCAATGGGCGGGGAAACACGCATAAAGCAATCTTGGGGTCACGCTATACTCGACGCCCGACGCCCGACGCCCGGAATTTTCCCATGCGCTTTGACCTGAGATCAGGGCAAAGCGTTCTGATCGAAAGCATTTTTCATATTTTTCGATATTTCGCTCCCTTCACGATCTGATCCCCGTCGCTTTCGCGCCCTTGTTCGCGGGGCGAAGCCTATCGGGTTTAACCGCGCCCCAGATAAGGCATGTCGCGGGCCATCACGGTGACAAAGGGGATGTTCGCATCCAGCGGCAATTCAGCCATATGCAGCACGGTTTTGGCCACATGGCCCACGTCCATCACAGGTTCGGGGGCGATGCCGCCATGGGCCTGTGGCACCCCATCGGCAAAGGTCGAGACCATTCCGGTCAGCGCATTGCCAATGTCGATCTGCCCGCAGGCGATGTTGAAGGCGCGGCCATCCAGCCCCAAAGTGCGGGTCAGGCCGGTGACGGCGTGTTTCGACATGGTGTAGGGGGCCGATCCCGGGCGCGGCACATGCGCCGAGACCGAGCCGTTGTTGATGATGCGCCCGCCTTGCGGATCTTGAAGCCGCATCAGGCCAAAGGCGGCGCGGGCGCACAGGAACATGCCGGTGATATTGGTGCGGCTGAGGGCCAGCCAATCGTCCACCGCGATCTCATCAATCGGTCGGGCGGGCAGCGAAATTCCGGCGTTGTTGAACAGCACATCCAGCCGGCCCCAGCGCGATTTCAGTTTGGCAAAGGCCTCCTCCACCGCCGCAGGGTCGCCTACATCGGCGGGCAGGATCAAGGCCTCATCCGTTTCGGCGGTTTCCACCAGTGCGGCGTCACGGCGGCCCATCAGGGCCACACGCCAGCCCGCGTGCAGAAAGGTGCGGGCGGTGGCGCGGCCAATGCCGGCCCCTGCCCCGGTGATCAGGATGGTTTTGGGTTTGGTCATGGGATTACTCCGCAAAATCGTATTTCATCAGCCAATAAATCGCGCGCTGCACGGATCGCAGGGGAAGCCCGGCAGCGGCAGACAGATCGGCGGCGGTGGCACCATCGGGCCCGGCAGCGTCCAAAGCGGCAAGGATGGCCGTGATGCGGGGCCGGGATTCGAACAGGCGTTTGACCCGTTCATAATCGCGCAAGGACAGGGTGGCCTCCAGATCGGGGCGGTCGTCGCGGGCTTGCGCCTTAAAGCGACGGTTGGGGGCGTGACCTGATTGGGTGGGGTAATCTTGAAAAAAGATACCGGGGGCCGGGGCGGGCGGCAGTTGGGCGGCATGGGGGGCGGCTGGCACGGTGCCCACCGCGCGCGCTTGCGCCAGCATCGCGGCTTGTTCGCCCCACAGGGCCTGCATCTGGCCGATAACCACCGACCAATCATAGGTGGCCCGCGCCCGCGCCTGCCCCGCCTGCCCCATCCGGGCCCGCAAATCAGGGTCAGAGCCCAAAGCCACCAGCGCCTCGGTCAGTTTGCGCACATCAATCCGGGTCAGGGCCGAAAGCTGGCTGACATATTGCACATAGCTGTCGGTGCCGCCCAAATGGCGTTGGCCCAGATAGACGGTCAGATCACCCTTGGGCATCTCTGTCGGGATGCGGATGCCAACATCGGGGGTGACAGTGTCTTTCATCCCATCCCAATCCGAGACGATCAGGGGCAGGCCTGCGGCCATCGCCTCGATTGGGGCAAGGCCAAAGGTTTCTTGCACGTTATCAATGGGAAACAGGAAAATATCGGCGCCGGACAGGGTGGCTTTGCGATCCGCGGCGCTGGCGCCATCCAAAAGATGAAAGCCCACATCGGGCATCATCGCCTTGGCGCCATCGACAAAGACGCGGCGGGCGTAATCATCGCGGAACTGGCCGCAGAGCAGCAAATGGAACGGCCGCCCGGCCTGCTTTTGCGCCCGGGCAAGCGCCAAATACAGCGGCAGCGGGTCAAACTTTTCATGCGGGGTCAGGCGGGCGATGATGGCGCAGGCGATATCATCCGCGCCGATGTTCAGGCGGGTGCGCAAGGCCGCCCCGGCCGCTTTGTCGGGCGTGAAATCATCGCAGGTGATGCCCAGAGGGACCACGGGCAGCAAAGGGCGTGGCGGCAGCGTGCCCGTGAACCGGCTTTTCAGAAATTCATCCGTCAGATCCATTTGCGCTGTGAGCGACGTGTGGACAGAGGCCGAGGTGCAAATCACCGCATCCCACGGCATTTGCGGGGCGCAGCGCAGATCAAACATCCCTTGCATCACGGCCTTGGTGGCGGTCGTATGGGTGATGCCGCAAATGGCATAAGACGCATGCCCCCAAGGCGCACGACGCCAGCATTCGGCCGAGAAATTCGGGCTGGGATAGCTGACAACCTGAACCGGGGTGATGGTGGCCGGGGATTCCAGCCGCGCGCCGCGCAGGGGGCGGGTCACCCCTTCGCGCGCGGCAAAAGCACGAAAATGCGCCTCATCCGCCGGGCCGTGTGTCAGGCTGACGAATTCATCGGTCTGGGCATGTTTTAGAAACCCGCGCAAAAAACTTTCGCCCGCAACGCGGCGGCCATTGATGCCTTTGGTGCCGGGATCATAGCCGTCGGGGGCATACCAGATGGCAGCATTGGTCATGTGCGTTGCATCCAAAGCCAAGGGGTGGGAGAGGCGCGCCATTCCCAAAGCAGGAGCAGGCGGTCGAGATCCGAGAGGCTTTCGGCCCATGCTGGCAGCCGCGCGGGTGTCAGCGCGCGGTCAATGCGGGTGACTTTGTGGGTCGGGGTAAATCGCGTGGTCAGGGTCTCCAAAAGGCCGGGGCGCATGCCTTCATGCACTTCGACCAAGATATCGGCGTGAACCAAACCTGGGGCGGCGGTAGGGTCCAGCAGATCAGCCTCGGCCCCTTCGATATCGCAGAGGACAAGGCATTTTGTGGTCTTGCACAGGTCGAAATCGGCGGGAGTGAACAGACCGCCAACCTCAACCCGGTCACTGACATTATTGGCTTCGGCAAGCTGGCGGCACAGGATCTGGGCGGGTTCTGAGATGTCACGCGCCAGAATTCTCGCCTGCGGCATCCGCAGGGCAAGGCCGACGGCATAGTAGCCCTCGGCGCAGCCCACATCTATTATGGTGCTGTAATCGCTGGTGAAAATGGTTTCCAGAATGGGTTGCAGGCTGGCCTCATAGCTGCCCAAAAGCCGCGCCGCGCGTGCCCCTTCGGCGGCACGTTGGCCATAGATCATGCCCTTGAACGGGCCATTTAGAACCGTGCTGCCAGAGGTGGCGATCAGGGTGTTTTCCAGCAAGGCCGCGCGCCATTTGGCCAGATGACGCAAGGCGGCATTCAGGCGTTGGGGCGTAGGGTCGCCGTCAAGGATGCGCCGCACCCCATCGGTTGCGGCCTTTGTCAGTGCCGTCGGAGTGCTTGCCATGCCCGTTGCCCTTTTTGCCCATGGTTAGGCATTGCAGGCCCGGGCGTAAAGGGTTTGCGGGGTTTACTGGCCCGCGATCACGCCCGCCAACCGTTCGGCATCGCGCCATGATCCCCAGATGAAGGCTGACCCCCGGCACGACAGCCACGGCAGGCCGACGAAATAGAGGCCCTTTTCGGGGGAGACGCCATCGGTATGTTCGGGCCGGCCCTTTTCATCAAACTTCCCCAGCTTTAGCCAGCCGTAATCCATGGAAAATCCGGTGGCCCAGACGATGGCGGTGATGCCTTCGGCCTTTAAATCCAGTGTTTTCAGGGGGTTTTCCACGCAATCAGGCATCGGGCCGATCTTGTGGGCGTCAGGCTCCAGCGGCAGGTCAAGGGCCTGGGCGGCGGCATAGGCATCCGCCTCTTGCAAGACCGAGAGGTAATTCGCATCGCCATTGCGGATGTTCAGCGCCAGATCGCCCGCCACCTGTAAGACGCCGTCCTGATAGGCCCCGGTGCGGCCCAAAAGCGTGATCCCCCGCGCCGCCAGATTGCGGAAATCCACCGTAGCCCCGCCATAAGCGCCGCTGACCGAGATGGTGACATGTTCGGTGCCGGGGGTGGGCGCCTTCATATCCCATTTGCCCAATTTACCCAACCACCAGACGAAATCATGGCCGCGATACGCCCGGGGCGGGCGGTCATGCGGGCCGACCGACAGGAAAACCCGTTTTCCCGCGCGGACCAGCTCATCGGCAATCTGCGCGCCGGAAGAGCCCGCGCCTACAACCAGCACCGCCCCCTTTGGCAGTTGGCCGGGGTTGCGGTAGGCGTTGGAATGTATCTGCATCAGGCCGGGCGTTTCGGGGACGGCGGTGGGGATCAGGGGCTTTTGGAACGGGCCGGTCGCTGAGACGAGATTCTTGGCAAGGACGGTGCCGTGAGAGGTCTCAACAGTAAAGCCGCCATCAAGGCTGCGGGCAGCAGAGGTGACGGTGACGCCGCAATGGACCGGCGCCTTATTGCGGGCGGCGAAGGTCTCAAAATAATCGGCAACCTGCTCTTTCGGCACGAATATATCCGGGTCCATCCCTTCGAACTCCATCGCGGGGAAACGGTCATGCCAGGCAGGGCCATTGGCCACCAGCGAATCCCAACGTTCCGACCGCCACCGCTCGGCAATGCGGGCGCGTTCCAAGACGATATGGGGCACGCCTTCGCGGGTCAGATGCGCGCTCATCGCCACGCCTGCCTGCCCGGCCCCGATCACCAGCGTGTCGATTGTCTTGGGAAATTGCGAGGCCATTTGTCACCCTTTTGCATGCACCCGGACTTGGGCGGCACAGATGATGTATGTGAGATATAGCTTCGGGGAAATATCAATTTCCTTGGCCGCTGATTAGGCTTTGCCTATGTATGCGGTCTTGACCCGGGAAAGAGTGGTGCCCCCATCAGGAACCTTACCGGCCTTTCGTGGCATTGCTTTAGCCTCTTAAAACCCCTTGTTTTACAGGGATTTACGCTTTTCGCTTGTCCACCGCCTTTCATTCCCTTACGTTGCAGAACATAGATAAGGGCAGTATGAAGGGCGGGCCAGTATGCCACCACGCGCAAAAGAACTGACACCGGCACAGATCAAGGGCCTTCGCCACCCCGGCGGGGATAAGCCGTTCAAGATTGCCGTGGGTGGCGTGTCTGGGCTTCACGTCCAGATATGGCCGAGCGGGGCCAAGTCATGGCTGTTGCGCACCCGTTACGGAGAATGGGCCGAAACTACCTTATCAGATGGCACGATCCAGCGCGGGCGCAAGAAGCGCGAACTGGGCCTTGGCGCTTATCCCGATGTGTTACCCGGTGCAGCGCGTGACAAGGCCAGAGAGGCCAAGGCCAAGCTGGAAGCGGGCATTGACCCCATAGCAGAGCGCAAGGCCATACAGGCGGCGCTTATAGCCGGTGCGCGCCGTGGGATGACGTTCAAGGATGCTTGGGAAAAATTCGCTGCTGAAAAGATCAAGGAATTCTCAACCGACAAATACCGCGAACAATGGCAGCGCACGGTTGAACTCTACGCCTTGCCGGATCTGGGCAAGATGGCGGTGCAGGATATCGGATTGCAGGACGTGTTGCGCGTCCTGACCCCGCTTTGGGATGACAAGACGGTCACGGCGGTGAAGGTGCGCGAACGGCTGGAAAAGGTTCTGGCCTATGCCACAGTGCAAGGCTACCGGACCGGCGACAATCCCGCCCGATGGAAGGGCAATCTGGACATGTTGCTGGCAGCACCCGGCAAGGTATCGGGGGCCGAGAACTACCCCGCAGTGCAGCTTGATGACGTGGCGCGCTGGTGGCAGGCTATACAAGCCCGCGAGGGCATGGGGGCGCAGGCATTGGCCTTCCAAGCGATGACCGCGACACGATCCGGCGCGATCCGCTTCGCCACATGGGACGAGATTGACCTTGCGTCAAAGGTCTGGACGATCCAGCCGGGGCGGCAATCGTCGAAGATAACAGCCAAAGACACCGCCAAGCGCATTCCGTTGACTGACGCCATGGTGACGCTGCTGGAAGGCTTGCCGCGCTTGGCAGGATCAAGCCTTGTGTTCTGGGCACCGCGCGGCGGCGCGCTATCGGATGCGACCATGGGCAAGGTTATGCGCATGATCCACGAGGCCGATCTTAAGGCGGGCGGCAAGGGCTATGCCGACGCCAAGACGGGCGCGCAAGCCGTTCCGCATGGGATGCGCAGCGCGTTCCGCACATGGATTGCCGAGCGCACCAGTTTCGACGGAGATCTGGCCGAGGTGGCGCTGTTTCACAAGGTCGGATCGAAAGTGTCGCAGGCTTACAACCGCGCCGATCAAGTGGAAAAGCGGCGTCACATGATGGCGGCATGGGGCAATTTTGTGCAGGGCATAGAGCCTGAAAAGGTTGTGCAGTTGGGGGGGCGGGCGTGATGGACATGAATGAATTTCGTAATTCAGCGGTGGCTCGCTTCCGCGAAGGCAATGCCGATCAGCTTGCGCGGCAAATTCTGGAAAACGATCTGAACAAGATGGAGCGTGAGTTTCTTGCCAAGTTTGTGCGTGACAATATACCCAAGGGGCCGCGCGGACCGAAGCGAAGGAGCGAGAAGCCGATCTTGGCTGCGCTTATACGGTTCTGGCGTGCCGAAGGGCGTTGTTGCGCAACTCACGCTTAAGGCGTGACGCCCCCTTGCCCCATTGAGTTCATGCCACACGGACGATCTCGGCAGTGCCGAGTGCATTGAAGCGGTTGATGAGGGCGACGCGGATCTGGATT
>Ga0209491_10002459_pt1 | contig 33082 bp, 38 predicted proteins | sample BON02_FD_187213 | JGI IMG/M metagenome (GOLD analysis project Ga0209491, IMG submission 187213) | Freshwater microbial communities from Lake Bonney liftoff mats and glacier meltwater in Antarctica - BON-02 (SPAdes) (version 2) | ecosystem: Environmental > Aquatic > Freshwater > Ice > Glacier... | reverse complement strand
CACAGGACTTCTGTGTCATCCGCGCCTACCTCGATACCATGCTCAAGCAAGGGCATAATGTCTTCGAGGCGCTTCGCTTGGCCTTCATCGGTCAGCCCATCTCGCCTGCCCTTGGCTGAATAGACACTAATGATTTACAATAAGTCCGCAAACCAGATTCCAAATGAAATCCTCGAACCCCGAACAGCAAGCCCGCATCGACCTCGCCTGTGCACTGCGCAGCGCCTCACGCATGGGGCTGGGCGAAGGCATCTGCAATCATTTCAGCGCCGAGGTGCCGGGGCGCGCCGGCCATTTCCTGATCAATCCACAGGGGCTGCACTGGTCGGAGGTGACACCCGCCGATCTGGTGACGGTGGATGCACTGGGCAACAAAGTCGCGGGTAAACATGAAATCGAACCCACGGCGTTTTTTATCCATGGTGCGGCACACCGCAGCAAGCCGGATGCCAAATGCGTGCTGCACACCCACATGCCGTTCGCCACCGCGCTGACGGTGGTGCACGGTGGTCGCGTCGAACCGGTAAGCCAGGTGGCGCTGAAGTTTTACGGGCGGACGGCGTATGACGAGAACTACAACGGGCTGGCGCTGGATGCCGCCGAAGGCGAACGCATTGTCGCCGGTTTAAAAAACGCCGACATCCTGTTTCTCGCCAACCACGGTATCATCGTCACCGGCGCGGCAATTGATATTGCTTTCGACGATCTGTATTACCTGGAACGTGCGTGCATGCTGCAGGTATTGGGCATGGGCACTGGCAAGCCGCTGAAGCCCGTGCCGGAAACCATCGCCCGGGTGACTGCGGCACAGATGACCGACGACACCCAGGCGCGGCTGCATTTCATTGCCTTGCAGCGGCTGCTCGACCGCGACGAGCCCGGCTGGTCGAAACTGAAGTAGTTGGAGCCGGCCGCGACGCCGGAACGCGCCTCAGTGGTAAATCAGTGGTAAACCACCGGCGAATTCAGCAGCATGCTGAAGCTGTCGAGAAACTCGTCCACATGTTCCTCTGACGAATCCGCATCAACCACCACGTTCATCGCGTTGGCAAAATTCTCGGCGACATCGCCCTGGAAATAAGTGCCGCGGGACGTGCGCTTGTCCACCAGCTCCAGGCCCTGCTGGCCGGGATACTCGGCGATGTAATACTGCTCACTGTTATAGACGATGCGCATGGTGATTTCCTTTCACGGTAAGCCATTGATTGTTATGAATAAATAATATCAATCAAAACAATGGCATACGTCCAATATGAGGGATGAATTCCGCTTTTCAAGAGCCCTGCGCCGGCGCCCGCCGGCGCTGCGTCACAGCGATGCCCGCAAGGATCAGTGCGAGTCCCAGATAGGCGATGGCCTGCGGATGCTCACCCATCAATACCAATCCCAGAAACACCGCGATGCACGGACTCATATAGTTCACCAGTGACATGAAGGTCGGGCCCGCGGAACGGATCAACATGAAATACAAAACGGTCGCCAGTGCCGTCGGCCCTATGCCCAACCAGATCACGGCGGCGGTTGCAGCAACACCGGGCGTCAGGGTCCACGGCCGATCCAGCCACAACGCCACCGGCACCACCACGATGCTGGCGACTATCAGTGTCGCCGCGGCCGCCACCACCAGATCACCCTTGACGATCAGCCGAGTCAGCACGCTCTGCAGCGCGTAACACAAGGCACCACCCAACACGGCCAGTTGCGAAATGATGCGCACCGCGTCGCCGCCAACTCCGGTCAGTGCCGCCGGCCCCATCAGCAATACGATGCCGGCAAAACCCACTGCAAATCCGCCCGCGCGCTGGCGTGTCAGGTGTTCACCCGCCACCAGAAAATGCGCCAGCACCAGGGTTGCCAGCGGCATCGCGGCCATCAGGATGCCGGCCAGTGCACTTTCCACCACCTGCTGGCCCCAGGTAATCAGGTAAAACGGTATCGCATTGCCGATGATGGCAATCACTACGTAGGGCCACCACACCCGCCCCGGCGCCGGCAGCCGCTTGCCCATGGCATAAACCATTACGGTGAGCACAATGGCCGCCAGCCCGATACGGCCGGCCACCACCGTCCACGGTGGCAGGCTCGCTACCGCGATGCGGTTGAACATAAAAGATGAACCCCACACGACGACCAGCGTCAGCAGCAGCATCCAGTCACTCAGGGATCGTTGTGTCGTCATCAGCAGTCGGCTGCCGCGCCATGCGCACGGCAATATTCTTGTTCTGGTCAGGCCACAGGATACACGATGCACCAGTCACCACTGACGGTTCCGCAGCCGCTGCGCACCGCCGGTCGCATGATAAACTTCAAGCCCCTGTCAAAGAACCACACCATGACCCTGACACCCCTTAATGCTCTCTCTCCGCTCGACGGCCGCTATCACGGCAAACTCGGTGCGCTGCGCGACTGCTTCAGCGAAAACGCGCTGATCAGGCAACGGGTGCATGTCGAAGTCGAGTGGCTGAAGGCGCTGGCGGCGGAAACAGCATTGAAGGAAGTGCCGGCGTTTTCTGCAGCGACCATCAGCGAACTCGATGCGCTGGTCAAAAAATTCTCGGAAACCGACGGCGCTCGCGTCAAGGCCATCGAAGCGACGACCAACCACGACGTCAAGGCGGTCGAATATTTCCTGAAGGAACGCCTCGCCAAAAATGCCGAAGTCACCAAGGTCGCGGAATTCATCCACTTCGCCTGCACTTCGGAAGACATCAACAACCTGTGCCATGCGCTGATGCTGCAGCAAGCGCGCAGCGCAGTACTGCTGCCGGCGCTGGATGCGGTGATCACGCGGTTAACAACACTGGCGCATGAACTCGCCGATGCGCCGATGCTGTCGCGCACCCACGGCCAGACCGCGTCTCCGACCACGCTGGGCAAGGAAATGGCCAACGTGGTCGCGCGACTGCGGCGTGCCACCGCGCGCATCTCCTCCGTTACACTGCTCGGCAAGATCAATGGTGCGGTCGGCAATTACAACGCGCATCTTGCCGCCTACCCTGACCTCGACTGGGAAAAATTCGCCAAATGCTTCGTTGAATCACTGGGCCTGGAATTCAACCCCTACACCATCCAGATCGAACCGCACGACGCCATCGCTGAACTGTTCGATGCCGTGGCGCGCACCAACACCATACTGCTCGATCTCGACCGCGACATCTGGGGTTATGTTTCCATCGGCTACTTCAAGCAGAAAACCAAGGCGGGCGAAATCGGTTCCTCGACCATGCCGCACAAGGTCAATCCCATTGACTTCGAAAATTCCGAAGGCAATCTCGGCCTCGCCAACGCGCTGCTGCGCCACCTGTCTGAAAAACTGCCGGTGTCGCGCTGGCAGCGCGACCTGACGGACTCCACGGTATTGCGCAACATGGGTGTCGCGCTGGGTTATGCGCTGCTGGCCTGGGACTCTTGCTTGAAGGGGCTCAACAAACTCGAAGCCAACCGCGAAAAACTCGCGGCGGATCTCGATGCCAATTGGGAAGTGCTGGCGGAGCCAATTCAAACCGTCATGCGCCGCTACAACGTCAGCGGCGCCTATGAGCAGTTGAAGGAACTCACCCGCGGCAAAGGCATCAACCGCGACACGCTGCAGGCTTTCATCAAAGGCCTCAAGGGCATCCCCGAAGCCGAGAAACAACGGCTGCTGGCAATGACGCCGGCGACTTACATCGGCAAGGCTGCGGAACTCGCGAAACGCATCTGATATACCGTATATATACGTAAGCTGTTGATTTTATTAATTAATTTATACTATCCCGTTTGCTGACCGTCAGCGCCGCCCAGTGCTCCAGCGCGGGCGGCATCGGCGGTGGCGCACCGTCATAACCGATGGCACGCACCACTTCAGCGTTGGGTACTTTGACGCCGCGCACCAGGAACAAACCCTTCACGTAAGCATGTGCGCACAGTTTGCCGTCGCGCTCGAAGGTCTGTTCGAGATAGACATATTTTTCGTCCCAGGTGACGATCCGGGTCACCAGTTCAAATCGTGCCAGCGGCGGCAGCGGACGGATGAAGGTGATCTCCGCCGCGCCCAGCACCGGCAGCCAGCGCCGGCGCAGAAATTCCCTCAACATGCCGGCCTGCGCCATCAGATGGGTACGCCCCAGATCCATGAACGTCAGGTAACGTCCGTTGTTCATGTGCAGATTGAGATCGCAATCATTGGGCCAGACGCGAAACGCCACCCGCGAGTCATCAAACAGCCCGTTCCGCTGGATGCCGCGCATCCGCAGCAGCAGCCATAACAGGCGCAAGTAAAGATTCACCGCAGGCTTACGCCGGCTTGCGGCGCTGGCGCAGGTATTCGACCACGCCGGGCAGGACCGAGAGGATGATGATGCCGACAATGACCACAGTCAGATTGTCCTTGATGACCGGGATGTTGCCGAAATAATAACCCGCGTATCCCAGCGCCACCACCCACAGCGCAGCGCCGGTAATGTTGTACGCGGCAAAACGCGGATAGGACATGCTTGCCGCGCCGGCGACAAAAGGCGCATAGGTGCGGACGATGGGCACGAAGCGGGCGATGATGATGGTCTTGCCGCCGTGGTGCTCGTAAAAATCATGGGCGCGCTGCAGGTGACGCGGATTCAGCCAGCGCGAATCGGTGGATTTGAATATGCGCGGCCCCAGGTAATGGCCAACGGCGTAATTGACGGCATCCCCCAGCACCGCAGCGATGATCAGCAGCGCCACCAGCAGATGGATGTTCATGCCGCCGGCAGCGGCGACGGCTCCGGCCACAAACAGCAGCGAATCACCGGGCAGGAATGGTGTCACCACCAGACCGGTTTCGCAGAAAATGATCAGGAACAGGATCAGGTAGACCCAGGCGCCGTAGTTCGCCACCAGCACCTGCAGGTGCTGGTCGAGGTGCAGCGCGATATCAATCAGCGTGGTCAGGAATTCCACGCACTACTCCAGGATCAGACGACCGCGCCGGAGTCGTTTTCCGGCTTTGCCTCAACCCGGATCATGTCTTCGCGCGACACGCCCAGATACATGACGATCGGGCTGGCCACCAGCACCGAGGAGTAGATGCCAAAGCAGATGCCGATGGTCAGTGCCAGTGCGAAATAAAACAGCGTTTCGCCGCCGAAGAGCAGCATCGCCAGCACCATCATCTGGGTTGAACCGTGGGTAATGATGGTGCGCGATATGGTCTGGGTGATCGCCGCATCGAGGACCCGGGGCACCGCAACGCCGCGGTACTGGCGGGCGCGGAAACATTCACGCACCCGGTCAAACACCACCACGGATTCGTTGACTGAATAACCCAGGATCGCCAGCACGGCGGCCAGCACCGGCAGCGAAAACTCCCACTGGAATATCGAAAACACGCCGACGATGATGATCACGTCGTGCAGGTTGGCGATAATGGCCGCCACGCCGAATTTCCATTCAAAACGCAGCGCCAGATAGGCCACAATGCCAAGGCTGACGAACAGCAGCGCCAGCGCCCCGTTTTCAAACAATTCCCTGCCGACCTGGGGCCCGACGAACTCGACGCGTCGCATCTCCACATTGGGCGCATCCTTGCGCAGCGCCGCCAATGCCTGTTCGGACAACTGGGCGCTGGTCAAACCTTCCTTGACCGGGAGGCGAATCAGCACATCTCGAGCGGTGCCGAAATTCTGCACTGAGGCTTCGGCAAAACCAAGTTTCGCCATGGACTCGCGGATTCGTTCAAGTTCTGGCGGCTGCACGTAGGACACTTCCATCACCGTGCCGCCGGTGAAGTCCACGCCGAGGTTCAGCCCCTTGGTGGCCAGCGAACCCACGGCGACCAGAAAAGTAATCAGCGAAATGATGTTGAACAGGCGCGCATGGCGCATGAACGGGATGTCTTTTTTGAGTCTGAAAAATTCCATGTCGCGAACCGTCCCGTTAGCCGATGCTGATGCCGTCGAGCTTGCGCCGACTGCCGTAATAGAGATTGGTCAGGCTGCGCGACACCATGACCGCACTGAAAATCGAGGTCAGGATGCCCAGGCACAGCACCACCGCAAAACCCTTGATCGCCCCGGAACCCAGCGCAAACAGCGCAAAACCCGCGATCAGCGTGGTTACGTTGGAATCCAAAATGGTGCCCCAGGCACGGTCGTAACCCGCAAATATCGCCGCATGCGGCGTGTTGCCGTTGCGCAGTTCCTCGCGTATGCGTTCATTGATCAGCACGTTGGCATCAATCGCCATGCCGATGGTCAGCGCAATACCGGCCATGCCGGGCAAGGTCAGCGTCGCCTGCAGCAGTGACAGCAGGGCTATCAGCAACAGCACGTTCACCCCCAGCGCAATCACGGAAAACACGCCGATAAGGTTGTAATAAATGATCATGAACACCATGATCGCGCCAAAACCGTAGAGCGCCGAATTAAATCCGATGCGGATGTTGTCCGCGCCCAGCGAAGGGCCCACCGTACGCTCTTCGATGATCTCCATGGGCGCCGCCAGCGCACCCGCACGCAGCAGCAGCGACACGTCATTGGCCTCCTGCGTGGTCATGCGGCCGCTGATCTGCACCCGCCCGCCGCCGATCTCCCCGCGGATCACCGGTGCGGTAACCACTTCACCCTTGCCGCGTTCGAACAGCAGTATCGCCATGCGTTTACCGACGTTATCGCGGGTCACCTGCTGGAAAATGCGGGAACCGGTGCCGTCGAGGGTCAGGTGTACCGCAGGTTCACTGGTCTGTCCGTCAAAACCCGGCTGGGCATCGGTAATGCGCTCACCGGTCAGCATTACCTGCTTTTTGACCAGCACGGCATCTCCGTTGCGCTCGTAATAAAGTTCGGTGCCAAACGGCACCTGCCCGGCCTTGGCCGCCACCAGGGACGCGCCGCTGGAATCATCATCAACCATGCGCACTTCCAGCGTCGCCGTGCGACCGAGTATGTCCTTGGCCTTGGCCGTATCCTGCACGCCGGGCAACTGCACGACCACGCGATCCACACCCTGCTGCTGGATGATCGGTTCGGCGACCCCCAGTTCGTTGATGCGGTTGCGCAACGTGTTGATGTTCTGCTTCAGCGCGAACTCCTGGGTGCGGCGCTGCGCCTCGATTTTCAGGCTACCGCTGATGCGGAATTCACCAGCGTCATCCTCCGTGCGCAGATCCAGGTCGGGCATGTCCTTGGCGATCCGCGTCAGCGCCTTGTCGCGCAACGCGGCCTCACGGAAACGCACGGTCAGTCCCTGACCATCGCGCGAAATCCCCGAATACTGGATGCGCTGCTCGCGCAGCATGCTGCGGATGTCGTTGGTATAGGCTTCGGCTTTTTTAGCCAGCGCCGACTTCATGTCGACCTGCATCAGAAAATGCACGCCGCCGCGCAGATCCAGCCCCAGATACATGGGCAGCGCGCCGATCGACGTCAGCCACTGCGGGCTGCGTGACAGCAGGTTCAGCGCCACCACGTAATCGTCACCCAGCGCAGTCTGCAGCGCATCCTTGGCTTTCAGCTGTTCGTCGGTGGTGCCCAGCCGCGCCTTGACGCTGGTCGAATCGAGCGCGATGCCTTGGGCGGTGATCCCGGACTTTTTCAGCGCCGCCTCAACCCGATCCATCAGCGCCGTATCGGCCTTGAGGTTGCTGCGCAGGGGTGACACCTGCACCGCAGGCACCTCGCCGTAAAAATTGGGCAGCGTGTAAAGCAGGCCGGCCACCACGATGGCAGCAATCAGCAGGTATTTCCAGAGCGGGTAACGGTTCATTTTAGGGCCGTGAACAGGTGAACAGAACAGGTATCAGGCGAACGAATTCGTTCACCCGACGACCACGTCATGGTTCACAGTATGGTTTTGATAGTGCCTTTGGGCAGTACCACCTGGATCGCCTGACGCTGCATCTGGACTTCGACATTCTCCGCGATGGACACGGTGATGTGCTGTTCGTCCAGGCGGGTAATGCGTCCGAGTATGCCGGCGGAGGTCACTACCTCGTCGCCCTTCTGCAGGCCTTGGACCATGGCCTTGTGTTCCTTGGCGCGCTTCATCTGCGGACGGATCATCAGGAAATAAAGCACCGCGAACATCGCAAGGATGAGAAAGATGCTTTCGATGCCACCGCCCTGCGCACCCCCGGACTGCGCCCATGCCGGGCTGATTAGCGAACTGACTGACATGCTGACTGACAAAATGCACCTCCGTTACGGCGGTTAGGCGCCCGAAGCTGTCCGGACGCGCTCAAAGCGCGGGATTTTAACATGACTCACCCTGCAGTTTGCCCATTTCTTCAGCAACTGCGGCCAGCCGCCCGGCGGCAATTGCCGCCCGCAGATCGCGCATCAGTTCCTGGTAGTAATGCAGGTTGTGCAGGGTATTGAGTCGCGCACCGAGCATTTCGTTCACCCGCTGCAGATGATGCAGATAGGCGCGGCTGAAATTGCGGCAGGTATAACAGGCGCAATCGGCATCCAGCGGCGCCAGATCGTCGCGGTAACGCGCATTGCGCAGTTTGATCACGCCGTTGCGGGTGTAAAGCCAGCCGTTGCGGGCATTGCGGGTCGGCAACACGCAGTCGAACATGTCGATACCGGCGCTAACAGCAGCAATGATGTCCGCCGGTGTGCCTACGCCCATCAAATAACGCGGCCGGTCGGCGGGCAGTCGCGACGCAGTATGGCGGAGGATGCGCAACATGTCGGGTTTCGGCTCGCCCACCGACAGGCCGCCGATGGCATAACCGTCGAAGCCGATTTCCGTCAGCGCCGCCAGCGATTCCTCGCGCAGCGTTTCGTGCATGCCGCCCTGCACGATGCCGAACAGCGCATTGGGGTTGTCCGCGTGTGCGGCTTTGCTGCGTTGTGCCCAGCGCATCGACAACTGCATGGAATCGCGCGCCTGTTCCAGCGTCGCCGGATACGGCGTGCATTCATCGAAGGCCATCACGATGTCGGAATTCAGCACGCGCTGGATGCGCATGGATTCTTCCGGCGTCAGGAAACAGGCGTCACCATTGACCGGCGACTGGAACTTCACACCCTCTTCGCTGATCTTGCGCAGCTCGCCCAGGCTGAATACCTGGAAACCGCCGGAATCGGTGAGTATCGGTCCGTCCCAACCCATGAAGCGGTGCAGACCGCCGTGCGCAGCAATGACTTCCACGCCCGGCCGCAGCCACAGGTGGAAAGTGTTGCCGAGCACGATCTGCGCGCCCAACCCGCGCAATTCATCCGGCGCCATGCCTTTCACTGCGCCATAAGTGCCCACCGGCATGAACACCGGCGTATCAATTGTGCCGTGCGCCGTTTCCAGCACGCCGCAGCGCGCCGCGCCGTCGTTGGCTGTGACTTTGAATTTCATAAAATAAGGGGAAGGTTGTCTAAGGCGCACGTTCAATCAGCATAGCGTCACCATAGCTGAAAAAACGGTAGCGCTGGGCAATCGCATGCTGGTAGGCGGCGCGGATGTGTTCGACACCACCGAAAGCCGACACCAGCATCAGCAGCGTGGATTTGGGTAGATGAAAATTGGTAATCAGACAATCGACAATGCGAAAGCGGTAACCGGGCAGCACAAACAGTGCAGTCTCGGCAGCACCCGCCACCGGCTCACCCTCGGCTGCCGCAGCCTCCAACGCACGCAGGCTGGTAGTGCCGGCAGCGATCACCCGGCCACCGGCAGCGCGGGTGGCACGCAATGCATCCACGGTGGCCTGCGGCAGGCTGTAGCACTCGCCATGCATGCGATGCTCCGCCAGATTCTGCGTGCGCACCGGCTGGAAGGTGCCCGCACCCACATGCAGCGTCAGATAAGCAATGCCCACGCCCCGCGCACGCAGCGCAGCCAGCAATGCCTCATCAAAATGCAGGCCGGCCGTCGGTGCGGCCACTGCGCCCGGCGTTTTCGCATACACCGTCTGGTAGCGCGTTTCATCTCCCGCATCCGGGTCATGCGTGATGTACGGCGGCAGCGGCAGGCTGCCGTGTTGCTCCAGCAGCGCCAGCACGCCGGCATCCCCGGCAAAACGCAGCCGGTAAAGATCATCGTGCCGCGCCATGACTTCCGCTTCAATGCCATCGCCCAGCACCAGCATGCCGCCCGCCTTGGGGGCATGGCTGGCGCGGATCTGCGCCAGCGCTTCGTGCTGATCGAGCACGCGTTCAATCAATACTTCGATCTGCCCGCCGGTCGCCTTGCGTCCGGTGAGCCGCGCCTTGATCACGCGCGTGTCATTAAGCACCAGCAAATCGCCGGGCTGCAGCAGATCCAGCACATCCGCAAAATGCTGATCACGCAACACCCCCGTCACGCCATCAAGATGAAGCAATCGACTGGCACTGCGTACTGCAGCAGGCGTCTGGGCGATCAGTTCCCCGGGCAGGTGGTAATCAAAATCATCCAGTTGCATCGCGCGAATTATACGGCCCAGTCGCCACACTGCCGTTCGGGCGGTTGCTGCGTTGCTGACGTTTGGGGGATAATCGCCGTCCCGTGCCGGGATGGCGGAATTGGTAGACGCACGGGACTCAAAATCCCGCGCTGGCAACAGCGTGCCGGTTCGATTCCGGCTCCCGGCACCATCTATTACATTTGCAATCTGACCGTAACGCCGAATTATTGCGTCGGCTGGAATGCGCGAGCCGGAACCGCCCCCCCCTCGAGGGGGGTGCTGTGACGAGTCCCGGCACCACCTGCAGCGTCTGCATGATTTCAAAAAAACCGAAATCATGCGCCAATCCCGCCCCCTGCCTCAGGTCGTCGAATAAAGCTGCTTCTTGTGCCGCTCGACCATTGCTTCCTGCGACTCGACGGGCGTTGTCTGTGCCGTCTGTTCACGCAACATCTCGTTCATCGTCGGTAATACGCTGCGCTCGACCTGCACCGCGGGCGACCACAGCCCCGTGCGCATGACAGCCTTCGCGCAATGCAGGTAGGCCTGCTTCACCTGCACATGTACCACCAGTTTTGGAAATCAGCCCTTCACCTCGCACAGCGACGTGAACGCCTCATCCGTGCGCAGGCTTGCGCTGCCATTCACCCGCAGCGCCTCGTCAATGCCGGGCACCAGGAAAATCGCACCGATACGACTGGTGTCCATGATGTTCGAAAACGTATCCAAGCGGTTGTTTCCGGCCCAGTCCGGTACGATCAGCGTGTGTTCGTCGATCTCTTTCACGAATCCCGCGCCGCCGCCGCGGGGTGATGAATCCATATTCCCCTGCGCATCGCAGGTGGACAGCACGACAAAACGCGCCAGCGCGAGGAAACTCATGCAATGCCGGTCAAGGTGCGAAAGCTGTTTTTTGACCGCGCGTTCGTTTGGCATCACATAAAGTTCGCGAAGTTCCTGTTCAGCGGTTATCACGGTCATGATTAACTCCGGGTACCAGACAAACTCATGACATCGCTGCTTGAGGCGCGATGCGTATCAACCAGCGGCGCTGGCTACGGGTCGGTCCACTTCCACGTTGTCGATCAGCCGCGTCTTGCCCAGCCGCGCCGCGGCCAGCACCACCAGTTCACGATCGCCGTTGACCGGCGGCTGCAAATCCGAGCGGCGGCGCACCGCCACATAATCGGGCTTCCAGCCCTTGTCCGCCAGCACCGACATGCCGTGCAGTTCCAGGCGCTGGTAATCATGGGTACCGGCCAATAACTCAGCCTGGACTTCCTGCAGCGCCTTGTGCAGCCGCGGCGCCTCGCGTCGCTCCTCCGGTGACAGGTAGCCGTTGCGCGAAGACAGGGCGAGACCGTCCGGAGCACGCACAGTATTCGCGGGAATGATTTCGATCGGCAGCGCAAACTGGCGCACCATGTCGCGCAGCACCAGATACTGCTGATAGTCTTTCTTGCCGAAGATCGCGGAATGCGGATTCACCAGATTGAACAGTTTCAGCACCACTGTGGCCACGCCGCTGAAATGCCCCGGCCGGTGTTCGCCCTCAAGGATGTTCTGCAGATCAGAGGGTTCAACGACGAAAGTCTGCGGCTCCGGATAGATAGCCTTCTCGTCGGGCACAAACACCACATCGACACCGACATCGCGCAGTTTGTCGCAGTCCGTCTGCAGGGTGCGCGGATAACGATCAAAATCATCGCGCGGCCCGAACTGCAGGCGATTGACGAATATGCTGACGACGGTGCAAGCCGCACGCGGCTTGGCCACGCGCATCAACTCAATATGACCTTCATGCAGATTGCCCATGGTCGGCACGAACACGTTGTCCGGCTCGCGGTGCAGGCGTTCCCGCAATTCGGGAACTGAATGAATAACATCCATAATTAACCGTCGGTCATGGGTTGATTCGAAGACCGCGCATTATATGCGCCCATGGCGCCAGCGGCCAAAAGGCGGCACTGCGGGCCGCAACGCCCCGCCACCGCGCAGGATCAGAACGAGTGTTCGCGCCCCGGAAATGAGCCGTCGCGAACTTCCTTCACATACAGTTCCACCGCCCCCTGGATGGAACCCGCGGCCTTCATGTAGTTCTTGACGAATTTTGCTTTTTTGCCGGGATACACATCCAGCATGTCGTGGAGCACCAGCACCTGCCCGTGGCAATCAGCGCCAGCGCCTATGCCTATGGTCGGTACCCCGGCGGCTGCGGTGATCTGGCTCGCCAGAGCCGCGGGTATCGCCTCGAGCACGATCATGCCTGCCCCCGCCTGTTCGAGTATCCGCGCATCATCGAGCATGCGCTGGGCATCATCTTCGGCCTTGCCCTGCACCCGGTAACCGCCCAGCTGGTGCACCGACTGCGGTGTCAGTCCGAGATGACCGCACACCGGGATGCCACGTTCGGTCAGGAATGAAATCGTTTCCAGCATCGGGCGGCCGCCTTCGATTTTCACCATCTGCGCGCCAGCGGCCATGATTTCGGCAGCGTTGCGGAAAGCATCCTGCGGGCTGATCTGGAAGGTGCCGAACGGCATGTCGCCGATGATGAAGGACCGTTTGGCGCCGCGCGCCACGCATTGCGTGTGGTACACCATGTCGCGCAACGATACCGGCAGTGTCGTCTCGTGGCCCTGCAGCACATTGCCCAGCGAATCACCGACCAGCAGCGTTTCGAGGCCCGCCGCATCGAGCAGCGCCGCAAAACTCGCGTCATATGCGGTCAGCATGGTGATTTTTTCACCCTCCCGCATCATCTTGTGCAGATTGCTCAGTGTGATACGCATGGTTTTCCTCTCACTCTCATCTATGCTGTTCAGGCACCCAGACTAAAAAACTCGCGCGGACCGCGTATGGCGTTGACCCGCTGCAACAATAAGTCAAAATCCGCGGACGAATCAACGAAGTTGAGATTCTCGGAATTGACGATCAACAGCGGCGCATCACTATATTGATGGAAAAACCGCGCATAGGTATCAGCCAGACGCACCAGGTAATCGTCCGCAATTGACTTCTCGTAAGCCGCGGCACGGCGGCGCACGCGTTCAACCAGCGTCTCTGCCCTGGCCTGCAGATAGATCACCAGATCCGGTGTCGGCGCCTGCGGCCGCAGGTGGTCGTAAATCTGCCGGTACAACGCAAGCTCATCATCGTTCAGCGTCAGCCGCGCGAACAACATATCTTTTTCCAGCATGAAGTCGGAAACAGTAACGCCGCGAAACAGATCGGACTGCGCAAGATCGCGCACCTGATTGATGCGCTGGAACAAAAAAAATAATTGCGCCGGCAGCGCGTTACGTTCAGCGTTTTGGTAAAAGCCCGGCAAAAAGGGATTGGCATCAGGGTCTTCGAACAGGGTTGCCGCACCCAGATGTGTAGCAAGACGCCGCGCCAGCGTGGTTTTGCCCGACCCGATCGGACCTTCAACCACGATGTAGCGGTATTTGGCGGCAAGGGTCATGCCGCACTTTCCTGATTGGCGGCAAGCATCATGCTGCTCGTTCCCGTTTAGCGGCACGCGTCATGCCGCTCGTTCCTGCCTGGCGGCGCGATTCATGCCGCCCGTCTCCATTCTTGCGGCGCGCGTCATGCCGGCAACCGCTGCAACTGCGCCACGCTGGCCGCGTCCACTCGCGCCATCAGGTCACGGACTTGACCGTGTCCGGGTACTGCGGCATCGGGCGCGATTTCCGCCAGCGGCACCATGACAAAAGCGCGCTCCAGCATGCGGGCATGCGGAATGGTGAGACCTGATTCGTGCACCGTGAGGTCAGCATAAAGCACGATATCGAGGTCCAGCGTACGCGGCGCATTCGGGAAATCACGTACCCGCCCGTGTTCGCGTTCTATCTGCAGCAATGCCTTGAGCAGCGCCTGCGGCGCCAGCGTGGTTTCGATCACGGCGACAGCATTGCTGAAATCCGGCTGATCGGCATATCCCACCGGCGCGCTGCGGTACAGCGACGAACGCGCGATCACACGGGTGCCGGGCAATGCAGCCAGCGCGGCAAATCCGGCTTCAATCTGGCGCGCCGGCTCACCAATGTTGGCGCCCAGCGCAACGCAGGCCCTGTGACTTTGCGCGGCCACCCCGGTCATTCTGTATCCGGCGCCGGTGATCCCCCGGGTTTGCGGCGACGACGCTTGCGGCGTTTTTTTGCGGGGCTGCTATCGGTCTTCAGCATGGCGGTGCGGGTATCCACATCGGCATCCTGGAACTGTGTCCACCACTCGCCCAGTTCAGTGTCCATTTCACCGCTCTCGCAACGCAGCAGCATGAAGTCGTAGGCCGCGCGGAACCGCGGATGTTCAAGCAAGCGGAACGGGCGCTGCCCGGCGCGTTGTTCGAAACGCGGCTGCATCGCCCACAGATCCTTCATGTCGGAAGTGAAGCGGCGCGGAATCGCCAGTTGCTCGGTCTGCCGGTCGATTACCTGGTCCATGGCTTCGTGCAGCGCCGGCACCGGCGGCACATTGCGGTCCTTGACCTTTTCCCACGCGGCCAGCACCTCATGCCAGCCCAGCGCAGCGAACAGGAATGCCGGTGATATCGGCTTGCCAGCGCGGATGCGCAGATCGGTATTTTTCAGCGCCAGCATCACGAAGCGTTCACCCAGCGGCTGTTCGAGGATCACATCGAGCAAAGGCAGCACGCCGTGGTGCAGACCCTCCTTGCGCAACCGCTTCACGCACTCGACCGCATGTCCGGACAGCAACAACTTGAGCATTTCGTCGAACAGCCGCGACGGCGGCACATTGGACAACAGTTCCGCCAGTGTCTTGATCGGTTTGCGTGTCGCGGCGTCGATCTCCAGATTGCAGGCCGCGGCAAACCGCACTGCGCGCAGCATGCGCACCGGGTCTTCGCGATAACGCTGCGTCGGTTCGCCAATCATGCGCAAACGGCGGCTTTTCAGGTCGGCCACGCCGCCGTGGTAATCCCAAACCTGTTCTTTCGCCGGATCGTAGAACAGCGCGTTGATCGTGAAATCACGCCGGGTCGCATCCTGCGACTGGTCGCCCCAAACATTGTCACGCAGCAAACGGCCATGTTCGTCCTCGACGCTGGTGTCTTTGGCCGCGATCCTGCCTTTGCCGGTCACCTTGCCGGTGACCTTTTCGGTCTCGGCCGCCGGACCGCGGAATGTGGATACCTCGACCATGTCGCGACCGCACAGCACATGCACAATCTTGAAACGGCGGCCGATTACTCTCGAGCGCCGGAACAGGCCGCGCACTTCTTCAGGCGTAGCGTCGGTGGCAACGTCGAAATCCTTGGGAGCGCGACCGAGGATCAGATCACGCACCGCGCCGCCAACGACGAATGCACCGTAGCCCGCCTCCTGCAACGCGTCGCAGGTGCGCAGCGCACAACTGCCGATGCGGTCGCGGGTGATGCCGTGCTCGCGCACCGCGATGATGCGCGGTTTGGCCGGCTTGAACATCCGGCCCGAAAACACGCGGCCGAAAAACTTTTTGATCATGCGGGAATTTCAGTCAGCGCGTTGTGGAAGCAATGCCATGACAACGGGAGGAATCCTTGCGCTGCAGCAGGAGAAAACGGCGCGATTATACCTCGCTGGGCACCGCGTAGATTTGCAGTCCGGCCGCATGTGCTCAGCCGAGACTGATGACCGGCCAGCCACGCGCTTCGGCATGGCTGCGCAGCGTGGCATCGGGATCCACCGCCACCGGGTGGCTGACCTGCTCCAGCAACGGCAGATCATTGAGTGAGTCGCTGTAAAATGTTGATTTAATTACATTTTTTAAATTTTCTCCGCGTCCGGCCAGCCACGCCTCCAGGCGCTCCACCTTGCCTTCGCGAAAACAGGGCGTGCCGTCCACGCCACCGGTGAATTCACCGTCACGCACTGCAGGCTCGGTGGCGATCAGGTGCTCAATGCCGAAAGCGCGCGCTATCGGCGCCGTGACAAAACTGTTGGTCGCAGTGATCACCACCCGCACTTCGTCGCGATGGCGTTCGACCAACGCCCGCGCCGAGTCGCGCATCATCGGCTGGATGCGCTCAGTCATGAACTGCGCATGCCAGGCATCGAGTTCACGGCGCGTATGGCGCGCCAGCGGTTTCAACTGGAAATTCAGAAACTCACGAATATCCAGCGTGCCCGCCTTGTACTGGTCGTAGAAAGTCTGGTTGCGCGCCTCATAAACTTCGCGGTCGAGCACGTCCCGATCGATCAGGAACTGCGCCCACTCAAAGTCGCTGTCGCCGGCAAGCAGCGTGTTGTCGAGGTCAAACAAGGCCAGATTCATCAGTGGTTCCGTTGCAGTTGATTGTTTGGATGATGCGTTTTTGGATGATGCGTTTATTGCTGCGGCTGCGCTGCCTGCAGCAGTTCGCGTGTCAGCGGCACGGTGATTGCGCGTTTGCGTGCCAGCGACAGCCGGTCCAGTCCATCCACCAGCGTGCGCAAGGTATGCAGATCGCGCGGCGCATGGACCAGCAGGTAATCGGCCACCGCACCCGGCAACTCAAAACCACGCGCGACGGCATAGTCCAGCACCGCGGCACGGCGATCGGCTTCGCTCAGCGCGTGCACTTCATACACCAGGCCCCAGGCCAGCCGGGTCAGCAGGTCCTCGCGCAAGGACAGCCGCGCCGGCGGCACGTCACCGGTCACCACCAGTACGCCGGTATCGTCTTTTAAGTTATTGAATATATTGAATAATTTTATCTGCGCCGCAGGGCTCAGATTTTGCACGTCATCCACCCCGACCACTTCGCTGCCGGGCACTGCGTCCAGACCTTCGCCCGCCGCGCACCAGCGCACGCTGCGACCCGCCTCGCGCAGGGCCTGCAGCACCGCGCGCAGCAGATGGGTGCGGCCGCTGCTGTTGCCGCCCCACAGATAAATAAAACGTTCGCGGCTGTCGCCCTGCGCCAGCGCACGCAGCGCCGCGATGACTTCGGCATTGCCGCCGACCACAAAATTGTCCAGCGACGGCAGCGGCGGTGACGCCAGTTCCAGCACAAGCTGCTTCATGCCCTGCATCTCAGCCCGCATCTTTCTCCACATCTTTCCCGGTATTTCATTCCTGGTACATGCTGCTCGCCAGATAATTGCGGCGCAGGTGGCGCCCCCATACCAGCAGCGCGGCGCTGACCGGCAGCGCCAGCAACACGCCGAAGAAACCGAACAGGCTGCCGAACGCCAGCAGCGCAAAGATCACCGCGACCGGATGCAGGCCGATGCGGTCACCCACCAGCCACGGCACCAGCACATAACCTTCGAGCAGGTTGCCAGCAACAAACACCGCCCAGATCCAGACCAGCGGCGCGAGTTCCTGGAATTGCAGCAATCCGGTCATGGTCGCCAGCACCAAGCCGGTGATCACGCCCAGATAGGGCACGAAGGTGACCAGCCCCGCCAGCATGCCCACCGACAAGGCGTAATCCAGACCGGCCAGCCACAACCCGATGGTATAGAACAGGCCCATGCCCAGCATCACCATCAGCTGCCCGCGCAGGAACTGCCCGAGCACGGCGTCGATCTCGCCGGCGATGGTCGTCATCTGTTTGTGCCAGCGCCGCGGCACCAGCTGATCGATGCCCTTCACCATGTTGTTCCAGTCGCGCAGGAAATAAAACAGCACCACCGGCACCAGCACCAGCGTCACCACAAAACCGACGATGGCCAGGCCGCCAGTCTTCAGTGACGGCAGCAGCTTCACGGCAAAGTCTCGTATTTCGGCCATGTGTGCGGTGATCCATTCGCGCACCATCGCCGTCTCCAACTGCACACCCAGCCACTGTTCCAGCCGTGGCGCCAGCGCGGTTCTCACCCAGTCCACATAAACCGGCGCCTGATCGGCAATCGCGCGCACCTGGCGGATCAGCAGCGGCAGCAGCACCAGCAGCAGTACGACGAATGCCGTCGCCAGCAGCAGCATCACCAGCGTCACCGCCAGCGTGCGCGGCACGCGGCGCCGCGTCATCTGGCCGACCAGCGGATTGCAGATGTAGGCGAGGATCGCGGCGAACAGGAACGGCGTCAGTATCGGACTCAGCAGATAGACGGCGACAATGGCAAACGCTGCCACTGCCAGCCACCGCCACAGACGTTGCTGATCGCGACCGGGAGTGTCCATTTAAGATAAAATCCGCATCGGCTGGATGGAGATTGATTGCATCTGATTCCGGGGGCCTATCAGGGGCCTGTTAATGGGGCCTGTTATTCATGCTCATATCGATGTTCACATCGAGGTTCACATATTAACAGGGCACCAGATCGCAGCCTGCCAGAAAATCACCCATCCCAATTCAAAATCCGCAGGAACTTCCTTGAAACGTAAAACTCCATTACGCCCGACCCGCAAAGCACTGACCTATCGCGATGCCGGTGTCGACATTGACGCCGGCGATGCGCTGGTTGATCGCATCAAACCGTATGCCAAACGCACGCTGCGCCCCGGCGTGATGGCCGGCATCGGCGGTTTCGGTGCGCTGTTTGCCATGCCGCGCAAATATCGTGAACCGGTGCTGGTGTCGGGCACCGACGGCGTCGGCACCAAGCTCAAGCTCGCCTTCGAATGGAAACGCCACGACACCATTGGCATCGATCTGGTGGCGATGAGCGTCAACGACATCCTGACACTGGGTGCCGAGCCCCTGTTCTTCCTCGACTATTACGCCTGCGGCAAACTCAATGTCGCTGCGGCCACCGATGTGGTCAAGGGTATAGCCGCGGGTTGCGAGATGGCGGGTTGCGCGCTGATCGGCGGCGAGACCGCAGAAATGCCCGGCATGTACCCCGCCGGCGAATACGATCTCGCCGGCTTCGCGGTCGGCGTGGTTGAAAAGAAAAAGATCATCAGCGGGCGCAGCATCCGCGCCGGCGATGTCATCCTCGGACTCGCCAGCAATGGCGCGCATTCCAACGGTTATTCGCTGATCCGCAAAATCATCGCCGGCCGCGGCGTCAAGCTGTCGGCGAAACTGGGCGGCCGCACGCTGAAAGACCTGATACTCGCACCCACGCGGATTTACGTGAAACCCGTGCTGCAACTGTTCAAACGCGTCGCGGTCAAAGGATTGGCGCACATCACCGGCGGCGGACTGGTGGACAACATACCGCGCGTGCTCGGCGCCGGGCTGACCGCAGAGATCCATCGCGACGCCTGGCCCATGCCGCCGCTGTTCCGCTGGCTGCAGCAGCAGGGCAACGTCGCTGATGATGAAATGCATCGCGTGTTCAACTGTGGCATCGGCATGGTGGTGATCGTCGCTGCCGCGGATGCCGCCCGCGCCCAGGCATTGCTCAAACGCGCCGGTGAACGCGTCTGGCGCATCGGCACAGTACGCCGGCGGCGGCGCGGCGAAGCACAGACCGTCGTAATCTGAAACTGTAGTACTGTAAAAAACGCAGGGCCGAATAAGGAAACATCCTGAAGCGCATCGCGATACTGATCTCCGGACGCGGCAGCAACATGGAGGCTTTGCTGAAGGCAAAGCTGCCGGCGCAGATCTGCGCCGTCATCAGCAATGACCCCACCGCTCAGGGTTTGCAGACCGCGCAACAACAGGGCGTGGCCACCGCCGTGGTTGATCATCGCGTCCATGCCCAGCGCGCGGATTTTGATGCGGCACTGGCTGCAGCCATCGACGCCCATAGCCCCGATCTGGTGGTGCTGGCCGGATTCATGCGCGTGCTCACCGCGGAATTTGTGCAGCATTATCACGGCCGCCTGATCAACATCCATCCCTCACTGCTGCCGGCGTTTACCGGACTGCACACCCACCGCCGGGCATTGGCCGCCGGTGTCCGCGTCCACGGCTGCACCGTGCATTTCGTAACACTGGAACTCGACCATGGCCCCATCATCATCCAGGCCGTGGTGCCGGTATTGCCCGATGATGACGAGCGCGCACTCGCCGCCCGGGTGCTGGCGCAGGAACACCGCATTTATCCGCAGGCCGTACGCTGGCTGTGCGCAGACCGCGTTGTGCTGGCTGCCGATGGTCGCGTGCTGATCAAGGATGCGCGCGCAGGCGCAGCCGGGTTCATCGCACCGGAACTCGACGCCTGATGACCACCCTGTTCAGCAAATTCGTCATTGCGCTGCTGCTGTCCGGCACCCTGCTGCATCCAGTGCAAGCCGCGGTCACGCCACCGCAAACGGTGCAGGCGCAATACAATCTGTCGGCAAACGGTCTCGCCATTGCGGTGATGACCGAAACTTTCGCAATACGCGACGGCACCTACCAGGCCGTCAGCGAAACCCATGCCACCGGCCTGTTTGCACTGGTGCAGCGCCGCCCCGGCCGCGTCACCAGCAGCGGCACGGTCAGCCGCGACGGCCTGCAGCCCAGCGTATTTGACGGCACCCGCGGCAACAAGGATGCGCGACGCGTGCACGCTGCATTCGACTGGACCGCACAGCAGTTGATGCTGAAGCACGATGAACGCACCGATACCATAACGCTGCCGCCGGGCACCCAGGACCGGCTGTCGGTGATGTACCAGTTCTTGTTTCTCACACCGGAAAACCTGAAAGACCTTGCTTTCCCGATGACCAACGGCCGCAAGCTCGACCAGTACCGCTACGCCATCGGTCCCGACACAGCCATCGACACGCCGCTGGGCCGCCTGCCCGTCGTGCATCTGGTCAAGCAGCGTGAAGCCGGCGATACCGCAACCGAGATCTGGCTGGCGCGCGATTTCCGGTTGATGCCGGTCAAAATGCGCATCGTTGAAGACAGTGGCGACCGCTACGAACAAGTCATCACGCAACTGAATATCACGCCATGAGCGCGCGCCACACATCGCGGCGATTGCTGGCCGCGGCCGCTCTGTCCGTCGCCGCACATGCGGCATTGATTGCCGGATCGTGGTTGACCCCGCCTGTAACACCACCTGAACCGCCACCGCTGTCGGTGCGGCTGGAGCCGCTGCCACCACCGCCCGCCAAGCCCGTGCCGCCCGCCATGCGCAAACAGCCCGTGCGGCAGGCATCCGCAGCGCCGCGTATCGCAATCCCGCGCCCGGTACCGGTGGTCACGCCTGATCCCATACCCGTCATTACCGAACCCGCACCGGTCGCAATGCCGGAATCCGCTTCAGCACCGGTCACTGCCGAACCCACCGTGGTGGCCGCTGCCGAGCCCACGGTATTTCGCATGCCCGAAGCGCCGCCGCTGCCGAGTTTTCCGCGCCGGGGCAACATCACCTATTTGCTGACCATGGGGCCCGAGCAGACGCCGGTAGGCCGCACCGTGCAGACTTGGGAGTTCGAAGGCAACGAGTACCGCCTGGGCAGCCAGTCGGAGAGCACCGGCCTGATCGAATTGCTGCGGCCGCACCGTTACCATTATCTGAGCCAGGGCACGCTGTCGGATCAGGGCCTGCGCCCGGCGCGTTTCCTGGCCAGCGTCAAACGCGGCAGCCGCACCGAAGAATCGCTGGCGGTGTTCAACTGGGACAATCACAGCATACGCCTGGGTCGCATGCCGCAGCAGAACACGGTGCCACTGCCCGAGGGCAGCCAGGATGTCATCAGTTTCATGTACCAGCTGGCGCTGGCACCGCCCGCGCCCGGACGCATCGAGCTGCCGTTCACCCGTGGTCCGCGGCTGGATGTGGTCAGCTTCGACGTGCTGCCGCATGAGATGATCGAAACCCCGCTGGGCCGTTTGCGCACCGTGCCCGTGGTACAAGTACGTGAACAAGGTAATGAAAGCCTCGCCATATGGCTGGCTACCGATTACCGCAACCTGCCGGTGCGGATCCGTTTTTATAACCGCGATGGCGAAACCTCGGGTGAGCAGCTGGTCAGCGAAATCCGCGTGAGTGATTAATGAAATTCAGTAAAAACCCCGGCAGCAAGCCGGAACGCAAATCCCCCAGAACCTCATCTCCTGCGCCTGCCGCGCCGCCGCCGGGGCCCAACGCCCCACGGCTCGCCGAAGCCGCCAGCGCCCTGGCGCGGGTGCTGACCTTCGAATACCCGGCGGACTCCGTGCTCAGCCGTTATTTCCGCGACCGTCACGCACTGGGGCAGCACGACCGGGCCTTTGTCGCTGAAGCCGTGTTCGGCGTACTGCGGCGCAAGCTGCTGCTGGATCATCTGGCGCCACAGGCCACGCCGCGGCAACTGGTGCTGTTGTGGCTGGGCCGTGTCGCCGGTTACAGCGGACGCGAATTGGCCGAACTGTGCACGACTGATGAAAAACTATGGCTCAATACGACCCGCGAGCAGACGCCGGATGCTGTGCCGCTGAGCGTGGAAGCCGATCTGCCGCAGTGGGTGGTCGAGCGGCTGCTGCCGCAGCACGATGAAACCTTCATCCGCACACTGGGCCGCGCCCTGCAGGAATCGGCTCCGCTGGACCTGCGCGTAAACACGCTGCGCGCCACCCGCGAGGAAGTGCTCGCCAAACTCAACGCCAGCGGCATGGAAGCCGCGCCCACGCCATGGTCACCCATCGGCGTCCGCCTCAAAGGCAGACCGTCGGTGAACCGCCATCCGCTGTTCATCAACGGCGCCATCGAAGTGCAGGACGAAGGCAGCCAGCTGCTCGGTTATCTGCTGGCGCCACGACGCTCCGATCTGGTGGTGGATTTCTGTGCCGGCGCCGGCGGCAAAACGCTGATGCTCGGCGCATTGATGCATTCCCAGGGCCGGGTTTACGCTTTTGACGTGTCAACCAAGCGGCTGGCCAACCTGAAACCGCGCCTGAAGCGCTCGGGGCTGTCCAACCTGCACCCCCACGTCATCGCGCACGAGAATGACACCAAGGTGAAGCGCCTGGCCGGCAAGATCGACCGCGTACTGGTCGATGCGCCGTGCAGCGGCCTGGGTACGCTACGCCGCAATCCTGATCTCAAGTTCCGGCAGTCGCCGCAGACCGTGGCCGAGCTGATCGTCAAACAGGCCTCCATACTCAAGGCCGCGGCGCGTCTGGTCCGGCCTGGCGGCCGTCTGGTCTATGCCACCTGCAGCCTGCTCGCCGAAGAAAACCAGCAGATCGTCGCTGATTTTCTCGCAGCGCACGGTGAATTCAAGGCATTGAATTGCAGCGAACTGCTGCAGCGCCAGGACATCGCGCCGGACGGCGCGATGCACATGCAGCTGTGGCCGCAGGTGCACCGCACGGACGGTTTTTTTGCCGCCGCCATGGAGCGCAGCAGCGGCTGAATGCGCGGCACCGCATGTTAAAATTACCCGACGATTTGCGCCCGAGAAATTTGCGCCCGAGTATTTACCCAGTTTGCGCCTCATCCCGTCACACCAGATGAGCCGCACAAGCCGTGCCGTCGAACACTTGCTGCCCCACCACTTCGAACTTCCTGATTGATGTCCGCATCCTCTGAATTCCATGGCCTGCTGCTCGATCTGTGGGGCGACCTGCAGAACGTAAACGTGCTGTGGCAGGTCGGTGTGCTCGTGATCTGCATCGGCATCGGCTGGGGGCTGGCGCGGCGTTACAACCGGATGGTGACCGGCCACAAATCGTCCGACGCCACGCAGATCATGAGCATAGGCACCGTGCAGCGGTTGCTGTTTCCGCTGTCGTCCCTTGTGCTGGTACTGATCGCCAGGGCCGTGCTACGCCTCTGGCACAGCACACACCTGCTGAATGTTGCGGCCGCACTGTTGCTGGCGATGGCGCTGATCCGCATCTCCATTTATGTCATCCGCCATACCTTCGCCCCCAGCGCCTGGTTACGCGCCTCGGAGCGCTGGATCAGCTGGCTGGCGTGGATCGGTGTCGCCATATACCTGACCGGACTGTGGCCCGCAGTGCACGATGCACTGCACGATATCGGCTTCACCGTCGGTGACCAGCGCTTTTCGCTGCTGCTGGTGTCGCAGGGCATATTCTCGGTTGTGGTCACGCTGCTGGGCGCACTGTGGCTGGGGCGCGTGGCCGAAGCCCGGTTGATGCGCGCCAACACCCTGCAAATAAACCTGCGTGTGATGTTCGCCAAGCTGACGCAGGTCCTGCTGCTGCTGGTGGCATTCCTGATCGCCCTGCCCGCGTTAGGCATCGACCTGACCGTGCTGTCAGTGTTCGGCGGCATGCTTGGTGTCGGCATTGGTTTCGGCCTGCAGAAAATTGCAGCCAACTACATCAGCGGTTTCATCATCCTGATGGACCGCTCGGTCAGCCTTGGCGACCTGGTCACCATCGGCGATCACACTGGCACGCTGACCAAGATGACAGCGCGCTACGTGGTGGTACGCACGCTCGGCGGACTGGAAGCGCTGATACCCAACGAGTCCATCATTTCCTCGACAGTGCTCAATCATTCCTTTTCGGACCGCAAGGTACGCATCGGTTTGCCAATACAGGTCGCCTACGCCTCCGACCTCGACCTTGCCCGGCAAATCATGGTCGACGCCACCAAAAATCAGCCGCGGATATTGAAGGATCCGGCCCCCGGCGCGCTGATCATTGCTTTTGCCGACAGTGGCGTAAACCTCGAACTGAGCTTCTGGGTCGGCGACCCCGATCAGGGTGTTTACGGCCTGCGTTCCGATCTGTATGCCGAGATCTGGCGTGGCTTCAAAAACACCGGCATTGAGATCCCTTACCCGCAGCGCGAAATCCGGGTGCTGGGCGCAGTCAAAACCACAAATCAATAGTGGAAACTATTCCCAATAAAAACAACAAGTTATAGTTTAGTTCCGGGAGAAATTTAGCCTTTAGGCTATCCCCTCCTATTGATCTTCAGTACACTCCCCCAATGTTGATGGTAGACCTATAAAAAGCGAGGGGTTGCATGTACACAGGGTTATTGGATTTACCGTGGTGGGGTTACATCGTTTACACGCTGGTGATCACCCACATCACGATCGCCGGGGTGACTATTTACCTGCATCGCCATTCGGCGCACCGCGCGCTGGATCTGCATCCGATCGTGTCGCATTTTTTCCGCTTCTGGCTGTGGCTGACGACGGGCATGCTGACCAAACACTGGACAGCCATCCACCGCAAACATCACGCCAAATGCGAAACTGTCGACGACCCGCACAGCCCGCAGATTTTCGGCATCCGCAAGCTGCTGTTTCAGGGCGCGGAACTGTACCGCGACGAGGGTCGCAACAAGGACACGCTGGATCGCTACGGCTACGGCACGCCGGATGACTGGCTGGAGCGCAATCTGTACAGCCATGACCGCTGGGGCATAGGCACCATGGTCGTCTTGAATACCATCCTGCTCGGACCGATAGGCATTACCATCTGGGCCGTGCAAATGCTGTGGATCCCGTTCCTGGCCGCCGGCGTCATCAACGGCATCGGTCACTGGTGGGGCTACCGCACTTTCCAGCCCGAAGATGCCAGCAGGAACATCATTCCCTGGGGCATCCTGATCGGCGGCGAAGAACTGCACAACAACCACCACGCCTACGCCACGTCGGCACGCCTGTCGAACCGCTGGTACGAATTTGACATCGGCTGGCTGTACATCCGCATCCTCGAGATCGTAGGTCTTGCGCACGTCAAAAAGGTCGCCCCCAAGCTGAAGCTGGACAGCACCAAGACCCACTGCGATCTCGCCACCTTGCAGGCCATCGTCACCCACCGCTATGAAGTGCTGGCCAAGTACGCGGCGACCCTGCGCACTACCTGCACCACGGAACTGCGGTTGCTGACAGACAAGGCGGCTACCGGTGTCGATACCAGCCAGATCAAGCGCTGGCTGCACATCGACAAGGCCGCGCTGCCGGCTGCCGAACTTGAGCGACGTGAAACCGTGATCCGCCACAGCAAGGTGTTCGCCACCGTGTACAACATGCGCGATGAACTGGCGGAACTGTGGCAGCGTTCAACGGCGTCGAAGGAACAACTGGTCAAGCAGCTCGAGGACTGGTGCCACCGCGCTGAAAGCAGCGACATCGTAGCGCTGGAACAGTTTTCACGGCGGCTGCGCTCTTACGCCTGACCGGATTCACGTTCAATAAAAAACCCGCCGGAAGGCGGGTTTTTTATATTGTGTTACCTGGATCCCGGATCAAGTCCGGGATGATCACTGCATGGTCACTTGATCTTCGCTACTTTCTCTCCCAACCCAATATTCCTGTGGAGGCTTTTGCTCAATAAAAAAGCCCGCTGGCGCGGGCTTTTTTATTGAGCGGCGAAGCTTATTTGATCTTCGCTTCCTTGTACAGCACATGCTTGCGCACAACTGGATCAAATTTCTTGATCTCCATCTTCTCGGTCATGGTGCGCTTGTTCTTGGTGGTGGTATAGAAGTGGCCGGTGCCGGCGCTGGATTCCAGTTTGATTTTTTCACGCATGATCGTTCCTTGGTTTAGATGCGCATGCCCTGCTCGCGCAGGTCAGCGAGCACCACATCAATGCCCTTGCGATCGATGGTACGCAGGCCCGTACTTGATACGCGCAGCCTAACCCAGCGGTTTTCGCTCTCCACCCAGAACCGGCGCTTGTGCAGGTTGGGCAGGAAACGCCGTTTCGTTTTGTTATTGGCATGGGAAACATTGTTCCCAACCATCGGCTTCTTGCCGGTGACATCGCAAACGCGTGACATGGATAGTGCTCCGCAAATTCTGAAAAGGGCGGATCATACACCGTAATGACCACCTGCCTCAACCCGGACGAGCCTTCTGCATCCGCGAGCCAAAAACAATTAAATAAATAAAAACAACAAGTTATAGTAATCCGCGTTCGGCGAAGGACAACGCCCCATCACCGGCCACAACAAAATGGTCCAGTACGCGCACATCCACCAGCGCCAGCGCCTGTTTTAGCGCCACCGTCAGCGCCTCGTCGGCACGGCTGGGTTCGGCCACACCCGAAGGATGATTGTGCGCAAAAATCACTGCCGCGGCATTGTGATGCAGCGCGCGTTTGACCACTTCGCGCGGATAAACACTGGTCTGGGTCAGCGTGCCGCGGAATAGTTCTTCGGACGCCACCACCCGATGCTGGGCATCGAGGAACACGACGACAAACACTTCGTGCGGCCGCCCATGCAACACCAGGCGCAGATAGTCGCGCACCGTACCGGGCGCAGAGAGTGCGGCGCCAGCATCCAGCTTTTCGCGCAGCGTGCGCCGCGCAATCTCCAACGCCGCCTGCAGTTGTGCATACTTCGCCGGCCCCAGTCCCGGTTCGGCACAGAACGATTCAGTCGCCGCGCCGGCCAGTGCCGACAGCGAACCGAAACGAGTCAACTGGCTACGCGCCAGTTCCACTGCGCTTTTGCCCTTGATGCCAGTGCGCAGGAATATCGCCACCAGTTCGGCATCCGACAGGCTTTGCGGCCCCTTGGCCAACAGTTTCTCGCGGGGACGCTCGTTTAGCGGCCAGTCGGTGATTGCCATGATTGGAAGACTCCAGGTGGTTATTAACTGAACGTCTCAGTTCACACTTGGTTTACCCGCCCCCGAGTTTGCAGTTACACTTGCCATCCTCCGCACCGGGAAGCGCTACGTGCCTGATATTGCAAGCAAAATTGAACACAAGAAAATCCTGCTCGGCCTGACCGGCGGTGTTGCCGCGTACAAGGCGGCGGAACTCGTACGCCGTCTGGGCGATCGCGGCTTTGATGTCCATGTGGTCATGACCGAGGCCGCCTGCGGCTTCATCACACCAGCGACGTTACAGGCCCTGTCCGGCAATCCGGTCTACACCGACATGTGGGACGGACGGATCGCCAACGGCATGCCGCACATCGAACTCTCGCGCGACAAACAGGCCATCGTCATCGCGCCAGCCACCGCGGATTTTATGGCCAAGCTTGCAAACGGCCTCGCCGACGATCTGCTGTCCACGCTGTGCCTGGCGCGCGAATGTCCGCTGCTCGTGGCACCGGCGATGAACCGCCAGATGTGGGAGCACCCGGCGACGCAACGCAATGTCGCGCAGCTCAAACACGATGGCGTGATCCTGTTTGGCCCTGACAGCGGCGACCAGGCCTGCGGCGAAACCGGCATGGGCCGCATGCTCGAAGCCGACGATCTGGTCGAAGCCATCAGCGCTTTTCTGGCGCCGAAAACACTGCCCGGCAAGCGCGTGCTGATGACCGCGGGACCCACTTTCGAACCGATAGACGCCGTGCGCGGCATCACCAACCGCAGCTCCGGCAAGATGGGTTATGCGCTGGCACGCGCCGCGATCGCGGCCGGCGCCGAGGTGACTCTGGTGTCGGGACCAGTGCGCCTGGCCCCGCCGATCGGCGCAACGGTAGTACGCGTGCAGACTGCCGCTGAAATGTTCGATGCGGTCAAACAATATGCAGCCAAGGCCGACATCTTCATCGGCGTCGCCGCCGTTGCTGATTACCGCGTCAGCGCGCCACGCAAACACAAGATCAAGAAAACCGACGAAGACCAGCTCAGCCTGAGCTTCGTGCCGAATCCCGACATCCTTGCCTGGGTCGCCGCGCGACCCAAACCGCCGTTCTGCGTCGGGTTCGCCGCTGAAAGCCGCAACCTCGATACCTACGCCGATGAAAAACGCCGGCGCAAAAAAATAAACCTGATGGTTGCCAATCTCGCGCAGGACGCCATCGGCGCCGATGACAACGAAGTATCACTGTTTGATGATGCCGGCACCCACCGCCTGCCACGCGCAGCCAAAGATCTCGTCGCACAACAAATCATCTCGCACATCGCGAAACTGTGCGCAAAATCAAAGCGTAAGTCCGGAAAATAACGCTGGTCCGGCCTGCCGTTTCGGTTTTACCCTTCAGGCCTTTCCCCTACACTGTTATCTCCCTCACCGATACACGCAATGAAATCCATAGACGTCAAAATTCTCGACGCGCGACTGCGCGACCAGTTGCCGCAATACGCCACGCCCGGATCTGCCGGACTGGATCTGCGCGCTTGCCTCGAACAGCCGCTGACGCTGCAACCCGGCCAGACCGAACTGATACCCGCCGGCATGGCCATCCACATCGCCGACCCCGGACTCGCCGCCATCATCCTGCCGCGCTCCGGCCTCGGCCACAAACACGGCATCGTGCTCGGCAATCTGGTCGGACTGATCGATTCCGATTACCAGGGCCAGTTGTTCGTCTCGACCTGGAACCGCGGCAACACGGCATTCACCATCAATCCGCTGGAACGGCTGGCGCAACTGGTGGTCGTACCCATCGTGCATGTCGCCTTTAATGTCGTTGATGATTTCACCACATCCAGCCGCGGCGCCGGTGGTTTCGGCAGCACGGGCAAGGGATAGGCCGTGAGTCGCCCCGCTGCGGGTCTGATCCTGTTTGCGCACGGGGCGCGCGACCCGGAATGGGCTGCACCCTTTCGCGCCATCAGCGAGCGGATCGCCACGGATCGCAAAGACCTGGCCGTAAAACTGGCATTTCTCGAACTGCAGCCGCCTTCGCTGCCCGATGCGATCTCGGCCATGGTCGCCGACGGCCACTCGGTCATCCATATCGCACCGCTGTTCATGGCGCAGGGCGGACATCTGAAACAGGACGTGCCGAAACTGCTGGCGGAAATCCGCAGCACCCATCCGGCACTGACACTGGAACTGCTGCCTGTCATTGGCGACGTCGCCGACCTGCGCGATGCCATCGCCGGCTGGCTGGTCAGCACTGTTCCCGGAGCACCCGCATGAAACGTCTGCTGCTGAAATACGTCCTGGTCATTCTGGCCGCGGGATTTGTCGGTCTAGCACAGGCTGCAATGCCGCAGGCCGAGCTGACCATCAACAAACACACGCTGACCGCAGAAATCGCCCACACCGACGCCGACCGCATGCAGGGACTGATGCACCGGCGCATGTTGCCGGAAAGCCGCGGCATGATATTCGTGTTCCCCAATGTCAGCTACCACAGCATGTGGATGATGAATACCTGGATCCCGCTGTCGGTTGCCTTCATCGACAACGACGGCGTCATCATCAATATCGAAGACATGCAGCCGCATACCCGTGATTCCCACGCCGCCAAACAGCCTGCGCGTTATGCCCTGGAAATGAACCTGGGATGGTTCCACAAACGTGGCATAGGTCCCGGCACCAAAATCGAAGAACTGGACCGCATACCTGCGCCACGCTGAATCAAAAAGCCCGGGGTGACCCGGGCTTTTTTGTCGCGCCCCGCTCAACCGGCAGGTTCAGGCAAAATTCTTGCCTGCAAAATCCCAATTGGCCAGACTGCTGAGGAAAGTTTCCACGAACTTCGGCCGCGCATTGCGGTAATCGATGTAGTAGGCATGCTCCCAGACATCGATGGTCAGCAACGCCTGGTCACCCGTGGTCAGCACGGTACCGGCATTGGCCGTATTCACGATGTCCACGCTGCCGTCGGCCTTCTTCACCAGCCAGGTCCAGCCCGAGCCAAAATTGCCCACGGCGCTTTTGCTGAATACTTCCTTGAAGGCGTCAAAACTGCCCCACTTCTTGTCTATGGCCGCCGCCAGTGCTCCGGCCGGCTTGCCGCCGCCCGCAGGTTTCATGCTGTTCCAGAAAAAAGTGTGGTTCCACACCTGCGCTGCGTTGTTGAATGTTCCGCCCGAGGATTTCTTCACAATGTCCTCAAGGCCCATGCTCTCGAGTTCGGTGCCCTTGACCAGGTTGTTGAGATTGGTCACATAGGCCTGATGATGCTTGCCGTAATGGAATTCAAAGGTTTCCTTGGAAATATGCGGCACCAGTGCGTCCATGGCATACGGGAGTTTCGGCAGTTCATGTGGCATTACTGTATTCCTTTGCTTGTGGCTGAAAAAAATGGCGATGATACGGGACGCCGTCGCGCAATCCAACCAGGGCTGGCATAAAACGCCGCGCCAAAACAAAACGCCCGGGAGGTCCCGGGCGTTTTGACAACGGAAAGCTACGGAAGTTACAGGCCGCCGTTTTGCTGCGCCACCATGCAGAACAGCATCGGTATCGACAGCATGGTATTGGCACGTGAACCGAGCATGGCCACGCGAGCAGCCTTGGCTTTGACGTCGGCTTCGACCTGCACGATGCCCAGCGCCTTCTTCTGGTTCGGCCAGATGATGGCCCACACGTTGATCGCCATGATGATGCCCAGCCACATGCCAATGCCGATCGCCACATAGCCCTGGCCGAAGCTCAGTGCCGCACCCAGATACTTGTTCATGCTGGCCACGATCAGGCCGGTGACCAGAGTTGCAACGGCCGCCCAGCGGAACCAGAACAATGCAGCCGGTGCGATGACCTTGCCGATGGCAGGCTTCTGCTCATCGGGAATTTTCGGCATCGACGGAATCTGCACAAAATTGAAATACCACAGCAGACCGATCCACATGACACCGGACATCACATGCAGCCAGCGCATGACAAAGGCCCACCAGGCATGATCGCCACCGCGCGCACCCGCTCCGCCGGTAATCAGAATAATTGCGATCAGGATGACAAAGCCGGCCAGCAAAGTACGGCCCAGAGACTGGAATATGGCTCCCATGAGTGCACTCCTTTCGTTAGGAATTGTTATGAAGTCACCAACAGCAAAGCAGCGCGCAGTTTAGCACAGCGCCCAGTGCGGCGGCGCCGGTCCATAGCCACCATGCGAACGGGGAAAATTACTGCGGGAAGTTGCGGTAAATATTACGCAGCAGCGAGACTGCCGGTCTCCACGGCCGCAATGGCCTTGGCCTGATTCAGATCCTGCGCATAACCGGCGCCGTAGAGGCAACAGGCAAACTGATTGGCGATAGGTACCGGCATCGGTATGCGTCCTTCAAGCACTCCGGTAATCCATAGTGCGGTGCCCTTGAGATCATGTGCCGCAGGCAGGGGATGTGCACAGCGCGGCGTGCCTTCAGCGTCAAACAACTGCCGCATTGCACCGTCCCTGATCAGCTCTATGCAGGGCCGGCATTGCGCATCGACTACAGGATCGCCATCGTGTGCTTCGAACAGCAGCGCAGTCTTCTCCACATCACACAACAAGGACTGCAGCACGACATGTTCGTGCTCATGCTCGGCGGGCACCAGTTGCAATCCGGCGCCGCCAAACGGATCGGCGAGCCGCGCAAGCATGCGTGCCAGGGCGCCGCCCCCCAGTCGTACGCGCATGGCCAGCAACTCGGCCAATGCAGGTGACAGCGCGCCGGTGGGCAAAAACGCCAGATGTCCGCCATGCAATTCCAGCTGCGCCTGGGCGAGGCTGGCGCAAGGCATGACACCCAGTTCGCGAAAAATATAAGCCGCCGCAATTCCGCGCTCGCCGCTCAGCATGCCATGCACCAGCACCGGCACACCCAGGCGCTGCAGGCTGATCGCCAGCAAGGGCACCAGGTTGGGCTGTTCACGCAACGCGCCGTAACCCGGCATCAGTACCGGCCGCCATTGCGTATCGGGCAGCGCAATCTGGAATACCCGCGACGACAGCGCCGCCAGCACACCGACCAGTTCCTGCTGCCCCAGTTGCCGCTGTTCCAGCAGGGCCAGCAGACCGCCCAGTTCCAGATCGGGCACACCGCCATCAAAAGCCGCCGAAAACAAGCCCTCGGCTTCGCTCTCCGATAACGACTGACCTGCCGCCAGTGCATCGATCATGTGTGCCCAGTTCAATCTGCCTCCTTTGCTTCCAGTCCGGATGAGTTGCTGTGTTCTGCTGAGCAACCCCCGTGCCATGTCCGATTGCGTGATTTAGCTCGTGCATCACACCGATGGCGGCGTGTATACGCCACTAGTAGTTCGTTTCATTAAAACAAATACATATTAGGCAGTGCTGATATCAAATTTATTCCACCGAAATACGACGGGAAGTTGATTCATTTCATCAACGCCTTTGAGAATACGCGTTTTGAGTTCAT
>Ga0209491_10002454_pt1 | contig 33122 bp, 48 predicted proteins | sample BON02_FD_187213 | JGI IMG/M metagenome (GOLD analysis project Ga0209491, IMG submission 187213) | Freshwater microbial communities from Lake Bonney liftoff mats and glacier meltwater in Antarctica - BON-02 (SPAdes) (version 2) | ecosystem: Environmental > Aquatic > Freshwater > Ice > Glacier... | reverse complement strand
GCCATAGACGCAGCTCCGCGGTCACTAAACTTAGAAATTAAGTTTGAGCTTATAGCCTCATTAAGGTCAAAACTTCTTTCTTTAACATTTGGATTAATAGCCATGATTAAGAGCCTAGCAATCCGTCGTCAACGCCTGACTCTGGGTTTAGACGGTCTTCTGACAATAACATGCGACTACCGCCACGAATTCGTGACATTTTACGACTTGCCTCTTGTGCTGCTAAATTTCGTTTTTCTTCTTCAGCTTGTGTACGCAGTTTTTCCGTTTCAATGCGTTGTTGTTCCATCTGCGCTCTTGCTGCACTTGTATCTGTTTTTTGACCACCAATTAAACCGCCCATTACTATCTCCTAACCATTAAGTCGTAATCATATTTATCCATGCTATATTGCTTCATTGTGCTTTCAGATATAAACCCAATAGCTCCAGCCCACTTTATAGCTCGCAAGTCTGTAGTTTTAACAGTTATTTGTAATCTATGCAAGCCCATCGATAGCTTGCAGATATCAGTAAATGCAATTCCTATCTTAGTTGTTGCAATTGGTTTGTTTCTAGCAGTGTCACCAATGACCGACCACATCTCTCCAACGCCTTCCCACAGTAGGCAACAGCCAAATACAGCGACTGGTTTTCCATGCAGTAGGCATGTAATAGCAAATCCATAATTAGATTGGTTTTCTAGCATAGCTTTAACTCCAATCATCTTTTGTGTAGATAGCCCAGAAAATTCACCACCTTTTATAGAAAAGGCATCTTCAATGTAAAATTTAGAAAAGGTAACTCCCTGCACTTTTGGCAGGTGTTCGCCTATGGTATCAAGTATTGAATACATCAAAGTCAGTCATCACCGTTCTAGCCACTATTGGCTTACTACTCGAAAGAGGGCTACGGGTCATGCGCTTATGTTCACCACCACCAAGCATCAGATACCCAAAGGCATCGCCAACGTGAGAGTGTTCGTTCTTGTTTGGCATATCTCTAAAGCGTTCATGTCCTGCACCGATTGATACGCGCTTGAAGTGATAGCCACCAGCGAGTGACTTCCTTGTCATCTTACAACTTCTGTTTACAATCAAGCCGGGTTTGCCATTAATCAAACGTTGCATTGGCGCAGCAGCCCCTTCTCTACGAACTTTAAAGTCATTAGAGTGTGTAGGTTGAGCGCGTAGTCCTAACGTTCTTAGGTAATCAAATGCAGTAACTTCATAGATGGCATCACGTTGCATACCAGCAGGGTCACCCCACATCATAATCTGTGCTTTAGGGTATTTAGCATTAAGCTCTGCAAGTAACTGTTGCCCAAACCGTTCAAGCCCCATATCTTCAGTAACAATCTCATGAAGAATAACCCACCTATTGTTTGGAAGTCTTTGTCCAAGCACCGCTGCTGGTGTTAAACCAAAGTCGACACCGATTTGTAATGGTAATGATTCGTCATACTCAACGTCACCGCACATAAGGTTGTCATCATATTCAGGCCATACAGGTCTACCTTCTTGCACGTAGGTGTATTTGCCTTCTGCGTAACAGCGAATCCAGTCTAGGTTTTTACCACCAAGCATTTGCGGGTAGTAGCCAGCAGGTAAGTTATCTAAGTTTTCTGCTTTGCTATTAACTTTCCACCATCGACCAGATGCAAAGATATGGTCATTAGCTTCAGGGTTGTCAGGTAAATCACCAGGGTCTACTTCGATTACACCACCCGGTTGATTAAAGAACGTCCATGCGTAGTTGCCAGTAACCTTTTCTTTTTCAGCCACTCTATGCCACCAGTGGTCATCATCCATTGGATTGGTGTCCATGAATACGCCATGCCATTTAGCACCGCCATCACGTTTACTAGGATAGCGCCCAACCCTGTGGGTAAGCCCATCAATCACAGCCTTTGGTAACTCACGCGCTTCATTAACCCATGCACCTGTAAGCTCTAATGACAGCAACTTACGAACGTCTTTAGGTTGGTCAAGAGCAAGGAAGATAACCTCGCAGTCAATGCCAGCAGCATCACCTTTGGCTGGTAAGCGTATATGATGTGTAATCGGTGGAGTCCATAACATAGGACCAAACGTAGCCTCTGGGAAAAGGTCTAGCCATGTCTTAATGGTTGTTGTCTTCAGCATAGGATAACTGTTACGTACTACTGCAAACCTAGAGTATCTAACGTTGTCAATAGGTGATGCAGTCTGCTGTAATGCTTTAATAAATATTTTTGCACAGCAAGCATACGATTTTCCACTGTTATGGTGAATAGCTCCATCTATAGTTACATAGTTGTTGGTGTCTAATACTTGCAAATCCCAATAAGATTCCTTGACAGTCATTCTTTCTATTGATAGAATAGCCCTTTTGGGTGAGGACAATACTAATGAACGAGAATACAAAGATGATAATTTTTTTAGCCAACGGGGTTCGCTCTTCGTCTGACATTGCTGAGATTGTTGGTCTATCGAGGCGTTATGTTGGAAAGGTAATGTTAAATAAGAACCTGCCACGCCTTTCAGAAGGTGCAAGAGTTGGTCAATATAACAACCAATACGTTTGCGGTAGACGGATTGACCCGTCTGGGTATGCTTTAGTGACTGCCCCGACTGAGCATCCCTATGCAAGGCAGAGGAAAAATAGGAAGGGTAAGTTGATTTACGAGCACCGCTTAATAATGGAAGAAAAACTTGGCCGATACCTTCTTCCGACAGAAGTAGTTGACCATATTGACGGACTGACCTTGCATAACTCTCCAGACAATCTACGGATTTTTGCATCAAACGGGGAACACCTGCGTGCAACTCGTGCTGGGAAGAAGCCAAACTGGTCAGTATTGGGTCTGTGTCGCATGACTTCAACTCGCGTCCAGCTTGAAGCGTCTGAACCTGTTGATATGAGCCGTCTTCGCAAAGAACAAGGTGATTCGCGGCTGCAACAAATTCTCCGTTTGGCGTTACAACTCGGTACAGATAGTCGATTCCTTTCTGGAACGAGCTACCACACCAAGAAAGTTGGAATTGACATGTCTTGTCGTTCCACGATAGAACTTGCATTGGTCGGTCTATATCGCAAATACGCATAGGACCATGCTCTGTAATTATCATGGTGTCTGGGGCAACGCATCCTACTGGTCCCATTAATCCTTGCACAAAGTCATTGTTCTGCACAAACTCATATACAATTGGCGACTTGCTAAAGTTTAGCGTGATGCCATCAAAAGATACTTCTTTGGTACTGCGTTCTTTAGTCTTCGCCATCTATCGCCTCTACGTCTATAGGTTCTGGAGCTACTATGTTTACACCGATTACTGAAGGCTTGTCTGACTCTGCTTGCTGGTCTAGTAATCCAGATGCTTTAGCTAGTAGGCGAAGTACGCCAACCTTGTCAAACAACTCAATATCTAATGTTGCTGTGGGATTACCTTCTTTGTCGTACCTTGTAGTCGATTTAATACTTTTAATTGCTTGTAGTGCGTGTTCAGGAATGTCTTTAGACGCTCTTACTTTAATGTTGCCATCTTCATCCCAGCTCATAATGTCCGTTAGTTTTGTATTAGCCATGCTTAACAGCGCATAGGACACAGCTTCACGGTTAGCTTCCAGTGTTGCCGAACGCTCTAGTGTTCTTTGGATAGTACGAACGCCACCATAGTTTTTAAGTGATGGTATTCGTTTAATCTTTCTGTTGTCTTCTTGCTCAGCCATTTATTTCCTCTATCACTACAACCGCAGCACCACCCTTACAGGCTTTGCCACGGACAATATGTAAATCATCTACTTGCGAATCGTCTTCATATACTCCAGCATCCATGAGGGCATCCAAAATAGCCTTAAGCAGATTATCAATATCAAAAATCCTGCGGCTACGAGGGCATATAACAATCTCCATGCGCAACCTAGCAATGCCAAGTTTAGGAATTTTTCGGTCAATAACATATTCTTGTACAGCCGCTTTAAAAGCCACACCAGCTTTAGAAATAAAACGTCGTTTTCCATTTGCTCTCCAATAAGTATTTACGGATGGTGGATAAGGTAAGGTGAGTATCATACGTTAAGAGCATCAAGTTTGGCATTAAGGTCGAACCTATTATATTCCTTTAAATAAACTTTTAATGCTTGGTTGATAATATGTGCGCGTGGCATTTCCCTGTCTACATGAGCAGCATCTAACAAAGCTCTAGTCTTTGGGGTTAATCTTACCAAGAAAGTCTTGTAATCATTAGCAGCCATAGTCTTCTCCTTTTAAATCATCTACTGTTTGGTATTGGCGTTTAATCAAGTATATGTGAGTCGCATAAGACACACCCTTCATTTTAAAGGTTACTAGCATACCTAAAGAAAGAACAACCGCCACCACACCAATAACAGCAAAAATTGTTGTAATTATGTTAATCATTATATTATCCTTATATCTAAAGTATAGCGTAGTCTAACATAAGTTCTTGCAAGAATACAATAGGTGTGTATAATAACTAATACGGGGCCATTACCCAGCCCTTGCAAATGTAGCTACGACAGATGCAGATAAACATAGTGAATGGTAGAGTTCTCCTTTAAAGCTAGTAAGTATCTAGCAAGTACATCGGGACTGTGAACTGCCAGAGGCATAAATGATAAGCCTTAACTTAGATAAACGAGAGTAGCCACCTTATGGTGTTTTCCAAATAAATCTTTTTTTATTCGGGTTAGGTTCTATACACTCTTAAAATGACGAACAAACTTCCAACACAAATACCAGTTAGTAAAAAGATAATCTGGCATCCAATAAAGTTACCACCGATTAATCTCTATACAGTTGCAAAAAAGTAACGAAAAATTGCTTCAGGTCCCCCTACGGTAGGCGGAGGGGTGGGGGGCAAAGGGGTCGCTTCTCTGAGCGGCCGCATGATACTCTTTCTTCTACGCGCTACCCTGAGCAAGTGAATTCTACTGGCACCCCCAAGCTAGATAAGCCTTCTGCGTTCTCACATGGATAAGGCCTGTACCTTAAATGCTTCGATTACTTCTGATTCAGTTGCACCGTTAGATATGAGAGATTCTAGCTTATGGAGGTCTGAGTCAGTCTTGATAATGTGCGACACAACTAGTAGCGCCTCTTCAAATGTTACACCTGTATCGCCACTACCCTGCTTGGTATCTTTCTGCTTTGTTGCTACCTTAACCGCTTCTTTCTTTACTGCTCTTTTCATAGTCTCTTCCTCTTTGTTGATAATCGATTCGATTGATATCCCGCTATTACTCTCTTGCGTTCTTAAGTCTATTTGCTCATCATATATAACTCTCTTAAGACTGCCACGTAAAGCCGTGTACCCTTTTCTGACTTGCTCGAAATATCCAAGTTTCTCTAGTTTCTTGAGGGTTCTGGAAACGTTCGGTGTAGTAACGCCTCTAAGCTTTGCGATTGTAGAGTGTGCAACGAACGTGAAGCCGTTAGGTGAGCAATAGGAACACAAGCCTATTAAATTGATGATATCACCTCTTGTTAGCCTCTTATCGTGCATGGCTCTTAGCGGTATTACACTGAAGCGCCTAGCGTCTGGCTTCTTTTCTTTTAAGTCTATGCTTGGCTTTGCTGGTATCTTGAACGGTATCATATATTACATTTTAGCAGTTAAATGAAATTAAATGAAATTAGTGCTTGACATCGGTTTTAATGCCGTGCTAAGGTGCAGTTATTCCATCGCGGAATACACAATTTACAACACTATAAAGGAATTATTATTATGACTGAATTAAACGCACATCTTACATTAAGCGACTTTCGCACCCTCTGGGCTAATAGCAGCGATAGAAAAGAATCATTCAGCTACGAGGCTTTAGAGTTTATTTATGATTATCTATCTGATTGCGAGTGTGACATAACCGACATTATCGCGATTGACTGTGATATGGTTGAACAAAGCGCAAAAGATATCGCGATAGATTACAACATAGAAATACCCGCTGGTGATGACCTAAGAGCCACGGTTATAGAACACTTAGAAGAAAACACAGTAATTGTCGGCATTAGTGGTGACTCAATTACTTATTATGCTTTTTAACTAGACTGATAAAGCCTGATAACACGGGCTTTATCGGGCTGCTTAAGCCACTACAATTAACTACACAATGAGAGGCTTTACAATGACGATTAAAGACTTTGTAATCAGTAACGAAACTACGGGCATTAATGAATGGATAGCATTAATCGAAAAGCATAATTTGGTTGAGCACGAACATTTAATATTAGAGTGTGCTAATCATTTTGATAAAATTACAATCAATCATAATGCTAGTTTTAACAGCCCTTCAATTTTAAATACAATATAGGAATTATTATCATGAACTATTTAGAAGCAGCAAAATTCATCGGTACCAAAAAACAAACTTTTGATATGGCTCTTGAGTGTGGCGCGGATAGATTCTTAAACAATGTTAGAGAGGTTTGGCAATTATGACTTTCATGCAATTTATTACCGCCATACCTTTTCTAACATTTTTTTGGATAACTATAATTATCACTGCAATTATTGGCACAATTACAACCGAAAAGAAAAGATAAACAGACTATCCATCAATCAAGCCTTATAAATAGAGCTTTTCCACCAGTTAAGCTCTATAAATAGGGCTTTTTTGTATCTGCGTGACTTTGTGGCTTGTTTAAATCGGTGAGCCTATAGGGTAGCATAGGTAAGTGATTTTAAATAGGTGTGATAACGGTTGATATTGATAAAACACTTAGGGCGCGTGAGCCATGCACCCGATTTGCTGCAACGCATTAATTATCTTGCAAGATAATTAATTAATCGGAGACTCACCGCCCTAAATATTCTATTTTTATAAAATACACTAATTTTTATCTAATTGCAACACTTTAAGATAAGAGAGTCGCTGGAATGCTAAACTAAATAAACGTTCTTTGCATTCCAGCTTTTTTGTCTAGTAGTTGTAACTATGCCCTCTCGCATAATTCTTTTTGCTCACGCGGTCTATTTTTCCTGAATGAAAACCGTCTAACCCCTTAACTGTTGTTACATTGCCAACCACCGTAATGGCTTTATGCGGCTCGTACTTTTTGTTTTCCTCGTATTCTTTTTCTATTTTTTTACTTTCCTGTCTCTTTATTTTCTCTTCATACAATCTACTCGCTTCATTCTTATTGTAAAAAAGAGCTTCAATCTCCTTCTCTGCACCCGGCACGCTTGTTAGAATAGATGTTATGCGCCCATTAATGTTTACTTTATAGTCACTTAGCCAGCCACGTTTTTTCATGCGACAAGTGACACTTGAAAAGTAACTGTTTGACTTGCAAAAAGCAGCCGTCACATCTCTTACTGTACCACCGTCTTTTAATACTTCTAATATATCATAATAATCTTTATCTGTAATTCTCATTTTAGTTCCTTATGTTTTTTCAAATTGTCAATTGTATCTGTTGCAATAAACCTCGCAATTCCAGACCTTTTTTCCCAAAGCTCGTATCTTAATTTGCCTTTAATTTTTACAGCGCAAATTGTATAAACTCCAGATTGCACATAATACTTTTGGTTTATTTTTCCATCTATAATGTTGCGTACAAATTTCAATTAATTACAAAAATCAAATCATTCATCTTGATATCCTTTTCTTAATGCTTCTATTGCCAATTTTTGTGAAATTTGCGGATAGTTTTTAGGATTTTCCATTATCTTTTTCGCCCAAAGTAGCAGGTCTTTTTTTGGGTTTAAGTTTTTAGCAATATGCTGAATAACTTTAGCTGACGCCTCTTTATTTTCAGCATTAGTTAATGGCTTATTTTCAATAGCGTAAAAGTTGTCATTCGGCTTGATGATATTAATGATGTCGTTGAAGTGTGGCAATTTTTCTCTATTTGCATCTAAATACTTATCAAAGGCTTGAGCTACATCACCCAAAGCATAAGTTTGCAGTTTCCCAAACCAATACTTTTTTGTTGCACGGTCAACGGTATTTCTACCTAATGACTGCCATGTTGCATCCATCATATCGCTAAAGTCGTTTGCATCGTCAGGGTATATCAAAATGCAGCTCCTTTCTTTACAGGCTCATCTTTCCATCTACCTTGATTGATATATGTGGCAGGATTAGGTATGAACTGCCCATTATCTTTTCTCCATTGTTCTGATTCTGTTTGCCATGATAGAGCATACATAACATCATCGAATTTAGGCTTTGCTTTTTTCCACGCTTGCAATGCTTTATCCTTGCCAGTTCTTTTTGGATAGTTATTCCAAAATAACTCAAAATCAGACATAAGTATGTCTCTGTCTCTTCTCTTCTCTGTCTCTGTCTCTGTCTCTGGTATATCAACTTGATGACAACTTGATATCAACATGATATCATCTTGATACAGCCATTTAGAAAGTTTGGTAAGTGATTGATTTACTTTACTTTCTGTTGAACGCAGTCTAAAAGCAACCGTTCTTAGGTCTGGAATATTGCCTTCCATCGCTTTATCTTCACTTGCTAACAGCCAAATCATAATTAGAGTCTTTGCATCATCTCCAGATAAACTGTGCCAGTCTGGGTCATCTAGTATTTCCCTGTATAATTTAATCCATGGTGGCCGTCTGTCTTTAAAGTGCTGGAAGTCTTGCCAATTCTTTACTTTCATATAATTCCTTAATTGTTTAAAAAATCTCTTGCGAGAAACCGAATAGTAAACTGAATAAAAATAAATGTAAAGACTTAAAATAGTTGTTGACAAGATATATTTAAGATATTAATATACATGGGCCGTAACAATTATTAACACTATGAAGGGATTATAATGACACTTAGAACATTCACATTAAATGACGTTGACCTAGACGTTTATTTTAAACTCACCAAAGAAAATGACCCGTGCGGAACTGGAGACAGTCCTGCTGGCTATGACGTGGATATTTTCTCTATCGAAACATTAGATAGCAGCACAAATATCCAAATGTTACTATCCGATGTTGTTATCGACAAACTACATGATTTAATTATTGAGGATTCTGAAAATGACTATTAATAACGAAATTAAAGAATTGCAAAAACAAATAGATGCACTTAAAAATATAGAAATTAGTGAGAAGTTACTGGCAATTGCAGAATATAAAGATGTCGAATTTTATGCTGATGGGAAATGGGAAATTAACAAAGAGCTCTCAAGCTATGCTTTAGATTGGTTGTGCGAGAATATAGACGAAATACGCATTAAGCCTGACCCCAACTTTTTGGTAAGAGGTACAGTAAATTGGAGTCAAAATGACTAATTTTATTTATGCAGTAATCGCTGCGTTTGTATTCTTTTGTTCTATAGCTTTAGTAGAAATTAACGAAGCCCACGCTGAGTTGAAAAAACTTAAAGAAGTCAAGTTGATGGATTGTAAATTTAGTAAGGGCGCACATGCGCATACATGGAAAAACGCTTGTTTGGTTAAAGATGGGGTGGTGGAGATATTATGAAAACTTATAAATCGAGAACAGAAGCAGAAAAAGATGTTGTTAACGGAACTCTAATTATAGATGATAACGTAACGTTTGAGTTTAACTTGGAATGCGATTGGAATATCGAGGCATGGAATATCACGGCACGGGATATCAATGCAGATAACATCAAGGCAGATAGCATCAAGGCATTACATATCAAGGCAGATAACATCAATGCATGTAATGTGGAAAAGGTGATTTTATGAATAAAACAATAGAGCAGCTGGCAGTAGAGAATGGATTTTATTTGTATGTATCAAAAAACGGACAGAAATTACTAGTAGCGCATCCTGATGATGAACTACATAACGGTTATTATGAGGTGTCAGATGCTATAGAGAGAACGTGCAAAGCCTACATGAAACAAGAGTTAGAGAAGATTGAGCAAGTTGAACAACAACATGGAATAGGAGTTAAAGATGAAATATGAAGATGAATTTACAGTTTGTTTGTATAACAACTATACGATTACCAATGGCGATATGTTATTAAATTATTTGGAAGATGGTATTTCTTATGATGACTTTTTAGATGAGATGGGGTTAGAAGATGATGAGTGACGGAGCTGATTTTAGGCAGCAACAAGAAATAGAAGAGTTCCAGCAGTATTTGGAAGAACAATCAAACTGGTTTAAAAAACAATTAAGTAATTTTAACGAAACATTTGGAGAATATGATGACAGTAACGTATAAAGAACTAAGTAAAATTAACGTAAACGAACACACCGAAAAGAAAGGCAACTTAACTTATCTGTCATGGGCATGGGCAGTAGACCAGTTATTAAGTAATGACCCTACAGCTACTTGGAGTTATGGTGAGCCAGTTAGTTTTAGTGATACGTTGATGGTGTTTTGTCAAGTAACAGCTTTTGGCAAATTAATGACTGCACAACTGCCAGTAATGGACCATAAGAATAAAGCAATTCCTAATCCTAATGCAATGGATGTCAACACAGCTATGCAAAGGTGTCTAGCAAAGGCGATTGCGCTGCACGGTATAGGATTGTATATCTACGCAGGTGAAGACCTGCCAGAGCAAGAGCCTGTTGATATTGAAGCTCTAGTTAAAAAGATTACTGATACCAAGTCACGCGATGAATTAACGAAAGTGTACAAGGCAGTTATCCAAGAGATAGGGCAAGACAAAAAAGCTCATGCTCTTGTTGTTAAAGCGGCGCAAGAAATGGCATCATTATTTGAAGAGAAAAAATAATGACTAATCAAATAGAGCAGGGAAGTGATGAGTGGAAACAGCTTCGTTTAGGCAAAGTAACTGCTAGTAGAATTGCAGATGTAATGTCACAGATTAAAGCAGGTGAATCTCAGTCTAGGTCTAACTATCGCATAGAGCTTGTGTGTGAGAGATTGTCAGGCGAGCCTACAGATAGCTTTACTAACTCACACATGCAACGTGGCACAGAATTAGAGCCTTTTGCTAGGTCTGCCTATGAGATTAAAAACAAAGTGTTTGTTGAGCAGGTTTCATTTTGTGACCACCTTACTGTAAGTATGTCAGGGGCTAGTCCAGATGGTCTTGTAGGTAAGGATGGGTTGATTGAAATTAAATGTCCTATGACTAAGACGCACATTGAAACGCTGTTAGGCAAACAAGTACCTGCAAAATACATCAAGCAAATACAATGGCAGTTAGCCTGTACTGACAGAAAGTGGTGTGACTTTGTATCGTATTGCCCAGAGCTGCCAGAAAATATGCAATTGTTTATCTCAAGAGTTGAGCGTGATGATGAAGTAATTGATGGTATTACAAAGGCAGTTATTGAATTTAACTTAGAAGTTGAGCAGGTTATTGAACGGTTGAAAGGTTTATAATGGAAGAACAGTTAAACGTAGTAGCAAAGATTGGCACATATAAAGACGAGGATGGAGAAAAAAAATCACATTGGGCAAAGGTAGGCATTACAACAGAAACACGGCAAGGTGGCATTGCATTAAAAATAGATACGTTGCCAGTAAACTTTGATGGGTGGCTGTATTTAGCAACACCAAGCGATAACAAATTTAATTATTAGGAGAAACACATGAACGTATTATCAGCAATGGGAAATTTACCAAGAGATGCAGAACTTCGCTTTTTACCTGACGGCTCACCAGTATTAAGTTTTAGCGTAGCATTGAATAGTGGCTACGGAGATAAAGCACAGACAGATTGGTTGGACTGTAGTTTGTTTGGAAAACGTGGTGAATCATTAGCTACAATTTTAACAAAAGGAATTAAGGTTGGCGTTACTGGCGAGTTTTCAACAAACAAATACAAATCCTCGTCAGGTGAGCAACAAACTTCACTACGCTTGCGTGTAAATTCAGTTACTTTGACAGGGAGTAAGTCGGATTCATCTACAGCAGAGCCAGCTAGTAAGCCAGCACCTGCATCCAAAACAATTGAAGATATAGAAATTGATATACCTTTTAATTAGAATTATGCTATAATGGATTTGTATTTAACACGAGGTACAAATCATGTGTGATTCTAAAGTATGTTTTAAATGTGATATAGATAAACCGTTAGCCGAATTTTATAAGCATAAAGGGATGGCTGACGGGCATCTTGGAAAATGTAAGAAATGTAATAAAAAAGATGTAATAGAAAATAGACTTAAAAATATAGACTATTATCTTGAATATGACCGTGGAAGGGCAAATAACCCAAATAGAGTTGAAGCTAGATTTAATTATTCTAAAACCGATGAAGGTAAATTGCGCGCAAGAATATCAAAGGACAAATGGGCTGAAAACAATTTAATTAAAAGAGCTGCATCACACCTCGTTGGGAATGCGGTGCGTGATGGCAAGTTGTTAAAATCTTATAAGTGTGAATCATGCGGTGAAAATGAAAAAAGAATACATGGACACCATGATGATTACGCTTACCCAATGACTGTTAGATGGCTATGTTCGCTTTGTCATGCAAAATGGCATAAAGAAAATGGCAGTGGAATTAACGATTAAACCATTTTAGTATAGGAGAAATAGAATGAAACAAATTTTATTAGCACTACTAGCAATGACAGCAATAACCGCCCACGCAACCTCTGTGGAGAAAATAGCAGAGATAACACAAGGGGTTTTTATTACACTCACAGACATCACATGCACTATGTATGAGGCACCGCCTAATGTATTGCTGTTTCAAGCCTATGGGGAGGATACAAGTATTAAGCAAAAGGCAGAAGGTTGTTATTCAGTGGAGCAAGATGGTATGGTCAGTATTAATTTAGTCAACACAAAGAACAATAATCAATACGGATATGTATTACCTCAAGGGCTTTTTAAAGACATGGAGAAATAAAATGAAACAATTATTACTAGCAGTAGCTTTACTTGTAGCATCAATGGCAGCGTCTGCTCAGTGTACTACGCATACAATTATGACTGCTGACGGCAGAATGGTTATGTGTACGACTTGCTGCTTTAATGGAAACTGTACTACGAGCTGTTTTTAGAAAAGAGAAATAGAATGAGCAAATTAATAGTAGCACTTTTATTAACAATAGCATCAGTAGCAGCATTAACAGAACCAATGACAGAATTAACAGCCCCCGCAACAGGTAAGTGCAGTACGCAGACGATAACATCTGAAAGTGGCAAGGTTACCGTTTGTACGATCTGTTGTTTTAATAAGCATTGCAACACAACTTGTAGGTGGGATTAACATGACACCAGAAAATTATGTAAACAGAAAAGACGCTCTTAAAAAGCAGGTCAATGGCGACCATTATAGAAAGCTAAAGATACAGCCTATTGAATATATTACTGCTAATGACTTGGGCTTCATTGAAGGCAACATTGTTAAGTATGTCACTCGTCATAAAGAAAAGGGGGGTATCAATGACGTTGACAAAATCATTCATTATGCAGAGCTGTTAAAAGACTTGTATTACTTTGACAACGATAGGAATAAATAAATAAAGAAGGTTAAATAAGAAAGCCCCGTTGTCGGGGGCTTATTTTATTAGCGTGTCATTACGTATGCTGTAATTTCCATGCCTAGTCTAATTTCAGTTGCTGCTGGTGATGTCCACATGTTTACATTCCTTTGTTTTGTGTACACATCGCTATGTACATGTTTATATTTCTTGGTTTATTAATAGCTTAAAAGCTAAATTATTAGTATATATATTAAGTCTATACTAAACCCTATGCAATAGGGATAATCATTAATAGTCGTAACGTTCTTTTAGAAACTTAATAGATACAGCCATCTCATCAAACGCACCATCATGCACATCATGCAATACATAGAACCCACGATAGTGATTGTTACCTTGTGCGCCTAAGTACGCTTCTGAATGTTCGTAGCAGTTGTGATGGCCATATCCTTCAACAATCATAGTCTTTGCATCAATTGATATTTGTAAATAATCATCCTCGCCTACTGGCAAGATTGACACAATACATTCAGGCTCACTTTCCTTTTTATTACCAACCCCACCAAGCATTTCTGGAATAAATTTATCAAGCATTCTGGGAGGCCTGACTGTTCCAAGAACGGTTGCTATATTCTTGGTGCCACCTTTAATTCGATAGTTATTAACAGCGCGAGTAGATGCTTTGTTTTTATCAACATCAACCCCACAAATATTTTTTAACGCGCTTTCTATTCGTTTACATGTTGCAGGATTGTGAGACTCTGATTGCGATAATGAAAGCTGCATACATGAGCCTCCATTTGTCCTTCTGTGATATAAGCTACCTTCACCGCAATACATGCCAGCAAGCCAGCCAGATTCCCATGACTGGTCATGTTCAAATTCATCTAGCATTTTTACAATTCGAGTTCCGCCACCTTTTTTGCCAACGACTAATGGGTTTGTTTTTCTTAATTGCTCTGTTGTTTTCCAAGAAAATAAACTGCCAGTATTTTTAGTAAACCAGAGGTGGTCTTTGGTTACTCTAAACACCTTTCCACTTGACAGTGTTACGTCAAACATTTCACCTCGCATTAAACGCAAAGCTTCAACAGTTCCAGTTTTATACCGCCTTGGATGGCTTCGGCTTCCTGTCGCGCTAGCCGTTGTTCCCTCATCAAAACTAACGAGCTTGTCGCCAACCTTTAAATCGCGCATAGGTATGTAGCGCAAGTCTGCCGTTAATACTTTGTGGTCAGGATGCAAGCAAGAGCCACAAATAATTGAAGTCATTTCTTTACCGTCTGCCCTTTTGCCATAAGCAATCATGCGACCTTGCTGATGTCCAGCAAAACAACTCATGTGCTTCTTGGTAAGCAGGGCTTGGGCGCTAGTAATAGGCCTACCCATAACGCCAGATGTAAAGTAATGTGAGTAAGCAATGCCGTCAATAGTAATAACTTCTAAGAACGGTATAACTTCCCAGTCTTGATACGGTAAGTCGTCTGTAGAAACTAACCCGTCTAGTTTTCTATCCTCGTTAATGGCACGGTCAATTCTATGCTCGTGATTGCCAAGAGTTAGAACCATGCGCGGAGTATATAATCCTTTTTTGTTAGCTTTACGTTGCCTGTTGTAGCTAAACAATGGCTCTAGGAGAGCATCCATAGCCTCTCTCGCTGCCCAAATATCTTTTTGGTAGCTACGCCCTTCAAAGGACTTCAATCCCCTGTCATACGTGCTTAAAGATTCCATGTCAGCAAAGTCTCCAATGCAAACAATAACGTCTGGTTTCTTTTTAACAATGAAATTACCTAAACATCTTAGGAAAGTAAAGTCTACATCTGGTTTTGCTTGAACGTCTGGAATTACTAAATGTACTATTGGTTTGTTAGTAGTCATAACAATTACGTAATGTCTTTAGCCTCAAATTCATTATCCCATTCTCCGTATAAAAATACGCTTTGATTTAATCCAGCATCAGAACGTCTGTCTATATGACAAAATCCGTTGTGTAAGCCTATACTCCATCCCATTTCCCATGCAGTTTTAGCAAACATTAGTTTCTTTTCTTTGTGCCAGTCACGCCAACTTATGTCAGCAGCCATTGTACCAAAGGTTTGCCACTTAGGGTTCTCTGTAAGGTGAAGGCTTCTAGGATTACCACCAACCTTTGCGTTATGCTGAGGTGTTCTGCAAACAGAGGTGGGAGTTAATGGCATTCCCCACTTTCTACGCAACTCTGGTAACGCTTTAGCAAATCGTGGGTCTAGTTTTATTGTCCCATCGCCTTTGCATTTTAATTCTTCTTCAGAAAAAAACTCAATTGCTGTTGTTATTGCTTTCATTGTTACCTTTCAATTACTTTTTCTTAGGTGGACGACCAACTTTTTTACCGTATGTTCCTTTTCCTGCTGGCATTTTAATCTCCTTTCTTTCCTCTCATATCAATAATCTTTTCTAGTGTTCTTCCACCAAAATAGAATGACATAACAAGCATACCCCATTGCCCTAACAAAGTCACGTAAGCCTCGTTAGCATCTAAGTCAAAGGCAGACATCATAGCAAATACAAAGTATCCTACAAAGATAGCTACTAGTGTCATAGGTCGTATGTTTTTAGATAGCCAACTATCAGAAGCCATATCAGCTTGGTGTCTTGCAGACAGGTTATTCTGCTCTGTCTTAAACAAATCAGTTTCATTAGCCATCTTAGCTAGCTCACCATCTTGAGCCATCTTAGCTAATTCAACTTGCGCTTTAGCCTTTGCCGTAGGGTCAGGAATTATCTTATCTAATACAGTGCCAATCAATGGCAACAATGCAGCAATCATTTGTTCACCTTTTTTTCCATTATAATATGATGTTTTAATCTATCCTTACGTTCAAGGAATTTAAACACCCAAGAAATAATTAATCCTACAATAGCTACTACTGCCCCTGTTATTGCTGCAAACTCGTTAGCGCTAAGTCCAAACAACACTGCTGTTCCTGCACCTCCATACGTGGCAGTGTTAGCAAGAGATGTAATTGTTTCGTGTGAATTTGTCATTTGTCTTTGTCTTTATTTTAGGTTGTCGTACATCATTGCGTTGCCCTCATGGTTTCGGATACTTCGCTTTGACCGCAAGGCACGCATCTGTGTACGCTTGCAACTGCCCCGCATCGTCTTTGACAATTGCATCAACGTAGTTTGCAATCGGTGGGTATGCATTGGAACGGAGGTCAGATATAATCCGAGGTACATCTATGCTATTGCCCCACTGCTGGCAGTAAGTGAAGTCGAAGCCTTCCGGGACTGTAGCCTGTTCGGCGAGTTGCGGCGTTAGCGTGTTGGTCAGCAGGAGGAAAGCATCACAACTAGGGGTCTGCGCAATAATCACCACGTCATGCGCTATCGGGCTATTAGGAGTACCGAACATATCCTCCCAATCAGTCGCTAGGATTTTACAAAGTTTCATCTAAATGCTCCAATAAGATTGTTTTCAATTCGATTCGCAGAGGGTCATCGCTACCACACAGCATCGCCGCCTCTTTTGGGATTAGCCCAATTTGTTGCAGGGCGTGGAAACTTTGAGGATTGCTCATCGCATTACGCAGCTTGGCAGGTGAAGGCCGACCAGTGGCAATAATCTCCGCCTGAATCTCTTTAGCCACCCATACCGTAAATTCGTTGGCAGCATTCGCTTCGTACATTTGCTCGTCGGTGTAGCCGGGAATCCTAGTAGGTTCCGCCACGGCATAGGCTTCTGCCAGAAGCCGCTTGAGCATCTCCACCTCTCCGCGATTTAGTTCGTAAGCTATCCTGCTTGACTCGGCAACGGAATCAAGCTCTACTATCTCAGCCTGCAATTCAAGGACTTCATGTAGTGGCCCACCCTTCGCTTCTAGCCACTTCACCTTTTCGACTTTTGCCTGATACCTTAGAGCACCTACTTTTTCAAGCGCACAAGCTCTGACTCGGCCTTCAAAAAAGCCATTAAGTGTTTTTATCTTCTCCCAGATTGTCTCGCCTACAACCTGCGTGCGGTAGTTAAATTCGCTGTTAAATGTAGAAGGCATATCAGGTTCCGTACCCTGCAGCGGCTAGCGCGTATCTCGCCGTACCTACACCCGTTACATCAGCAGCAACTACACCTGTGTTTGACACGAGGTTAGTCATCGAGACGCTCGCACCAGTGTAGCCATAGCCGAAGATGGCCTTATCAGTCCCGTACCCTGCAGCGGCTATATAGCTTTTCGCCGTACCTACACCCGTTACATCAGCAGCAACTACACCTGTGTTTGACACGAGGTTGGTCATTGAGACGTTCGCACCAGTGTAGCCATAGCCGAAGATGGCCTTATCAGTTCCGTAGCCAGCAGCAGCCAAGTAGCGTCTCGCCGTACCTACACCCGTTACATCAGCAGCAACTACACCTGTGTTTGACACGAGGTTGGTCATTGAGACGTTCGCACCAGTGTTGCCATAGCCGAAGATGGCCTTATCAGTCCCGTACCCTGCAGCGGCTAGCGCGTATCTCGCCGTCCCTACACCCGTCACATCAGCAGCGACCACACCTGTGTTTGACACGAGGTTAGTCATTGAGACGCTCGCACCAGTGTTGCCATAGCCGAAGATGGCCTTATCAGTTCCGTACCCTGCAGCGGCTAGCGCGTATCTCGCTGTCCCTACACCCGTCACATCAGCAGCAACGACACCTGTGTTTGACACGAGGTTAGTCATCGAGACGTTCGCACCAGTGTTGCCATAGCCGAAGATGGCCTTATCAGTTCCGTAGCCAGCAGCGGCTAGAGAGCTTCTCGCTGTGCCTACTCCCGTCACATCATTAGCAACGACGCCTGTGTTTGACACGAGGTTGGTCATTGAGACGTTCGCACCAGTGTAGCCATAGCCGAAGATGGCTCTCTTGTCGGCAACAACCAATGATGTACCATCTCTTTTAAAAATCCATACCTCATAAGTAGAAACCGTAATGGCTGTGAATGTGAAAATATCCCCCACTTGCGAAACGTAGTCGGCATTGCCTTGTACCGCAAACATTGCGTTATTCGTAATCGTCGTGCCTGCGAGTGGCACAAAATCTCGGCTTGCACCTGCTTGTGGAGCATTGGCAATCGCTGTAATAGTGACTGCTGAGCCTGTGCCATCAATGGTATTAGCTAACGCCCATAAGTCCATTGTTGTGGCGTGTTGGGTGATTGTGCTGCGTGCTAGGTTTAATCCCCCTGTTAGCGAGCCACCAGTGATGGACAATGCCTCTACAGCTTCCCAAGATGTATCTGAACCATCAGTTTGTAAATACTTACCTGCATTGCCAGTTTGAGTAGGTAGTGGCTCAACTGAGGCAGCACTTGCAGCAGCATTTGTTTCGCTTGTTGAGGCATTGCTAGCCGATGTTGCCGCATTGCTTTCACTGGTGGCTGCATTACTTGAAGATGTACTTGCGTTAGATGCTTGTGTAGTAGCTGTACTTGCTGAAGTTGAGGCATTTGATTCTGATGTACTAGCATTTGATGCTGATGTTTCTGCATTTGTTTCAGCCGTCTCTGCTGCTGCTTGTGCTGCTTCCGCTGCTGCTTGTGCTGTTGCTGCTGCTGCTGCATCAACTACTAATGCCCATTTTGCAACGTCAGTATTTGTGCTAATCGGCAATGCACCGCTAGATGTGTGAGCAGTGATAACAAGATAAACGTTGCTATTAGTTGTATCTTTAACAATGTCACGGTTTTGATATGACACAGAAGCAGCCCAGTTTCCACGCCAGTTACCAATAGGGTCGCCAGGAACAGGGTTACCATCAGCATCAAATGCTAGTGTCTTGCCAGCACGAGATGTATTAATAGGCAACGTCATGTTAATGTTAGTGGGGTCTGTAACAGGAGCTTTAATAGAACGCTCTGCTGTTTCTGCAACTTGTTGAACAAGGATTGTTTGCGAATCCATTTCATCGTTTAAAGTATTAGCAAAGAAATCGCCACCAGTAGTAAAGTCAGTTGTACGTTCCACCGGTCTAGAACCAACAATAGTGATGCGATTAGCCAAGACAGCCGCAACGACTAATGTAATAGAGCCTGTGCCAAGTAACGCGCTAATTGTTACTGTGTAGTCTGTTGTTAATGTCAGAAGTGCGTCATCTTTATACACATTAATATCTGTGTTTTCTAGCACTTCAAACTCGAAAGCATACGGTCCTACACCAGCCGAGCCAGTGTAGACTACTCTCCTTGCTACGTTACTTATTGGATAATCTGCCATTCTTAATTTACTCCGCTTGGTCGTTTTAGTGTACGTTTAATTTCATTAACTTTTTCTTGAATCCTGCGTCTTAAAGCAAATGACTGTTCGCTGTCACCATTATATAGTTCATACCTTGCCTTTTCAAATGCTATTTGGAATATGCTTTCTACTGCTTTTTCTCTACCATCCGCAGTCCCGTTTATAAAATGAGATTTATCTGCAATATTAACAACCTGTTGCTTTAAAGTAAATCCTTTTGAATTTTCTTGGTTAGCAAGTTCTAATAGCTTATCATATTCATCAGCTGACAATTTAACAGACGCTGGGATTTTTCTTGTTTCCCCATTAATTTCTACTCTAACAGTTTGCTCAAAAGTTTTTGGTGGCTTTTTAGAATCGACTCCAGCCAATGTCATTATTTCAAATGCTTTATCTTCCTTACCTGCTGAAACCCTCATGCCAGAAATTGAATTTAGGTGTTTTTCAGTTTCATTAAATATAGTTTTAGTTGGTGCTCCGTAGCTTGTCCCCACTGTTAAATCCATTTGCTGCTGGTATCCAGCAACAACTCCAGCTATTCCATTAGGCAAATCAGGGTCAACAGGATATTCACGTTTGGTTGGGTCAAGCCCTTTCATAAGTTGTTTTCTTGCCCCACTCATTGGAACAATAGCGTTCCAGCCGTTATCAATAGCCCATGCCATAGAGTTATTAATTGCATCGGTAAATATTGTTTCAGAAGCAAATAATTTAGGGATGCTTGCCCCAAACTCCTGAATACCTTGAAGCATAGGCTGTTCTAAAGCAACTGAATACATCCCAAGGCTTGCAGCAGCAGCAGCTCCAAGCACATCACCTTCCTCTAAATTGTTCACATTTTCTGCGTAAATTGCACCTATCCCAAGACAGTAACCAACTGTACTTAATCCAGAATACGACCTAAATAATTTACCTTCATACTCCCCCGTGCCTAAACTCCAGTTGTTTGATTGCCCAAATTTAGCTTCAGCAATTTTCATACGAGCCTCATAAGATAAGCCCTCTGAGTTTGAAATATCCTCAACTCTTGAAAAAGGCAATGCTCCTTGTGCCAACCACCTTTCTCTCTCAGCTTTATCTGAAGGACCAGCTCCAGTGGTATTACCTTCTAACGCATAGTTAGCAGACGTTGCAATTGCCCCTGTGCCAATAGCTATACGAGAAATTGCTAAATCTCTTTTTAGATAATCACCAGAATTTAAATCATTTAAAATACTATCTTTAGTTTTAATAAGGTTTTTTTGAAAGTCTGAAACATAATCTGGTGCGCCATTTAACGCTTTATAAAGCGCACTTGGTGCATCATAAAGAACCTTTAATGGGGTTCTTTCTACAGCCTGAATAAAATCATTCATTGGAGTAACTAAGAAAGGCATGTGCGCTTTCATCATTACTCCAATTGGATTCTTCATTGACGTAAGTTTGTCTAACACTTCGGTAGTTTTACCAACAGCAGTGCTAGTGTCAGGTTTTGATTCAAGTCCCCAATAACGAGCCTCTTGCAAAACGTCATCTGGTGGATTTTCAAATGTTTCTCTGCTGGCTTGAGTAAACGCATCAAAAGCCTCGTCTTCCGTCTTGCCTAAATCTATTGCTAACTCTTGTGCTGCAATGCCTTTTCGCATAGCAAGGGATTCTAACCCCATTTGGTAATGGATTCCTTTAGTAAACTCACTCACAGTTAAAACTGAACGTCCACCATAGGCAGATGCAAAGTTATATGAACCAGCCATAAATTTAACTATTGCATTTGATGCTGGGTCAATGTCAAAAAATTCTGGTCTAATTTGCATATCAAGGCGATTCCGTCCACCAATGCCAGATGTTTTGTTTTTCCAAGCATAACTAGCTGCAGCAAATCCATGTTTAATCCCAGCATGTAAGGATGCAATTTGTGCAATGCTTTCCCCTGCATAAGTTTTATTTTTAGAGCCAATACCAACAAGACCCCTGACGCTTCCAACACCCCACGAACCAAGAGTTTCTGCTGGTCTAAGCCCCACTCTTGGAAGGTCACCTGTAACAATCCTGCCTAACGTTGCTGTGCCTGAAATCATACCGCTAACAAGTGTGCCAAGCATACCTTGCACTTTTCCAGTAGCAGCAGCATCAATAAGTTTTCTTTGTTTAGCTGGGTTTCCTTCATTAGCTTTATGAACTTCAAAGAATCTTTGTATATCTTCTTTTGATTTGAATACGTCATTCATTTGTTCAAATTCAGCACCTGCTACTGGCCTCATTTTTAATATACCAAATGATTGAGCTACATTTGTTTTATATCCTTTTACAGAACGCAATACTAAGCTATTAAAAGCAATTGCTTTTACTGCTGTCTGATAGTCATCATTAGTAGCAACACCATTAAGAACTTTTGTACCAATGTCATTAAGTTGTTTTGCACTCCATTCTTCAGCAAGCACAACCCTGTATGAGCTTTCAGGAGTAACGTTTACATTACCGCCAGTAAGCTGTTTAATAAAATCTGCGTCAAATCCTTTGCCTTCTATTTTTTTTGCAATATCGGTATATGATACATTTTTTGTTACAATATTTGCTTGTGAAGCAATAGCATCTAAAGCTGGGGCTAAATCGCCAGCCCTAGCTAAGTTAAACACTTGGTCTGGTGGCAATAACTCTTTAGGTAAATTTTCACCTTTAACCACTTTAGGTAAATTTTCTAATTTTTTCTTTGATTTTTTAATAGCAGCATTTAATTCTTCTGGCGTAATAATGGGTTCTTGTTGTAGTTTTTTATTAATGTCAATAGGCTTAGGCTGCACATTTTCTGTAGCTCCAAGAGTTACTTCCGTCAATGCAAGGTCGTTAGCAGGTTGAGTTGTTGCTTCAATTAATTCTTTAGCTTCGGTTTGATTTTTAATATCATCTGCCGTTTTTGCAATTTCTAATTTTTCTTCTGCACTAATTTTTTTAATTGTAGGCTGAAGTTTTCTACTTTCTTTAATTGCAGAAAGTTTTTTTGCCATACTAATAGCCGCCTTGCCTACTCCAGCGACAACTTCGCTCTCACCAGTAAAGACTGAATCTTCTTGAGCATAATTGTCTTTAGGCTTTAGTTCTTCAGAACCAATCATCTCATTAACTTTTGAATTAATTGAATTATCAATCATTATTTAACCTTTAGTTTTTTAGCTACTTGAGCTGTTGTCTTTACAGCTTTTGTTACTGCAGGTGCTGGTGCAATAATCTCTCCAAGACCTTCTGCATATCCTGCTGTTGATTTTGGTACGCCAAGGGTATCTTCTAAAAATGCTTTAATATCCATAGCCGTTGGAAGACCTGTTGATTTTTCAGTACCTGCTACAAACGCCTCCCACTTGCTTTTACCTTCTGGAGTTTGTACAATTTCAGCCACTCCGCGAGCTATCATAATTAAATCACCGGGCAAGCCTAAAGTTCCTTGAATAGCACCTTTGCCTGTTGCATAAGCTGCATTTATAGGGTCTTTTTCAAAATCAGATTTAACTCCAGCCAGACCACCTGATATTGTTTCAGTAATTACTTGACTAATATCGCCTATGCCAATTGCGTCTGACATAGCGTTAGTTCTTTCTTCAGAAACCCTTGGCTGAAGAGCTTCTAAATAGCCATCAATAATGTCTTGTTCTAAACTCATATAATTTTATGCCTTTATTTAACCAGCTCTGGGTGTTTCTCTATAAGTTCTTGATATCCCATGCGGGTTATTACTTTTGCTGCTTGATACTTTCTATACTGAGTTGTTAAAGCGTTTACTTTGTCAGATTTAAATCCTTGCTTTTCTAACCACGCTTCAAACCCACCATTGTCAGGGTTAAATCCATTTGATGCTAATTCAGTAAACTTACTGTACTGATTTGTTAAAGCTTCAGAGTAGGCAGTTGTTGTTTTTCTCTCGGTAATTAAATCATTTAATGCATTCGTTCTTGAATTGTAAACAAAACTTCCATCTTTATTAGTTTCGTTTAATTTTTTATCCAAGCCCTTTCTGAAAAATAAGTTGTTTTCTCTTGTTTCTTCATATTTCATATCGGGGTCAACATCTAGACCTGCTGCTTGAATTAACTTTTTTTCAGATTCTTTATAATCCGCATTTCCAATTTGCGGATATAGTTCAGATAATTTAGCTGAAGGAATTTTAGCCCCATACATTTCATTTATTTGAGATATAGATGTTATGCGCCCATTAGCAATATCGCTTCTTGCCGTGTTCAATAAAATTTCTTGTTGGTTTGACAATGCAACTGTTTTAGGCGTTGGATTTATTATTTCATCAAATTGCGCTTGAGTAAGGTGTCCCGCTATAAATAATTGTTCTGCGACTTTTCTTTTTTCGGCTCGTGGGTATTCATTTTTTAACAATTTAGCTACCTGCACCCTAGCAACTTCTTCTTCAGCTTCTTTGTTAATTTCTTTTGTTTTATTAAACGCAGAGTAATCATTTGTTAATTTACTATAGACTTCTTTTGTTATGGCATTCTTTTCATCTTGTGGATATTCCTTCCATAGTTCTGAAGCCTCACCTAAATCCCCGTCATCAAGCCTTTCCATTGTTGCGTTAAAGTCTGGCAAACCAGATTCTAATTTAGGTGCATATCCATCTGCAAAGATAATTTCTTCAAATTTGTTAGCAATTGTTGTGTCCCATGCTTTATTAAACTTGTCTAATTGACCGATAGCAAAATCTTCACCACCACCTAACGCTTGCTCAAATACTCTTAGCCCTAGCGATATTTTAGATTCTTTTAACATTTCAGGCTCTAATGTAGTATTTACCATTGCCTTTACAGCATCAATAGAATAATCAAAATTCTCTTCAGATAAAACTTTGTTATATGCAAACGTTCTTTTTTCTAACGTTTTTAATGATTCTTTAAAAAATGTATTTGCAGTTACAGCCATTGACTGTTTAAAATTAACAGCTTCTTCTGGAGATAGTTCTTCTAATGGTTTTGAAAACCCGCTAACAATAGAATCAAACTTACTGCTAATTACATTAACGTCATTAATTTGACCAAGAGTAACCTGTGATTGAATTGAAGATAATGCTTGTTGAGCTGTAATTTCAAGCTCTGACCGTAGCTGCTTTCCTTGAATTTTACGATAAGTGTCTTGATATATTCCACCGCCACCAACTTGATTTAATAAATCAGAAACACTTTCACCACGTTGATTAGCTTGCTGTATTTGCTCTAATGTTAATGGCTGAAGAATAGCATTTTTAATTGCGTCTTCTTCTGCTTGTTTTCCCATTTTGTCAAATGCAAACTGTGATAAACGGTCTAATCCAGAAGTCATCATTTGAGATGCGCTAAAAGCCTCTCTTACATTAGCAAAATCAAGCTGTGGCATATCAGGGGTAACCCTGCCTGTTTGTTGATATTTAGGTAATTCGGCCATTATTTACTTGTTCCTAAGAATAGAAAGATTTATCTTCTACAGGTGCTCTATTTACAACTTTTCCAGATGAGGTTTGCCCGTACATATATGCAGCAGTTCCTAATTTAGCAATAGCATCAAAATAAGAGCTGGATTTAGCTTGTTTCCCAGCAGCTTTAAATAATGACGCTTGAGTGTCTCCAAATGAAATTGCATCTGCGCTAGACTGATTCATAATTTGAATATCTCTACCAGCCACTTTTTTATTTCTTTCTTGTATGAGTTTTGCAGAACCACTAAAGCCTTGCGCTCCACCAGCAAACCCTTTGGCTGCTGCTGTTGCATTTGTTTGAATCAAACGCTCAAACAACATATTTGCTTGTTGCTCATATTGCAAAGCATCACGACTAGCTTTTAATTTAGCTTGTTGTGCTTGCAATTTATACATTTCATTTTGAGATTTGCCTTGTTGTATTGACCCAATAGCAGACAAACCAGCTGCCCCAATTGCTAAGTAAGGAGCTGCTGCTGTTATGAAAGGAATTGCTGCCGCCATGTTAAGTCCCCTGATTGACCGCTATTTTATATTCCATACCAAGTAAAGTAAACTTTAATGGAAGGGATTGTGTAACTGTAATTCTAGCATCGGTGCTATAACCTAAAATGCCGTGGATAACTTTAATTCCTGTAAAGTCTGGAATAATTGAGTCTAACATTCCAGCTGTATCAAATTTTCTAAATGCAACATTCTTGCCATTAATGTTCATGTGTTGGGTATTTATAACCATTGCATTAACTTCAACAATGCGTTTTTTAAATCCAATCCTAGTGCCAGCTCTTAATGCCAATTCAACTGGCATTGTTCTAGCTTCAACACTAATAGGTAAACCTACTTCATAACTGGCAGTAGAGTCCCTAGGGATGCTCACAGCACCCCCAGAAGCAACAATTTTATCAGCTTGAACCAATCTATCCAATAAAAGATTTACGGTCTTCCCAGCGAGCTGTGGGGCTGATACGGATGATACAGCACCGCCTGTTGTGGCACAGTCTGTCAATAATCCTTTTTCAAACTTTTCTATGTAGTATTGGTCAACGGTTTCAATGGTTCGTTTTACAATAGTATAGATGTCATCAACATCAATACCAACTTCAATAAATTGACCATTGTTTGTAATAAGCTCTGATGGGGCAATAACATTTTGAGAACGAATTAAAGAAAAAGCAGCTATAGTGCCATCTAGCTCATTAACAATAAACAACAAATCGTTTTCGTCTGTGTTAATGCCACGCCTAAGCGCAATGCGTTTTGGATTTTTAAGCAAGTGTCCAGCAAGTAATGAAATCTTACTTGTTAAATATGTTAATGCAGTGTCGTTATACGTTACCTCATTTAACATTTTACCTTGACGATGAATAAACATAACGCCAGATTCTAATTGCTGAACCCTAATGCCGGGCTTGCTACCATTTCTACCAGCAGTTGCTAAGAAAAATGCAGATGGAGTAATAGGGTCTAGACCTTGTTGCGGTACAAAGAACTCACCGCCAGTAGTAAACACTTGTAAATCTTTTGTAGAAATCATGTCAGTAATAGCATTGTAAGTATTAGTGTCTAACGTTGCTTCTACTGCATCATCATCAAACCCTTCTGTTCCTTCAAAGTCAAAAAACAACCCTACCTTAGAACCCCATATAGTAGATGGTCTTGATTTACTTCCCCCAAAATACAAACGACCTTGATGGAATGTTACTGTTCTTGGGTAACCTTGGGTAACAGACCATACCGCTTCATATCCAGTTTCTAAATCCCAATTTCCATTAGCAATAACTGCTGTGCTAAAGAATGGAAATTCTGTTACTACGTTTACTTGGGTAGCACTCTTGTACTCAATAATCTTTGCTCTACCTTGTGGAGAAGCATTAATGTATTGTCCAACATGGCCTACAAGAAAAATGCCACTAGATGCGTTAATTGTCACCTTGCCTGAAACAGCAGTAGGCGTAATAGTTCCTGCTGGATTAGTAGTTGTTACAGTAAACGCATACTTAGGCACACTAGCAAATACCAGTGTACTTGCTGTCCACGTTGCATCAGAAGCACCACGTACTATTTTAATAGGCGCAATGTCTTCGTGTACAAGAATTAAGGTATCGGCAGATTGCGTCCAGCACATTTCATTCAAGGATGATGATGGAAGTGTTAAAGCTAAATAGTCATTACCGCTTCCGTTAATGTCTTCAACTAAAGCACCATCTTTAAATACGTGCATACGGTTATGCGTAAAGCACAACATATAGCTGTCAACAGTAGAAAATTCAAACGGCACTAATCTTGACCCGTTTGCAACTGAGTCAGCTCCAGTGTTAGGCAATGTCATTAAATAACGAGTGCCAGACCTGCGAGTAATCCCGCCCTGCGGTTGGCATATAACGTTAGTAGCTTTTTCTAATGAGTTGTTGTAAGTCGGCAATTCAACGCGTGCGCGTAGAAGTGGGTCTAATTCACCACCAGTAAAGTTTGTCTGCACTGTGACAAAGCGAGCCATCTAATTCCTTATTTGAGTTAGTGAAAAGTCTTTAATGCTATTTACTGGTTGATTCATTCCATCAATGTTCATTGCTGTACGCATATATCCACCACGGCCATTGTCGCCTGGCGTACCAACCGCCATAACTCTCCAGTAATCAGCTTTATCTAACTGGTCAGTAACAGGAAATGCAATGTGTGCTGCTGTTAAGTATTTTAGAAACTGAACAAACCATACTGGCATTTCAGATTCAGGTACTGAGTATTGATAATCAACATAGATAACTTCTTGGTTAGTTAAAAGTTTAGACCCCATAATACGGTAAGCCGTAATTGGGATTTGATTTAATCCACTAGAGTTATACACAGCTCTTGGTGAACCAAGTCTATCTGCTGCCATTTGATACTCATATTTATATTCGTTTGCTGGTGTTGTTACCAGTCTTGCTAGTTGTGTCTTCTTAAAAGAAAAACTCCATGGATAAACCATAAGAGCTTGGTCTCGAAGGTCTGGATATAGTCGGTCACAGATAGACGCGCCATCAGAGCCGTCAGTAAAAGATGAAATTGGGTCAGCACCTAGCATTAATAATGAGTCAGAACAAATTGATAAAGCTGAGTTTGCGCTTGCCATATTAACCTTTACATATAAAAGTAGCTACCCTACGTTATGCAGGGTAGCTATATTACAATATTACTTAGTCAGTATCAGTATTAGCTAATACAGTACCATCATTTACATCCACAACGCCAGCAGCGTTAGAAAGAACATAATATAATGCTGCAACAGCAGTACCGCCTGTTGATGTTACACCGTAGATTAAATCGCCTACACTTAACTGACCAGATAAAGCGTTAAAATAGCCAGCTGTGTTGACATCCGCAAGTGCGTCTGTTGTTTTGTAAGCATACATTGCTGGTGAATTACCAGCTTTAGATGCCGCTATGGTTGAAAAACCAGTTGATGAATAAGCCATTTATCTATTCTCCTTAAGATTCACGAGCAACAATAGACACAATACCTTCAGCGTCAATAGTTGTTGCGCCAGCAGAAAACATAGATGCTACCAAGAATGATGTTTTTTCTGGTACATAGTTGATTTCTGTTTTTGGTGCAATACCTTCGCCATAACCGATAGCATCTTTATGGAAAGCAAAACAAGTACGGTCTAATGAACCATCAATTGCTAAACCACCTTCAGTACGGTCACCAATTACATGGAATTTGAAACCTAAGAATGTATCTAATTCACCGTTTACTAATGCTTTAACAGTATTAAAGTCAGAAGATGTAACAGCTGTTTCAGCTAGTAAAGATTGCAAACCATTTGAATGAATAATCATGTGACGGTCAACTGGAGGAACGTTGTTTTTATCCATCAAACCTTTTGCTTGACGTAGTTTAGCTACGTTCATATTAGTATCAGTACCACCAACATCGTTGCCTACTGCTAATGATGTGCCTGATGCAGCTAACGCAGCAAGAACTAATTGGTCTTGACGACGGCCAATAGCGTTACCTAAAACTTGAACAAGCTCTGAACGCTCATCAAAGTTTACTTTTTGCTGGCTAAAGATGTCGCTATATTCAGCGGCAATCCAGTCTTCTAATGTTAATGTTACGTTTGAAAAGCCAACGTTTAATGGTGTAACATCTGTTTGACCCACACGAGGTGTAGCAACGCCACGACCTACTTTAGGGAATTTTACTGTAGCACCTTCTACTCCACGACGCTGACGTACAGCACTTACCAACATTGCTTTACCTTGGTATGCTTGCTTAACTTCTGCGTCAAAGAGGGTGGTAAATGCGTTTGACAATGCAATACTCATTTTGTATCTCCTATAACGGTTTAATATAAAGTTTTTTTGTGCTGAGGTATGCCGCGAAGCGGGCCATTGCTTGCTAATTACGTTAGCCAAACGTCAAGTTATCTTGCATTGTGGGTCACAGATGTGATATGCCACATTGTGTGTTATATCATACTATTATTTATAATGCAATATTATTTTTTTTAAATATTAAAAAGCCCAATTAAGGGCTTCTTTGTTAATCTCCGTACACTTGATTAAACAGTCGTTCTACCTTTTGTCGATACGCTGGGTCTGTTTGATATTTAGGGTCTGCCACCATTGCGTTAAGTTCTGTTTTAGATGGTGCGCCATCAATAGGAGTTGAGTTTGTAGGAATTCTGCCTTCATAAGTTTCACGCAATTTCATAAATGCTTTAATGCCGTTTGCAGTGCCTCCCATAATTTTAAATTCTTCAAAGTCGTCTTTACCCCATATGCCTTTATTAACTAAACCAGCACCCCACTCTGTCAGGCTTTTAATTATACTGTCAGCGTTAGGGCCTAATGCTTTTTTCTCAGCAGCAGCGTCAAACTGTACTTGTTGTTGTTGCTGCCCAGTCATTTCAATAATAGGGCCAACTAATCCATCCAATGCTGCTTGACTTAAGCCATACTCTTTTGCCCACGCAGCAACGTGTCCGCGAACAGGGTCGTCTTCTGGAGTGCTAGAAAATGATGACATATCATAGTTTCCATCTTCTGGGGCTTTGTGCTTGCCTTGACTAATTTGTTTCCGTAAATCTGTCCATGATTTAGACATAGCTTCCATGTCTGGAGCTGCATCATCTTTTTTCCAAAAGTTTTCTGGAAACCACTCTGGTCTTTCTGCTGGTATTTCGGTTGGTTCTGTTTTTAAATGACTAATGTCGTTAGACGTTGCGCCTTCCTCAGTTGGTTCACTTGAAATGTTATCCAATAAGCCTTCAACGGGTTGCTCTCCGTCTTGGGGTTGGTTATTTTCATCCATTATTTAATTTCCTTTGATAATTTAATGCGATTTTCTAAATCCCGTACTACACTACATTGACCCTCGCGATAAAACGCATAACTTGGGTCAGCTCCCGGCACGGCAACAGGGTGTTCTATAATAGTTTGGCGTAACCAAACCATAAGTTTCTTACCTTCTTCCGATGATGCAAGTACACGAAAACATAATTTATTTAAATCTTCGCGCCTTTGCATTTCATCACGAATGTCTGTTTGTTGAGTTTCTAATCCTTCCCATCCCTCGCTCATTACATTACGCCCCCTTGTTTAACGGCTTGTTCAGCTATTTGTCCAGCAAGTTCAGGCTGCTCTTGCGCTACTTGTTGAGCTTGTTGAGCCATTTGCTCTTTCATTAGCTGACGCTCTGCTGCTGAGTTTCTAACGGATTGTGGTATAGCCATCTTGTCTGCAACTAAATCTAATAGCATATCTGTCTTAAGCATCATCTGACCTTCAGGGCCTGCTTGTTGTACAATTTGTGCGTATTGTAAAATGTTTTGTACATCATCCATGTTTTGTGACATAGCTAATGGTGACACTGGCGTTACTTTAATTTCAAGACCATTAACACGCAACGGTAAATCAATAATTCCACGCTCATCCATAATCTGTAGGATTTTTTCTACTAATGGAATCATTGTTTCATTTATTAAACGACCAAATGCAGAGCCTAAGTTTTGTGATAGCTGTTTCATACGTTCAATAACTTCAGTAGCAGAACGTGCTGACATATTATCTGGTGGCAATGACTCGTCTAATAGAATGGATTTAATGTTCATACGCAAATCATTCATAATAATTTGAGATACATTAAAATCACCTGAACGTGGCAATGGTTTTAAAGATTCGCCTTGCGGTCCACCGTTACGTGCAACAGGAATAATAACGCCTGGTGCAATAGTAACTGTATTTGGATTAAGAACACCATCATCAGCAGCTGTATAAACCCCAGCAATAGCAAGAGATGCGTTCTTTAGCACTAATTCAAGCACTTTGTTTAGTGTCTTAATGTCTGGTAGTGCTGTAATTAACGGACCGCGACCATAAATTTCACCAGCTACTTTCATGTAGCGAGATACGACCCACGGGCTGTACTTCATTCTACGGTACACAATTTCTGCTTTAGATTCTTTATGGATAACATGGTAACAATAGTCGCCACGTTTAGCATCAAATATAGTAGCCTCAATAAGCTCTACATCTTCTGTAGGTTTGTTCTCTATTTTCTTTTTAAGTTCAGTTGGTATCTTGGCATCTGTCCATTGTTGTTCAATAGACTCGCCTTTGATACGCATACGTCTGTACACATTGTCAACTTTTCCATTAGCCCCTTCTTCAAATGCAACAAGAAATTGAGGTACAGGAATAAAATTAATAGGCGTAATATCGTCACCTGGTTGCACCAGCATTACAGCTGTACCAACGCACAAGTCTAGCAACGCTTCACCAACGGCAATATCAAAGTTTGATTGCTTAATAGTAGCAAACATTTTTTCTGTATAGACATCTAACGCTGCTTGTGCTTCATCTTTACGGTCAGCAGGAATGTCTGTGCCAGCTTCAAGACGACACCATTTGCTATGCGGTGGAAATATACCTGACTGCATACGGTTTGCAAATCGTTGTGTAGAGTTAATAGCAGTTGCGTCAAACACACGATTCATTTTTTTAGCACCACTTACTTTGCCATCATAATATCCGTCATACAAATTACGCTGTGGCAATGCAAACTCATAAGCCTCGTCATACAGAGAACGGAAGTCTTCTTTCTTTGTTAAAGCAAGCTCATGCCGTTTTAAAATATCTTCTGGTTTTAATCTCATTTCAGCCATTACCGCATCTCCGCATCTTTTAATAATTGTCTTTTTTCAAGCCTGCTTGGCATTGATTTGCTTCTACTTTTAAGGGCTGGCTTTTCTTCCGCATCCATAATAGTATGTATTTCTTGAGAGCGTTTATTTAATTCTTCTCCAGAATTATACATAGGCCATTTACCAGAATTAATTTCTTTTTTCCAGATGTTATACAAATCATTTTCAGAATGTTTTATACTTCCATTAACATAGCCGGGGACTGAAACAAACTTTCCTTTGTAAGCCCCTTCCATAATTTGAATCCCGGTTGAGTAAACGGTAATTGGTCTACCGCTTTCATCTGCCCCAACATTCCCAGAAGCAATAGTATTTCTATGGTATTTGACAATATTATTTTCTTGGTCAGTTAATCTCATTTCAGCCATTAAGTCATACGCTTTCCACCGAGCATTGCTCCGTTACTTAAAACATCATCACCGCCAAGTTGCGGCCCTCTAGATAATTTTGACGCATCAGGACTTGCTGAACCAGCTAATAATCCGCCAGTTGCTTTAGCTAGTCTTGATGACGATGCTTTTTTCTCACCAAGTTCACGTCTTCCAGTATCTACTATTAATTTAGTTTTATTTTTTTGGTCTTCAAGAATAGCCTTAGTTCCTCGTCGCGCCCATCCACGTTTGGCCTTAGCACTATACAATCCTAAAATAGCATCAGTATAAGCGTTATCAGTGTCTGTATAAAAACTTGCAGACTTAAAGATTCCTTCTCCAGCACCTTGTTTTTTTAAATACTCAAGCCTATCAACAGAACCTATACCAGCCATAGACGCAGCTCCGCGGTCACTAAACTTAGAAATTAAGTTTGAGCTTATAGCCTCATTAAGGTCAAAACTTCTTTCTTTAACATTTGGATTAATAGCCATGATTAAGAGCCTAGCAATCCGTTGTCAACGCCTGACTCTGGGTTTAGACGGTCT
>Ga0209491_10002451_pt1 | contig 33151 bp, 22 predicted proteins | sample BON02_FD_187213 | JGI IMG/M metagenome (GOLD analysis project Ga0209491, IMG submission 187213) | Freshwater microbial communities from Lake Bonney liftoff mats and glacier meltwater in Antarctica - BON-02 (SPAdes) (version 2) | ecosystem: Environmental > Aquatic > Freshwater > Ice > Glacier... | reverse complement strand
AGCGCATCGGCATCTTCCACGCCAGCTACTTCCATCGTGACCAGTAAGTTATTGAGACCGGCCTGTTTTGATTCAAGTAAAGCATCGCGTCCCAGAAAGTCACCCTTGTCAGGCTGAATGAACCGATCCATGGCCGACTCGTATGCAGAGTATTCAATGGACAGTTCCGTTCCAACCATGCGGTAGGATTTTTCCAACCGCATTGAGTCCATCGCACGGATACCAAAAGGTTTCAGACCGAGGTCCTGCCCGGCTGCAAACAGGGCATCGAATATGTGATTCTGGTATTGAATCGGGTGATGTAGCTCCCAGCCCAATTCGCCGACGTAATTAACCCGCATGGCGATCACAGGCGCATCGCCAATAACAATATCCTGGGTCGTCAGCCAACGGAATGACTCGTTTGAAAAGTCAGTCTGTGACACACGTTGCATCAAGGTCCGTGATTTTGGCCCTGCAATCACAAGCACCCCGTAGCTATCGGTTAGTTGTGTGAATTCAACAGTGCCGTCCTTTGGCATGTGTTTGTGCAAATAGTCGTGATCAAGACGCTGAAGTGCCCCGGCTGAAACCAGATAGAATGAATCTTTCGACTCACGACGGATGGTAAATTCGGAATGCACACCACCGCGTGTGTTCAGAGCATGACAGAGTCCAAGCCCGCCGATATGCTTGGGCAGACGATTGGCGACAAAATACTCCAGAAAGGCTTCAGCGCCCGCTCCTGACACCCTGCACTTGGCAAATGCGGTCATATCAAGTAAACCAACATTGGCGGTGACATTGGCACATTCTTTGGCGATTGCATCAAACCACTTCGAACGGCGGAAAGACCAGTCGTCTTCCTGCTTCATGCCGTCAGTTGCAAACCAATTGGCGCGCTCCCAACCGAACTTTTGTCCAAAAACTGCGCCCATGTCCTTTAATCGTTGATAGCAGGGGGCCGTTCGCAGCGGTCTGGCTGCCGGGCGCTCTTCATCGGGATAATGAATCTCAAACACATGTGCGTAAGCTTCTTCATTCTTTTCCACCAGGTAATCTTTGTTGGCATAGTCACCAAACCGCCGTGGCTCGACACCCAGCATGTCAATCGTTGGCTCACCCTCAACAATCCACTCCGCCAGTTGCCAGCCAGCGCCGCCAGCCGCGGTGATTCCAAAGCTGTGACCTTCATTCAACCAAAAATTGTCGATTCCCCAGGCCGGGCCGACAATGGGATTACCGTCGGGGGTATAGGCAATCGCGCCGTTGTATACCTGTTTCATGCCGACCTCACCAAACGCAGGCACGCGCGCAATTGCCGCTTCGATATGCGGCACCAGACGATCAATATCTTCCTGAAACAGCTCATACTCAGCCTGGGGGTCGGGGCCATTGACATAGCAACATGGTGCGCCTTTCTCATATGGCCCGAGGATAAAACCGCCGTTTTCCTCGCGCAGATACCAGGAACCATCAGCCTCGCGCAGCACAGCCAGTTCCGGCTCGCCATTGTTGCGACGCCTAACCAGCTCAGGATGGGGTTCAGTGACGATAAATTGGTGTTCAACCGGAATGACCGGAATATCCAGGCCCACCATCTTGCCGGTCTGGCGTGCATAATTTCCGGAGGCCGAAATAACGTGCTCGCAACTGATATCACCGTTGGCAGTCTTGATTAACCAGTTTCCGGAAGTCGATTGCTCAATCGCTAGCACCGGCGTGTTGCGATAGATGGTTGCGCCGCGGGCGCGGGCACCCTTTGCCAGAGCCTGGGTTAGATCTGCAGGTTGAATGTAGCCGTCATCAGGATGCAATATACCGCCAACCAGGCCACCGATATCGCAAAGTGGCCACATTTTTTTAATCTCAGCCGGTGTCAGGAACTGCACATCAATGCCAATCGTTCTGGCCGTGGCTGCGTACTGGTAGTACTCATCCATACGGTCCTGGGTCATCGCCAGGCGTAAATTGCCAACCTGTTTGAGTCCAACCGCCTGTCCGGTTTCCGCCTCCAGTTCACTGTACAACTGAAGCGAGTATTTGTGAATCTGGCCAACGCTGTAACTCATATTAAACAGCGGCAACAGACCGGCCGCATGCCAGGTGGAACCGGAAGTCAACTCTGCTTTTTCAAGTAGAACTACGTCGTCACCCCAGCCTTTTTTGGCCAGGTGATACAGCGCGCTGACGCCCACCACGCCACCACCAATTACGACTACTTTTGCTTCTGATTTCATTGTTTCAGTCCTGCTGCCCGAATATTCGTTTTGTTACGTATGACGCAATCCGACAGTCTAAAATAGACGCCGCTGGTAAACTCGCCCATAAACGACTGTAGCGGGTTAGTTTGCGTCATATATTTCAAAAAAAAGTCTCCGACTCCGTGGCGAATAAATCATCTATGAGCGGTGCAAAATGCTCTAAAGGGAAAGTTTTGTAATCCGGGTCGAAGGACGGCTGATCCCAGCGTGCACAAAACTCAACACAGGCCTGGTAGTGCTCGTGGTCACGATGCTTGTCGCGCGCGTCGCGATCTTTTCCGAAGTGCTGAAACCAATAATATCCTTGAAACAATCCGTGATTAGCAACGATCCAACGGTTTTTTTCGCTGACATACGGTGCCAACAGCGCTGCGGCAACTTGTGCATGATTGGCAGGCGCCAGGATATCGCCAATATCATGTAATAGGGCACAAGCGATTGTCTCGTTATCAGCGCCGTCTTTTTCTGCCCGGGTCGCAGTTTGCAGACAATGATCGAGGCGGCTGATCTGGTAGGGCGAATCACCATCCATGGCCTGCAACCAACCGAGTACACGCTTGGCCTGCTGCCGGTAATTTTTCGCATCATGAACATTAACAAGGTCGTAATCGGCCTTTGTGCCATGCTCCATTGCGGTAAAAAGGACTTTCTCATTCATATAGGTGCTCCTGTGTTTCGCTGTAGCACAAGTAAACGGTTTTTGACGTTGTCGAGCTCAAAATAGGCGTCTTGCAGATGACGTTTACCGGTAGGTTCGAAGGCCTCTCTTCCGTGCAGGACCCGATGGCTTGCCAGCAACAGAATTTCACCGCTCTGGAGCCTGAAAGAGGCTTTTGCCGAAGGCGAGGTTATTCGTCGGAAAAGCTCATGATAAGCCCTGTAAAACAACGCAACGCCAGGGCGATCTGGTGGCATCGGCTGCATGAGTTGATTTGAAAAACGCAACGAGACGATATTTCCTTCAGTGTCACAGCGAACTAAGGGCGCAATGGCATTGGTCTCGTTATCCGGGTCAAACATTCTGAACGGCACAGGCATTGTACACAGCGACTCAAACAGATCAGGGTGCTCAGCACGGTAACTATTGAGAATATTCCAGCCATCCACAATGACTGACGAACCACCCGGCGCTTCATTAACCAGCATGTGCAAGGCCTGTACGCTCGGCGGCCAGGAGCAACTGGGAAAGTCGTTGTGTGGCAGAAGTTCGAACGCGGTATGCGCGACGTTATAACCCTTTGGATCAAATACAACATCATGAATGCGCGCAAACATCATCTCACGCAGGGGTCCGATTCTTGGCGCCAGTAGTTCAAGCGTGTTTGGCTGAACAGGCGCATTCTCGATGATGGCCGCGCCGAACTCCAAAAAGTTCTCGAGCATGTCAGCAGCGATGAAGTCATCAGCAACAAAGCTCTGGTAATCAGTTTTACGTGGGAGGAACTCAGCACCCCAGGTGGTCAGGGGGGGGCGCTTTTGGTGATTGAATGCTCGAATTTCCAGCCCATCAAAACAACTTTTATGACCGTCCGGCCAAACCAACAGCAGTTGGTCATCGATTAGGGAAATCTCGCTGAGTTGCAGGTCCACCGCTACCGAGCTGAGCATAAACTTCTTTTCTGTCGTCTGAACCACCCGGCACTCAGTGCAACTGCAATTATCCCTGAGCCAAAGGTAAGGCAGGGCACTGGCACCGCCACCCGGCCATAGCACCTCGAGCGCTTGCGAGTGTTGAATGATGTTTGAATTGTCTTTAGTCGTTGTCATGGTCAGGGTAGCATCGTGAGTCGCTCAAATTGACTTACTAATTGCGGCTTCGCCGTCTGCGGCCCGGTCGTGCTGTCAAACTTGCGGTTTCATTCGAATTTGCCGCTGGCTTGTCTATCTGCGAAAAAAGCATCGGAAATGCATCGGTTTTATTCGGGAACGCCATCGCATCCACAAAATATTCCTGGAATTTTGGCTCAACAGCAGTCTCCATTTTGTCGATTCTGCGCACGATCTTCTCAATCTCCCGCCGCGCCGCAACATTCAACAGCGCAATCCGCGCCCCCGTGCCTGCAGCATTTCCCGCTGAGCTCACATTTTCAAGCTGACAGTCCGGAATCAATCCAATCACCATGGCGTACTTGGTATCGATATGGCTGCCGAACGCACCGGCAAGTCGAATTCTGTCAATCGTAGCGACTTCTGCGCGGTCCATCAGCAATTTGACACCTGCATACAATGCAGCCTTGGCGAGCTGAATCTGCCGGACATCGTTTTGTGTCACCGATATTTTTTGCTCGCCATCGTGTAGCATGAAAGACCAGGTGCGACCTTCAGGAAATACGCCAGAGCTTCGCTCTGCCATCGAGCCGTCGATCACACCATCGACAGTGATCAAGCCACTCAGGAACATGCCGGCAATGGCTTCAATAATGCCGGAACCACAGATACCGGTGACTCCAAATGAGCTGACTGACTCATCAAAGCCCTCTTCATCGGACCATAGTTCAGAGCCAATAACGGAAAACCGAACTTTAAGTGTCTGTGGGTCTATGCGCACCCGTTCGATCGCCCCCATTGCGGCACGCTGACCACAACTGATCTGTGCTCCCTCAAATGCCGGGCCGGTTGGACTTGAGCACGCCAGTAATTGATCGCGATTTCCAAGTACAATCTCGGCGTTGGTTCCGACATCAATTAGAAGGGTGATGTCATCCTGCAAATGTGGTTCTTCCGCCAATATCATGGCGGCCGTGTCGGCCCCGACGTGTCCTGCAATGCATGGCAACACGTACACACGTGCGCCGCGATTGACAGTCAGGTCAAGGTCTTTGGCTGCCAAATTCAATGCTGCATCAGTTGCCAGTGCAAACGGTGCGCCGCCCAATTCGACAGGGTCCAAACCCAGGAACAGGTGGTGCATGATGGGGTTTCCCGCAATGCTCAAATCGAGTACATCTTGCGGCTGAATGCCAGCCTCTTGCGTAACTTCATGGATGAGGTTGTTTATACCTTGCCTCACAACGTGGGTCATTTCCTGGGCACCCTCGGGATGCATCATGACGTAGGAGACCCGGCTCATGAGATCTTCACCAAAACGAATTTGCGGGTTCATGATGCCACTGGTGGCAACCACTTCACCGCTACCAAGCTGGCAAAGATGAGCCGCAATGGTGGTGGAGCCGATATCAATGGCAATCCCATAGGCATCGCGTTTAAAGCCGGGCCAAATGGCAATAACCCGCGCATGTTCATGGATGGCGACGGTGACCTGCCACTTGCCTTTACGCAAAGTAGATTGCAGACCCGGCAGGATCACTGAATCACAATAGATGTCATTCAGTTGCCATTCGCGGGAGAGGGCTTCCAGCAGTCGTTGCGCGTCACCGGACGGCTTGTGCATGTCTGCCTCTTCAACTTCGACAAAATACAGATGCACCGATGCATCGAGCGTGATATTCCGGTGTTCTGCCATTTTGCGCACAACCTGCCGATGCATCTGGCTCTCAACTGGCACGTCAATCACCAGGTCTCCTTGAATCAGGGCCTGACAGCTGAGCCTGCGATCTTTCGCAAGTGGTTTTCTGCGTTCACCATATCTGCTTTCAACTGGTCCAAACTCCGAAACATGATCTGACCGCGAGTGGATGGCGTGTTTGGCAAAATCGCCTTCGGCAACCGTGACCTGACAACGGCCACACAAACCGCGCCCACCACACACAGAATCGATATCGACGCCGAGACTACGCGCCGCAGCTAGTACTGTCGTGCCATAAGAGAAGGATCCACGCCGACCGGAAGGCGTAAATACTATTTTGGCGGATTTCTCACTCACTACGAATCACCTGTACGAATCACCTGTTCAAATCTGATCTTTTATTCGGCGCCGCGACGCCGTTTGCGCCCGCCTCTGCCAGTGCCATCTGCTGCAGGTTCCCGGTACTTCTTGATCCAGTTTTTGCAATTCGGATCATTTCCCATCATCACATCAGCGCCCAAAATGGCCTGGATAACTTCAGCATGCAGCGGACTGGTAATGGCCGAGGTCATACCAGCAGCGATTGCCATGGTAATAAACGCGCTGTTAATGCCATTTCGATTGGGCAGTCCAAAACTCACATTCGAGGCACCGCAAGTGGTATTCACCTTGAGTTCCTCGCGTAAACGACGCACCAGGTGCATGACCTGCCTGCCTGAAGAGTTAATAGCGCCGATGGGCATCACCAGCGGGTCAACCACAACATCGCAGCTCGGAATGCCATAATCGGCGGCCCGCTCAACAATTTTTTTGGCAACTTCAAAACGAACATCAGGGTCTTCCGAGATGCCGGTTTCATCGTTAGATATGGCGACCACTGCCGCGCCGTACTTTGCCACTAGCGGCAAAACAACTTCCAGCTGTTCGTCTTCACCCGTGACAGAATTAACCAGTGCTTTACCCTGGTAGACAGACAACCCGGCTTCCAGCGCCGCAATAATGGATGAATCGATCGACAACGGCACGTCGGTTACGGCCTGAACCCGTCTGATTGCCTCAGCCAGTATCGCCGGTTCGTCAGCCAGTGGTATACCGGCGTTAACATCCAGCATATGCGCACCTGCCAAAACCTGTGCAAGCGCATCAGACTCTACACGAGAGTAATCACCCGCTTTCATCTCTTCGGCGAGAATCTTCCTGCCGGTGGGATTGATACGTTCACCGATAATAACAAACGGGTGGTCAAAGCCGATGATGACTTCCCTGTTCGCCGAACTGATCAAAGTCTCTGTCATATCAAAATCTCCAAAATAATACCCGCCATGTTGCAGTGGCTGTGTGTCTGTTTAATTTGCGTGTTTCAAGTTGCATGTTTATGGGTCGGCGTTAGGCGCTATGCTCGGATACCACGGAATGCGGTTGCCTAAAACCCCCGAGCGTTCAACGATCTCAGCGACCCGGTGCTCGTGACGAAAGGCCATGATATGAATTCCGTGTACGCCTTCGATCTCCCGAATTGCAGCGATCATGTCAATACAGATATCGACACCTTCTTGCGCCTGATCGTCGGCGCCTTGCAAGCGCCGAATGATCTCATCGGGTATGTGGACGCCGGCCACATTGTTTCGAATCCATTCGGCCGAGCGGGCCGATGCGAGCGGCCCAACGCCAACCAGAATGAATGCCTTTTCGTGTGAACCAGCATCCCGAACCGCGGCCATGTACTGTTTGAACATTGCTATATCAAAACAATACTGGGTTTGCACAAACTGCGCGCCGGCAGCAATTTTTTTCGCAAGTCGAAGGGGCCGGTAGTCCAGTGGTGGTGCAAACGGGTTAGCCGCGGCGCCGAGAAACATGCGCGGCGGGCAGGTAATTTTTCGGCCACTGAGAAACCGGCTGTCATCGCGCATACCACGCAACATCGATAATGTGGACATGGAATCCAGATCAAATACGGGTTTGGCTTCCGGATGGTCGCCCGCCTGCACACCATCACCGGTCAGACACAGGATATTTGAAACCCCCATGGCGGACGCACCCAGCACATCACCCTGGATCGCAATGCGGTTTCTATCACGACACGATACTTGCATGACCATCGCATACCCGCGCCGCGTCAACAGCGAACACATGCTGACACTCGACATATGGCAATGAGCGCCAGACCCATCGGTGGCGTTGATCGCATCGACATAACCGTCAAACATGGCAGCCCGCGCATAAACCTCATCCGGATCGGCCGAGTCTGGCGGTGCAATCTCGGCCGTAACAGCAAAACCACCCGCCCTTAGCACGCGCTCCAGTCGTCCTGGCGACACGTGGCCGGGAAGAATCGGCAGGCTTCCACCAGCTATCAATGGTTCGTCATCAAATCTCATGTTCGCCACGTACGACTAATGGAGGTAGCTGTTGCGATTTCAGATCTACCTCACGTAACCACGAGGAAGACCCTGATAATCGATTGTCTAGCGGTGCTTGCACACGCTGTATGGGATAATCGCTGTCGGTCATGCGCTTATTGCCTTCCCAGGCAAGCACCCAAACGCAGTCCATATCCGCGTCTACTTCACATTTGCCGTTGGCGCGAACGCCACCGCATGGACCATTGCGCAGCGACTTTGGGCAATTCATAGGGCAAGACAGGCCGGTGGATCCCACAATGCACTGTCCGCAGGTTTTGGAATCCAGCAAGAACCCCTTGGTGATTTTTTCAATGGCCACAAATGGCCTTTCAAGACGTCTTATGCCGATCCGGGTTAGTAACGGATGTGCCATGAGCAGGACTTTTTCGATGCCCGTGTAGATTGAATTTAGCCAGCGTGCGTGACGTACCGACCATGTGCGCATGCGGTACATGGTTATTGCTTCTCCGTCCCGTGATTGCGTATCAGTTGCAACAAATGATCATCTGGAAAATCATCTTCAAATTGTTGTACTTGACGAGCAACGATCTCGCTCAGGTCTTGATCGGAGTCGAAGCTGGTTGAAACCCGGCGCCATTCCGCCAGGTATGCATCACTGGTGCCTTTACCTGCTCTCATGGCGGCGCGATCTATGGCTTTTTGAAAGCGCAAGCTCAACAGAGCTTTCTCGCGCTTACGCCCTCTTTGCGCAATCACCTGAGCGGGTATGTCACGCCAGTAAACGAGTACTTTCTTGACCATGATTATCCTGTACAAGCTGTAATCGCAAGCCAGTTTCCAGCTCACCATAACCACAGTGGACATGCTCAAACTCAAGCGACAGCCGGCTAGCCGCGCTTATGGCCGCTTGCAGCAGTTTTTCATTGCGTGTTTGAGAAAGAAATACCAACCGTCGATAGTTGCCGAAATAGGCATCCCGCAATTCCGGGTGTTTGTCGAGTTGCAGCGGTCTGATCACCAACCTATCGAAATATTGTGCCAGAAAATCGGTCAGATAAAACGTACCTGGTTCACGCTCCGACAAGGCTTCGAAACGCTCGGTGCCGGCCAAGAACTCGTAACAATGGGCACCGGGTAAGCGCTCGACCCCTTCCTCCTTCAGAACAAGATCAATGCCGCCACTGGTGCCGCAATCCGCATAGGCCACAAAAATATGTTCATACTTAGCCTTGTTTTCCTGGATTTTTTTGCGTAAACGATCCGGGATAAGAGCTGGCCGCAGATGCAGTCGGGCGTCAATACACTGCATGTGTAAATGCTTCCAGCCATTCAAGTGCTTCAGCTGGTCGATTTCACGGGCCAGTGCACCGCAAGCAATAACCAGGACGGGGCTAGTGTTCAGAGGCTCCCTAGGCACAAGCGGCCGCTTGTGCCTGCTGATGTTTTTGCTGGCGTCTTTGTTGTATAAGCGAGGGCGCCATTTCTGCCGCCTGTGCCGCGTCGCGGCAATAACCATCAGCACCGACTGCTGTACCAAACTCCTCGTTGAGGGGTGCGCCGCCGACCAGCACAATGAAATCATTACGGATGCCACGCGCGACCATTTCATCAATGACGACTTTCATGTATGGCATGGTGGTGGTTAACAAGGCCGACATGCCAAGAATATCCGGTTTATGTTCCTCAAGAGCAGCGAAGTAATCTTCTACAGTATTGTTAATCCCGATGTCGAAAACCTCAAAGCCGGCGCCCTCCATCATCATGGCGACGAGGTTCTTGCCGATATCGTGAATATCGCCCTTGACGGTGCCTATGACCATTTTGCCGATTGGCTCAACACCAGTCTCGGCCAACAGGGGCTTCAATATCGCCATACCGCCCTTCATTGCGTTGGCTGCCAACAGCACCTCAGGAACAAACAGGATACCGTCTCTAAAATCAACGCCGACAATCTGCATGCCACCCACCAGCGCCTTGTTCAATACGGCTTCTGCGGACCAGCCACGCGCGAGTAATATGTTCGTGCCTTGCTGGATTTCTTCTTTCATGCCATCGTAGAGGTCATCATGCATCTGTTCGACAAGTTCGTTGTCATCCAACTCTGAGAGGATGAGTTCATCGTCATCATTTTCAGCGACTTCTTCAGCTATATCGTTCATCTTAATAGTCCTTGTCCGGAAACTCAGCTTTACGCCGGGTGATGAATTCCACCAGCGCTTCATCAATGGCGGGATCCAGTGGCGGTGGAACATAAGTCTCGAGCATTGATTTCCAAATCGCGTTGGCGCGTTGTGCTGCATCCAGGGAACCATCCAACTGCCATTGCTCGTAACTGTTGTTATCAGCAATTGATGACCGGCAAAATGCCGTTTCAAAGTTTTCCAGGGTGTGCTTTGCGCCAAGGAAATGGGCACCGGGCCCGACTTCACGCAGTGCGTCCATCGCTTGACCGTTGCTGGACATATCTATACCTTCAAGTAGCACGGCCAACATATTGACCTGGTCGGCATCGATAATGAACTTTTCATAGCCCATCGCCAGTCCGCCTTCCAGCCAACCGGCCGCATGCAACATGAAATTAACGCCAGCCAGTGCCGCTGTTTGTAGCGTATTAGCCGATTCATAGGCCGCTTGTGCATCCGGAATTTTTGACGCGCATAAACCACCGCCGCTACGGAAAGGAACCCCAAGGCGGCGGGCCAGGGCGGCTGCCGCATACAACACAAAACTGGGTTCCGGCGTGCCAAAGGTCGGCGCACCTGATTGCATGGAAATAGCGGCAGCAAAGGTGCCAAAAATCACCGGGGCACCGGGTTTCACCAGTTGTACATAGGCCATACCGGCAAGCGCTTCGGCCAGAATTTGCGTCACCGTACCAGCGACCGTAACGGGCGACATCGCACCCGCCAATATAAATGGCGATATTATTGTGGCCTGGTTGTGACGCGCATAGACAGTCGCAGCACCCAACATGGTGGCATCAAATGTCATTGGTGAATTTGCGTTAATCAGGCTGGTAACCACACAATTTTGTTCAACAAACTCATCACCAAAAACAATTTTGGCCATCGCAACGGTATCTTCGGCCCGTTCCGCCTGGGTCACTGAACCCATAAAAGCTTTGTCGCTGTACTTGATATGGCTGTAAATCATGTCGAAATGACGTTTATTTACCGGCAGGTCGACAGGCTCACAAACCGTGCCCCCGGAGTGATGCAAGCCGGGGCTCATGTAAGCCAATTTTACAAAATTCCGGAAATCCTCGATGGTTGCATAGCGCCGGCCTTTGTCCAGGTCGAATACGAAAGGTGAACCGTAGGCAGGCACCATAATGGTTCGCTTACCACCGACAATGACACTACGTTCCGGATTGCGGGCGTGTTGGGTGAATTCTGCCGGGGCGGATTGCTGAATAATTGAACGGCACATGCCACGCGGGAAGCGCACCCGTTCTCCATCGATGTCGGCACCCGCATTCTTGAACAAGCTGAGCGCCAATGGAAACTCTTTAAACTCAATGCCAATTTCTTCGAGTACGGTATCCGCGTTGTGCTCAATGAGGGCCAAAGAGGCCTCATCCAACAATTCGTAATACGGGATTTTACGATCGATGAAGGCTCTGGTCGCCGCCACGGATTGTTGTCGTGCTGCACGCTTTGCGCTTCGACCACCTGCTTTGCTTCGTCGCTTGCCACTCATTGATTTTGCCCATACGCCAGTATGAATACAGCCATCGTCTCAATAGCCATCGTTTCTTATGCCAGTTCACTGACACGCCTCGCTGCATTTTGTGCTAGTATGAGGGTACGTGCTATTTCCTACGCGACATTGAATTGAACAAAAGCGACTTAATTTCGATCTAACGATCAAAATTTCGTGGGGTTGCTAATGAAAATAATGATGAGAACCCAAAAACGCGCAGGACTTGCATCTGAATATTAATAAGTACAGTCGGTTCAATAAGGGCTAAGTCTAGTCCTATCGTCACCACGTCTCTTTCGGAGGCAAAAGTGTCGCGTTCCGCATTCCGCAACCGCATCCGCATTTCGTTATTTCGAAAATTGACCAAATCCTTTAGTTTGAATCGGGTAACTACGAGTTTATCTGTGCATGGCTACTACGCTAAACAGGGAACCTGAATGATATTAAGTAAAAACAAGATTCATCAAGCCATACTGATAGCACTGTCTGCAGGAGTCGCCGCAGGTGCAGCACAAGCGCAGGAAAAGAAAGTTCGTAAGATCGAAGAACTCATTGTTACTGCCACCAAACATGAAGAATCCCTGCAGGATGTACCGATTGCTGTCACGGCGTTGACCGGTGAAACTCTTGAGGAACTGGGCATCTCCAATTTTTCAGACTACGTTATGCAGCTGCCGGGTGTAACTGCCGGTGGTAGCGGGCCTGGACAGAACACGATTTACATCCGTGGTGTAGCATCGACCACCCCCAACCTGGCCACCGCCGGTGTTGCGGGTCTGGCGCCAAATGTCGCGTTCTACCTAGACGAGCAACCACTTGCGCAGCCCGGTCGTAACCTGGATGTCTACGCGGCTGATTTACAGCGCATTGAGGTTCTGTCAGGGCCCCAGGGGACACTATTCGGAGCCAGTTCGCAGGCGGGCACCGTACGTTTAATAACTAACAAACCCGATACTCAGGCATTCTACGGTAACGTCAAATTGGGAGCCGGGGCTATTAGCCATGGCGGCACCGATTCAAACTTCGAGCTAATGCTTAATGCCCCGGTCAGTGAGTCATTTGCGTTGCGTGGTGTTTTCTATGTCGATAATCAAGGCGGCTGGATTGATAACGTTGCGGGTACACGTGATGCCAACCAAAGTGCACGATTCAGACCGGAGGGTACCGTTCGTGCCAACGGCGTACCCGTCACCGCAGACCGGGCTGGTTTTCAGTCAACAGCTGACCTGAGTGGCGTTACATTCCTTTCGGCCGACAACAGCGATCTGGTCGAGAAAGATTTCAATGATACAACCTACACAGGCGGTCGTATTAGTGCGCTTTGGGACATCACTGACAATTGGAATTTACTGTTGGCCTACCAACACCAGAAGATAGAATCTGACGGAGTATTCTTCGCCGACCCTGACCTTGGAGATCTGGAAGTAGAGCGCTTTAGCCAGGATTCCATCGAAGATGAATTTGATAATGCCGCGTGGACCTTAACCGGTCTCATCGGCGAACTTGAGGTTGTCTACACCGGGGCCTACACCGACCGGACTACTGAACAGATAGTCGATTACACCGACTACCTGTTCGTCGGACAATACCTGCCTTACTATATTTGCGACTATACCGTTACCTACCCAGGTGCAGCGAATCCCGCCGGCACCTGCCAGGCCCCCAACCTGTTGGTCGATAGCCAGACAGACGTCAAGGTTCAGAGCCACGAAATCCGCTTCTCCAGCAATCTGTCTGATTCAATTAGTTTCACGGCCGGTGGCTTTTACCAGGATCTAGAGCTCAAGGAAATCAATGATTTTACTTATTTTGGATCGTTGAATGCGGTTGGGTGGGGTGGATCCACGCCCGGCTTCGCACCGAACTATCCGCTCACCAATACTGATGTGACGGGTGAGATCGGTATCGCATCGCCAGGCTACTACAGTGAGGCAGGTCCGTTTCCTGCGGGCGTTATTTTCCGTAACGACATTCTTCGTACTGATGAACAGTATGGTATTTTTGGCGAGACAACCTTCGATTTCAATGACGAATTCGCGCTCACACTGGGCGCACGCTATTACGATGTCGTAGTGGATTTAAAGGGCAGCGCAAACTCGTCCTTCTTTAACTTCTCAGGGCCTGATGGTAGCGATGCGCAGAGAGCTGGTACCAATATATCGGCGCAATTTGCACCTGATAATACGGTTGGTGCGCCAGATACCGCATCCACAAATGGCTATATTTTCAAAGCGACGGGCAACTGGCGACCAACTGACGACCAGATGTATTACCTTACCTTTTCGCAAGGCTTCCGCCCGGGATTGCTAAATAGACCTGGCGGCAGTCAAAATCCGGCTGGCACCTTTACCGTGCCATATGCACTGGACACCGACGATGTCACCAATTTCGAAGTAGGCATGAAGTCCAGCTTCCTGGATAATACTTTGAGGTTTAACGGTGCCGCGTTCTTTATTGATATTCAAGATCTGCAGACAACGATTTTTGATCCCAGCATCTCTAACTTGTTCTTCTCTGACAACGCCGCTGATGCGCAGGTGCTCGGTTTCGAAGGGGATTTCGTCTGGCTTCCATCGTTCTCAGACGGGCTTACCGTCTCCGGTGCAGTCTCAGTTCTCGATACTGAAATTACTAAAGTGCTGACCCCAACCAATGATGTCGTCAAGGGCGAACCTCTGGCCTTTGCTCCAGAATTTCAGGGTAACCTGAGGGCACGGTACGAGTGGGACTTTGGTCAAACGGGCTGGATCGCCCACGTTATGCCCAGTCTCACGTGGTCGTCTTCGTCGTACACTGACATCATCACGATTAATCGAATTGAGTTGGATAGCTGGACGATGGTTGGCTTCACCGCAGGTCTGTCCACTGATAAGTGGTCCGCTGAGCTGTATGTCAATAACCTGACAGATGAACGGGCCGAGGTCTCGGGTAATTTCGTATTCGACAGAACAGCCATTACGTATGCTCAGCCTTTAACCGTCGGAATGCGCTTCGGATACCGTTTTTAATTCTGTGCGGAAAGATCGAGCCAGTCCTAGTCTGAAATCAATTCAGAACAAGATCGTTGCCAGGCAATATGACGATGCCCTGAGCGATCTTTCTGAGCTGTTGGTTGCAGATCCAGAAAACCCGGAAGCTCTGTACATGAGCGCTGTATGTCGCCGTTACAAGGCAGAGTTTCCGGCAGCGCTCAAACTACTTACAAAGCTAAAAAATTTATCACCTGAGCACGGGCGGGCACACCAGGAAGAGGGTCATGTTTTTCGCGATATGGGCAGTACTGACGCAGCCGTTCTGGCCTACAGCAGAGCGTGCTACTTTAACCCTGCCCTTGAAGCAAGCTGGCGTGAGCAACACAAACTACTGGTAAAAAAGGGCCTCAAACTGCAGGCCGCACAGGTAAAGGCGCAACTGGAGCGACTGCAGAAATTGCCGTCTGCGCTGATTGGTGTCACCGACCTGATAGCTCAAGGGCGGCTGCTGAAAGCTGAGGATTACTGTCGTCAATTTTTGCTAAAAATCCCCCACAATGTCGAAGGTATGCGGTTACTGGCCGACATTGGAATGCGCCTCGGTGTCCTCGACGATGCAGAATTTTTGTTGGAGAGCGCCACTAAGTTCGAACCTGGCAACGTTCAGGTCCGTATCGACTATATCAAGGCGCTGCGCAAACGGCAGAGATTTCAACTGGCACGGGAACAGGCCAGCCACCTGCTGAGCACCGCACCGCAAAACCCGCAATTCCAGTCCTTGTTCGCGGTTGAGTGCATGCAAACAGGTGACTATGATACTGCGCTCCAGGCATTTGATGATGTATTGCAACAACTCCCGGGTGATCCGATCACACTCACTTCCAAAGGCCATGTTTACAAGACGCTTGGTCAATACGAATCTGCAGTCACAGCATATCGCGACGCCCTGCGCAGCCAGCCAAAGTATGGGGAAGCGTATTACTCGCTGGCCAATCTTAAGGTTTATTCGTTCAGTGACGACGAAATCAAGAATATGCATGCGCAGGCAAATGACAGCAACCTCTCCCATATTGACCGTGTGTATCTGAATTTCGCGCTGGGCAAAGCCCATGAAGATAAAGCAGATTTCGATACTTCATTCAGGCACTACGAACGTGGCAACAGCTTGAAAAAGTCTCAGGGTCGTTACAAGGCTGACCAAATGTCGGAAGATCTGAAGGCGCAACGTGAGGTCTGTTCAGCAGAACTATTCGCCCGAAAATCCAATGCAGGTCACGCTGCTCCGGATCCGATTTTTATTCTCGGTTTGCCGCGGGCCGGATCAACACTGCTGGAACAAATTCTATCGTCCCACTCCCAGGTTGATGGCACGCTGGAGCTACCGAATATTCTTTCGCTCTCGCAACGACTTCGCCGACGTGGGCGGGACAGTGGCAATAGCACTTATCCGGAAATTCTGGGCGAAATCAGCGATCAGGAATTCGAGGAATTTGGCCAACAGTATATAGACGATACCCGCTTTCATCGTCAGGGTGCCGCGTTTTTCATTGACAAGATGCCAAACAATTTTCGGCATCTTGGCTTGATTAAACTGATGCTGCCCAACGCAAAAATTATTGACGCGCGCAGACACCCAATGGCGTGTTGTTTCAGTGGCTATAAGCAGTTATTCGCGGAAGGTCAGGAGTTTACCTACACGCAGACGGATTTGGGTCAGTATTACAGGGACTACGTTGAACTCATGGATCACTGGGACAAGGTGCTGCCCGGAACAGTGTTGCGCGTGCAATATGAAGATGTAGTCTCGGACCTCCATCAGCAGGTTGACAGAATTCTCGATTTCTGTGGGCTACCATTTGAGGACAGCTGTGTGAATTTTCATCAGACCAAGCGTTCGGTTCGAACACCGAGTTCAGAACAGGTACGACAGCCCATTTACAAGAGCGGCCTGGAGCAATGGCGACACTTTGAGCCTTGGCTGGGCCCCTTGAAAGTGGCCCTGGGGCCTATCCTTGATCGCTGCCCCCTGACAGATTCTTAAGCAACGGCAAGGAACTGAATTTGAAAAACAAAGTGGAACCCTCAAACCCGCAGCCAGATATAGGCCATGAGATTGGCGATAATAATATTGAAAAGTTTGGCCTTGATATACACAACCCGGTATTTGTGGTTTCAGCGATATTGGTCGTTAGTTTGGTGATCGGAACACTGGCTTTCAGGGAAGTCGCCGCCGTTGCTTTCGGTGATCTTAGAAATTGGATAACCATCACTTTCGACTGGTTTTTTATCCTGACCGTAAACACCTTTGTGGTATTTTGCTTCGCAGTTGCATTTTCGCCTCTTGGCAGGGTTCGGCTTGGTGGCAACAAGGCCAAACCAAAATTTGGTTACCCGGCATGGCTGGCAATGTTGTTCGCTGCCGGTGTTGGCATCGGATTGATGTTTTATGGGGTGCTTGAACCAGTTACCCACAGCCTTAACCCGCCACTGGGAATCGACCCAGCCGACACGGCAACCGCCATGTCAGCCGGTCTGTCGGCAGCGGTTTATCACTGGGGTCTGCACGCTTGGGCGACGTATGCCGTGGTTGGATTGGCATTGGCGTTTTTCTGTTTTAATCGCGGCATGCCACTGACGCTGCGCTCGGCTTTTTATCCCTTGTTCGGCAAAGCCATTTGGGGCCCGCTGGGGCACTTCATTGATATCATGGCGGTCCTGGCTTCTTTGATTGGGCTTGCTGTATCACTGGGGTTGGGCGCAGAACAGATTGCCGCCGGGCTGAGCCATCTATTCGGAATTATTCCTGACAACACAACCAAATCCATATTAATAGCCGTTATCATCGGTGTCGCGTTGGTTTCGGTTGTTGCAGGCCTGGAAAAAGGTATCAAACGTCTGAGCGAGCTTAATATGGGATTGGCGGGTTTGCTGCTTTTGTTTGTTTTGATTACCGGTCCAACCCTGGTAATCCTGAGCACTATTTTCCAGACTGGTGTTGATTATCTTTACTATCTGCCAAGACTCAGTAACTGGGTTGGCCGTGGAGACCAGGAGTTCTTGCATGGCTGGACAACCTTTTACTGGGCCTGGTGGATCTCGTGGTCTCCCTTTGTTGGTATGTTTATTGCCAGGGTCAGCTATGGTCGAACGGTACGCGAATTCATAACCTGGGTATTGATCATCCCTACTGTTATCGGAATTATCTGGATGTCGACCTTTGGCAGCACAGCACTGGAGCAGTATTTTAATGACGGTTACCGTGGGGTAGCTGATTCAGTTCCTGAACTGGCCTTGTTCCAAATGTTACAGGGCTTGCCGTTTAGCGGGCTCGTTTCTGGGTTTAGCCTTATTCTTATCACCATATTCTTTGTCACCTCAGCAGATTCGGGCGCGCTGGTCATTGACACGATAACCGCTGGCGGAAAAATGAACTCACCGGTGAAACAACGTGTTTTTTGGTGTGTGTTGATCGGGCTGGTGGCTCTGGCACTGATGCTGGGTGGTGGTATTGCTTCGCTGCAAGCATTGACGATCTCGGTGGGTTTACCCTTTGGCATGATATTGCTACTGATGTGCATCAGCTTGTTTAAAGGCTTGCGCGAAGAGCACAGTGCAGATTGATTTTGTCAGCAAGGGCTCAAAATAGTAAGTTAAGCCATATAAAAATACCCGGGTTCAGTATCATCAAACCCGGGCACTTGTATTACTCCAAACTCAATGCTTGGCTAGAACTCGATGCTTACACCAACCCCCCAATATGCGCCATTAAACCCAAACGGTGCAGATCGACGTGAGTATTTGAACACGGTGGGACTGGCCATGTCCTCGAGTCCCGGTGCAGACTCAAACAGTCCGCCTCGAGAACCTGAGTTAGTAACTTCGTCAGGTGTTACATCAAAAACATTGTTGCCATAAACATAGACGCTGATGCCGCGATCAAATAAGTAGCTTAATCGCACATCAGTAAGAACTTCAGCGCCATAGGTTTGACTGCCACTGTCAACCGTCGTGTATTCACCGTATCGGTCAAATGACAGATTGGCGGCCCAGCTTCCATGCACATACCTGCCAGATAAACTCACTCTGTCCTTCGGCTGCCAGGTTTCGATCACAGACGGCTGAAAACCACCGAAGATCACATCTGGCGGAATAGAAAGTAACGTTTCAGAATTGGCGAAGATCCGGGTGATTTCCGTATCCGTGAAATTCGCTGCAAACGTAACTGACAGATCACCACTAAAAAGCTCAATGCCGGAATAGGTTGAGATAATATCAACACCTTTCGTTTTCGTGTCTATGGCGTTCAGGAAGAATTGGCCACCGCCTGAATCGGCTGCACGCAGCGCAGCATCCAGAGCTGGCGAAAGGCCCATTCCCAGGTTGCTACTGAGCACGACCCGGTCTTCTATTTTAATGGAATAAACGTCAACAATAAGACTCCAGGAATCGCTGATATCCCAAATTGCGCCGAAACTGAAGTTTGTTGACTCTTCTTCTTTCAGCTCGGGAATACCAATCGCCTGAGCAACCGTACTGTCATTGCGGAAAGTTCCGGTTTCGATCTGCTGACCATTGATGAATTGTGTGCTGACATTGCTGAAGTAGATCTGCTGCATTGATGGCGCACGGAACCCGGTACTGGCTGCAGCGCGTAACCTGAAGGTGTCAGTGACGCCAAGATTGCCAGCCAACTTGAAATTCACAGTATCGCCAAAACCATCGTAATTATCATAGCGAACAGCACCATTAATCAGCAGGTTGTCAGTTGCCTCGTACTCTACATCTCCATAGAATGAGAAAACGTCGCGTGTCTCGTCGGCCGCACTCGCCGGGCCGATACCACCGAAACCCTGGGTGCCACCAGATGCATTCTGTGGATACAAAGGTACACCCGCCACGGTGTCATAATCCTCATAAGAGTAAAGCTCTCCGGGCGTCACTTTGTAGATGTCTTTCCTGATTTCTGCACCCATTGCGACGTAAAACCGCTCACCAAACTTAGTAGTGTAATCAAGATTTATGGTTTCCAGGCCCAGCTCGAGTGCGTAAGCGGCTGCCTCGCGGGGAATCTGCGAACGTATCTCGGAATCACTCAGACCCTCACCAAAGTTCAGAAAATTAACAAAGGAATAGTTAACGGTATTGCTGGTGGCATAATCGATCGTATTTGTACCGCTGGTGTAGGATAAATCAATGGTCGAACCATCATCAAACTCGGTTCGGTAGCCAACGTTGTATGAGATATCGTCAATCTGGGAATTAATCAAGGGTAGAAAGCCATCTATAATGACATTATCTCCATCATCAAGTGCGGCACCGCTGCCAGCGGGGTTGCGATTAAACGCTCCGGACTGACTCGTGCGGTTTGAGTAAGTCATAAAGCCGTATAACTCTCCGGCACCGATTGCAAATGCGCCATTTACGACCACAGCGAGTTGCTCTGAATCGGAATCACCAATCCTAAAGGGATTACGGCTAGGACCCGAAACCTCGCGCACTTCGTTGCCAGATGCTGGCTCGAGATATCCGTTTCCGTCGGTATCAACGCAACCGCCATATAGACAAACGCCTTGCGGATTGCGCCTTGTTGTGCGTTCACGATCCCGCCAATTAACCGTAAATGAGATATAACCATCGTCACCAAGACTAAAGCCATGGAATAAATCCACATTGTAGGAGCGGCCGTCACCCTCGGTGTACTCGCCAGCGGATGCATTGAAAACTCCGCCTTCAGAGTAATCTTTCAAAACTATGTTTATGACGCCTGCAATCGCATCCGAACCGTATTGAGCCGCAGCGCCATCACGCAATACCTCGATCCGTTTTATCGCGGCTGCTGGAATAGCATTCATATCGGTACCGGCGGTGCCACGACCAACCGAGTTGTTAATGTGAATTAATGATGCCTGATGACGACGCTTGCCATTGACCAGTACCAGCGTCTGATCAGGGCCGAGGCCGCGTAATGTAGCTGGCCTGAGTGCATCGGTACCATCGGAAATAGATGAACTTGTGAAATTGAACGAGGGGGCCAATTTCTGCAGCATTCTGCCCACTTCAGTTTGGCCTGTTGCCTCCAGATCGGAATTGCTGAAAGTATCAACAGCCACGGCCATATCAGTAGACACGCGACCCGCGACACGAGAGCCCAATATAATAACTTCTTCAAGTGCGTTGTCGTTATTTTCAGCCTCGGCCAACTCGGCTTCCCGTGTCTGCCTGGCTTCCGATTCCTGTTCTGTGTCATCGGTGATTGTGGCGTCGGTTTGATCTGTGGCGAGTGTGGGTGCCGCAAATGCCAAAGACAAAGCGAGCGTACAAATGCCTGTCAAAATTTTATTATCCAGCGTCATAGCACTACTCCTTACCTCATGAAATAAAAAGTCCATCATTCGTCGGTTTCGCGGGATTAGCGCTGGCAGGCAAACTTTGGCTGATTAGAGAATTTCCATAGAAATCTAATTTTATTAATTTTGTCAAAGGATTATCCTAGCACACAGAATGAGGGTTATTCTTAATCTGGTAGAAAAACAGACGAATTTTGCTCAAATACAAACATAAAACTCTCATAATCGCCACCATTGCACTGGCAGCCTGTTTGCCACTGCAAGCCGCCAATGCGGGCGGCAAACCATTTGCTAAAATTGTCCCCGCCCTGGCGAGCTCACTGCCCGAAGGCTTCACTATTGGTAAGGGATCAACTGCCTATAACGGCGGAATCAATGGTGCAACCTACAAGGTAAAGCTGCGCAACGGGGAGGGCGAAATTCTGGTCCTGGCAGAGCCGGATTTTGACGTATCAGTTACATAATTCAGATCACACGACAATTAACGACATAGCCATCACCCAGGAGGTCGCCTACTTCACTGACTTTGCTCAACCATTTATCTACCGCTTGCCGCTGTCTGAAAATGCCAGAATTCCAGGCGATGTAGACGCTGCCACTGTAATGCCTCTGAGGAGTCGCGAGCGGCGCCTTTCACAGGGCGGTAGTGTAAAACGATTAAGTCTGGTTTCGCTCACCGGCGGAAGTTAACTTGTCAGTACCAAACGACCCAATGTTTGCCGCAAACAGATGAGTAAACATTGTTCGTTTTATGTGTCGATTCCCACACCTGTGTTAGATTCTTTGGAGAAACTTAGGAAAGTTACTGCTCCGGCCAGTTTATTGAGTACGCCACTCTCGATTATGCCTCTCGCAGAAGCAATATCCGGCGCAAAGAAGCGGTCCTCGCTGTAAAAAGGCACCTGTTCGCGCACACCCCTCATCACCTTCTGTAAATGTGGGGACGTTTTCAGTGGTGCACGAATGTCGATCCCTTGGCAAGCAGCCAATAATTCAATTGCTACCACGCCTTCGGTGTTAGCCGCCATTTCCCCAAGGCGCCGGGCAGCAAAAGCCGCCATGCTGACATGATCCTCCTGGTTGGCAGAGGTGGGTAAGCTGTCTACAGATGCCGGGTGGGCCAGGCTTTTGTTTTCACTAGCAAGTGCTGCTGCGGTAACCTGCGCAATCATGAAGCCTGAGTTCACACCGCTGCCTTGCACCAGAAAAGGCGGCAACCCACTCAAATGGCTGTCCATCAGTAATGCCGTACGTCGTTCAGATATGGCCCCTATTTCGGCAATGCAGATAGCGATCAGATCGGCGACTATGGCGACCGGCTCAGCATGAAAGTTCCCACCGGAGAGAATTTCGCCCTGCTCGGGGAAAACCAGAGGGTTGTCAGAAACCGCGTTGGCTTCAATCACAAGTACGGCGGCGGCGTGGCGCAAATTGTCCAGACAGGCGCCCATTACCTGTGGCTGGCAACGCAATGAATAGGGATCCTGTACCCGTTCGCAGCTACTGTGAGACTGGCGAATTTCACTGCCTTCGAGCAGAATGCGGTAAACTTCGGCTGTTTCGCACTGACCCCGATGCCCTCTTGCCTCGTGGATTCTCTGATCAAACGGTGTGTCGCTACCCAGTGCAGCATCCACCGAAAGAGCACCTACAACCAGGGCACTATTGAATAGGGCTTCCGTTTTGAACAGACCCGACAGGGCCATGGCAGTAGAAGCCTGGGTGCCATTGAGCAATGCGAGGCCTTCCTTGGGCCGTAATTCCAATGGGACAAGGCCCGCATGAGCCAAGCCTTTTTCTGCAGACATGATTTCGCCAAAATATCGCACCTCGCCGACGCCCAGCAGTGCCACGCTCATATGAGCCAGAGGTGCCAGGTCGCCGGATGCGCCCACCGAGCCCTTGGCCGGAATACAGGGATATACCTCAGCGTTCAATAATTTAATTAGCGCTTCAATGACAAGCAAGCGGATACCCGAAAAACCGCGTGCCAAGCTATTGATTTTTAACAGCAGAATCAATTTCACCTGAGCATCACTCAAAAGCTCACCTGTGCCACAAGCATGAGAAAGAACCAACTTACGCTGTAATTCATTCAATTTATCGTCAGCAATGCGTTTTCGCGCTAGCGATCCAAAGCCGGTATTTATGCCATAGACAGGTCGGTTCTCGCTAAGAATATCAGTCACTACCCGGACCGAGCGCTCGATGGTTGCTTCACTGCTGTGATCAAGCTGTAATTTGACCGGTTCGGTATAGGCGCGGCGTAGTTGCGCCAAGGTTAACTTGCCTGGTATCAATGTTAATTCGTACATGCCAGCTCTTATTTTGTGCTTATCATGGGCAGATTGAGACCTTGCTCCCGCGCGCAATCAATAGCGATTTTGTAGCCCGCATCAGCATGACGCATCACCCCGGTAGCTGGATCATTGGTCAATACCCTGGCTATGCGATTCGCCGCTGCTTCGCTGCCATCGCAGACGATTACCACACCGGCGTGCTGTGAGAAGCCCATGCCTACTCCGCCACCATGATGCAAACTTACCCAGGTGGCACCACTTGCAGTATTGAGTAAGGCGTTCAGCAACGGCCAGTCAGAAACGGCATCCGAGCCGTCCAGCATGCTCTCTGTCTCACGGTTGGGGCTGGCCACGGAGCCGCTATCCAGGTGATCACGACCAATGACGATTGGCGCCTTGAGTTCACCACTGGCCACCATCTCGTTAAACGCCAGCCCCAAACGCGCCCTGTCACCAAGACCGACCCAGCAGATACGTGCTGGTAACCCCTGAAAAGCGATTTTCTCCCTCGCCATGATCAACCAATGGTGCAACCTGGTATCGTCGGGGATGAGTTCTTTCACTTTTTGGTCAGTTTTGTAGATATCTTCCGGGTCACCCGATAGTGCTACCCAACGAAATGGACCTATACCCCGACAGAACAGTGGGCGAATATACGCAGGCACAAAACCGGGGAAATCAAAGGCATTCTTAACGCCTTTTTGTAAGGCTTCCTGGCGAATATTATTACCATAATCAAAGGTAGGCACACCCAGCTTGTGGAATTCCAGCATTGCCTTCACGTGTATCACCATCGACTCACGGGCCGCATCCACCACAAGCTCAGGTTCAGACACACGACTTGCGGCGGCCTGCTCCATTGTCCAGCCTACAGGCAAATAACCATTCAGCGGGTCATGAGCAGAGGTCTGGTCAGTAACCGCGTCGGGTCGTATTCCCCGCTTCAAAATTTCCGGCAGAATCTCAGCTGCATTGCCCAGCAGACCCACTGAAATCGCCTGCTCCGCAATAACCGCTTCCTCAATCATTAGCATTGCTTCATCGAGGTTGCTTGTCCGACGATCCAGATAGCCGGATTCAATACGCTTGTCGATTCTTGTAATATCACATTCAATTACCAGCATGGAGGCGCCGGCCATGGTGCAGGCCAGTGGTTGAGCGCCACCCATCCCACCCAAGCCAGCTGTCAGTATCCATTTGCCTGCAAGATTGCCACCGTAGTGCTGATTGCCCATCTCGACAAAGGATTCGTAAGTGCCTTGCACAATGCCCTGGCTGCCGATATAAATCCAGGAGCCGGCCGTCATTTGGCCGAACATCATCAGGCCTTTCTTGTCCAGTTCGTTGAAATGATCCCAATTTGCCCAATGAGGGACCAAATTGGAGTTGGCTATCAATACGCGTGGTGCATCGGTGTGGGTTTTGAAAACCCCTACGGGTTTGCCCGATTGCACCAACAGAGTTTCATCATTCTCCAGTTCTCTCAGCGTTTTAATGATGGTGTCGTAACAGTCCCAGTCGCGAGTCGCACGGCCTATGCCCCCATAGACCACCAAGGATTGAGGGTGTTCGGCCACTTCAGGATCCAGATTGTTCATTAACATCCGCAGCGGCGCCTCGGTAAGCCAACTTTTTGCGCTGATTTCAGTCCCGCGGGGCGCGCGGATGAAACGCGCAGGGTCATTGCGCTTAGCGTGCATCGGCTTTACCTTGGGGAATGGGTTTGCGATCGGGTACAAAACGGCCACCCATCCGATAGCGATTGCCCGGGTGGGTCAATCGCGCTGAACTGACAAGAGGGCCAGCCCAGGTACGCCGATAAATCAACAGGCAAGGTTGATCGGCACCAATTGAAAGAAGTTGCTGGGTCAAAGCATCCGGCAAGATCGCTTCTATGATTTGCTCCACTTCGGTGAGCGGCGCTGCCTCTGTCAAATATGCATTAGGCGTGATACGGCAAAAATCCTGGTTGATATATTGAGGTACCTGAGCAGGATTAACAAAACGATCTTCCAATTGCACAGGAATTCCATTTTCACAATGCACCAACAGGGAGTGATAAATGGGCGTCTTTACGGGTATTTGCAATTCCAGCGCTGCCTGCTGACTCGCCGGCTCCTCAATCAGCGTATGAAGAACGGCACTGTAATGGTTGCCGCGACTTTCAATCTCTTCAGCTATGTTTTTTATTTCAAACAAGGGCGTCTGGGGGACATGTTTTGCTACAAAAGTGCCGACGCCGGTGATACGCGTCAGTATTCCAGCGTCAGTCAGTTCCCGCATAGCCCGATTGGCAGTCATCCGGCTGACACCAAATTGCGTTGCCAATACGTTATCTGAAGAGACGCGGTAGCCAGCAGTCCACTCTCCATTATCAATATGTTCCCTAATGAATTGCTTAATTTTTTGATATTGTGGACGCATAGATCACCCTCCGAATAATAACCTGTACTGTACCCGTATATACACGTACAGTAAACTAATATGAACGTATGGCTCTCGCAAATTGAGCAACCTACACATGGCTGCAATGCTCCACCAATCAATTGCTTGTATTATTTAGTATGTATAGTCTAGTATAGATAGGTATGTAATATGATTTACGTATTAATTAAAGGAGATACTTTCACCATGAACTTTAAACTATCGAAAATACCAATGGGAATCAAAGCTGCAGTGATCGGTTTGATGCTGCTGGGTCCATTTATGGTTGCCGAAGCGCATCAAACCTACCTCATTTCGGATTTGTATGTGATGAGACCTGGAACAGACAATTACCTGGTTTTGAAGAATGGAACATTTCACGAGAGTGATTATTCCATCACCCGTAAGATGTCACGTGATATCAGTATCGTAATGGCTGGCATAAGGCAGACACCTCCGGATGCTGAGGTAAGCGATGTTGATTCAGATGCAAAACTACGGAGTACCTACATCAAGGTATTTGCGGAAAAAGAAGGCACCGGTCTTGCCGGTGTTGCGGCCAACCCTGACTATATTGCCCTGCCGGCTGAATTATTCGAAGGATACCTTGATCACGAGGGGCTTGATGCTGCGCTGGAGGACTTCCGTGCCAACAACAAACTCAGCACTATTCGTGAACGTTATACAAAGCATGCGAAAGGCGTTTTTCAAGTCGGGAAATTACTTACTGACGATTACAAGCAAAAGCTTGATTACAAGGCTGAGATCTTCATCGAACAGAATCCGGGGGATATAAACGTCGGCGACGAAATGTCAATCCAGGTGCTGTTCGAGGGCAAACCACTCAATGACCAACTTGTTTACGTCAGCTATGCCGACAAGGAATCTGCGGCTGGTGAAAGTATCGCTGAAAGTTCCGAATACAAGCTGAAAACAGATAAGGAAGGACGGGCTACCTTCAAGATTACCCAGAAAGACAAGTGGTACATCCAACTGATCCACATGAAGAAAATTGTTGATGAAGACGCTGATTATGAATCCAACTGGTCAACCATCAATTTTGAGATTAAATAGACCCAATAAGAAAAAACTAATTACACAAACTTTCAGGAGAGAAAGAAATGATATTTGGTAAAATGACTATGGCAGCCGTTATTGTTTCAGCGGGGTTGGCGGCCTCGCCGGTGAAGGCACATGAGATGTTTCTCATTGCTCAGGAATTTGTAACAACACCAAACTCGGATCAAGTCGTTCGACTTATCAATGGAACATTTGACAAGAGTGAAAACAGCATCAGCCGGGATCGCATAGCCAATGTCAGCATTGCAGCCAATAGTAAGCTAACGACACCTTCCGAAGACGACTGGTATGATGACGAAGTATCATCGTATCTCAATTATAAAGTGGGCACAGAGGGCACATATGTCATCGGCGTATCCACACGTCCCAGCCTGATCACGATGTCGCCGGAAGACTTCACAGGCTACCTGGTACACGATGGTGTGCTGGATACTCTGGCTTCATTCGAGAAAAACAACACGTTGAAAGAAGTTACTGAGCGCTATTCAAAGCATGTCCGTGCCATCGTGCAAGTCGGGGACAAGAAGACCGGCGATTATGCCAAAGAACTGGATTATCCGGTGGAAATCATACTTGATCAAAACCCCTATGACTTGAAATTTGGCGATGATGTCAGTTTTCGAGTGTTGTATGAGGGCAAACCGGTTGTCAATCAGATTGCACACGCGAGCTATGAAGGTTTCCACGGTCACAACGACACTGGTGGCCACATAAACGCCTTTACGCTGCGTACAGACGAAGACGGTCGTGCCAGCTTTCTTCTGAGTAACAAAGCCATTTGGTACATTTCGATGATCCACATGCAGGAGATCAGCGAAGACGAAGCAGACTATGAATCTAACTGGGCGACCATTACCTTTGAAGTGGACTAAACATCCATGTCTTGACATTAAATATTACAAGGTAGCCCAATGATTGAAGTCCTAAGACAAACCTTAAACAGGAAAAGCGTATTACTGTTTTTGGGTCTGATAACGGTTCTGATAGCGATGCTCCCTGACGCTATTGCTCATGGCGTAACAGCGGGTGACAAGGGATTTATTCAGGAAAGTTCTGGCATGATGCTGATGCCATTCATCTATCTTGGCGCCAAACACATGGTCACTGGATATGATCATCTATTGTTCTTGTTTGGAGTCGTTTTCTTTCTGTACCGTCTGAAAGACGTCAGCATTTACGTCACCTTGTTCGCCATTGGGCACTCTGTCACGCTTATTTCCGGCGTTCTCATGAACATCAGTGTGAGTGCCTATTTGATTGACGCAATAATAGGTTTTTCAATTGTATACAAGGCTCTCGACAACATGGGCGCATACCAGCGTTGGTTTGGTTTTCAGCCGAGCACAAAAATTGCCACACTTGTTTTTGGTCTGTTTCATGGGTATGGACTGGCAACCAAAATCCTTGATTTTGATATGTCGTCCGATGGATTGGTCCCCAATCTAATTGCTTTTAATGTAGGGGTTGAACTAGGTCAGATATTGGCACTGGCGATGATCCTGATTGTGATCAGCTACTGGCGCCGGTCGAAAGGATTTGTACGACACGCTTACGATGCGAACGTGGCGTTAATGGCAGGTGGGTTCATCTTTGTGGGTTACCAGTTTACCGGTTATGTCGTTTCATGAAGATTCAGGAGGAATAATATTTTGAAGAATCGCAATATACCATTAGATACTGAGATTCCGTCGGTTGGGAAACTCATCAAATCCACTATTCTTGCGATGTTTATTGCAACCATCATTCTGGTAACCATTGTGCTTCCTGCCGAGTATGGCATCGATCCCACGGGTGTCGGTAAATTCACCGGATTGTTAGAAATGGGAAAAATAAAGGCCTCCCTTGCCGAAGAGGCAGCAGCCGACGAAGCCAGGGCCACCGCAGAGAAGACAAAAGGCACTGATGATCCGGGAGCGTCACTGGAATCAGTATCAAACGAAGTCCCGGTCAAAATCGAGTCCACGTTCCAAACCAGTGAAATAAAGATTCCCCTGTTAGCCGGTGAAGGAAAAGAACTAAAGTTGACCATGAAGGAAGGAGATCAAGTCAAATTCACATGGTGGTCTGATGGCGGGAAAGTCGTTTTTGACGCTCACGCTGATTCAGTGCAAGTTAAGTATCACAATTATGCTAAGGGCAAGGATGAGCGCCGGGAAGGTGTACTTGAAGCAGCGTTCGATGGAAACCATGGTTGGTATTGGAAAAACCGAACATTTAAACCGATGACAATCACGTTACAGGTGTCAGGGCAATATGCGGAAGTAAAAAGATTTTGATTTCTGATATTAGCTGAATAGGTGACACCTCTCAGCAAGCGGTGGTGGCATTTGAATCCAGGTAGTAGATCAACAAGAGGAAAATGCAGTGCGAAAAGTAAATATAGGTAAATTATTGTTGGCTATTTCACTCACTCTAACGGTGAGCCACGGAGAATTTGCCGTTGCTCAGACCAGTGTTTGGACAAACGTACATGCCGATACTGTTGATCGCCTTAACCGCGATATAAAAGCAAATACGCCGACTGCAGATATTGGAATCTATTACCCTTCGAACCTCGACAAGGCATTCACAAGTAAATTCAGCATTGACGACCTGGTTGCAGAATTTGTCAAAGCAAAAGATATCTTTGCAGTAGCCGGAGTGCAACTGAATCTACTGTGGATTAAAACAGGTGAGATTAAACCAGCGTTCTTCGAAATTCAGGCCAATGATATCTCCAATGCAACGCCTGGCGGGACATATGCCAACATGTATAGAGACGGTAAACGACAAGGATCAGGTTTGTCGCAGGAAGCGCGAGAGGCATTTGAATCTATCATTGAAGCCCATACGGACAACGACCGAACTGTTTACATCGTGGTGCTTCAAGACGTCTTTATGTCTTTTTACGAGCAACAGGATGAGAGAACCTGGGAAACCCGTACAATTACAACCGGCGGACTATCCTTCCCAGCTTATATTTATCAGCAAATTCCCAGAGAACTGCGCGGTGTGATCACCGTGAACAAAAGTGATCCCCGTGGCAGAGGTATTGTTGCGCATGAATTAGGACATAAGCTTATCAATGTCAGTCACGAATATCGGGATGTAGATCCGCAGCACGAGGTACGCGCGAATGGCGGTTTAATGCTATACGGAACTGGCACTGAGATCGCTTCTGGAAAAGACGGACGCTGGCACAAGGAACGGCTCCATCTTTCCCCATTTGTATATATTCAGAAAAAGAATGACGAACGTGTCTGGAACCCCGATTATCAAGAAGACGGTCACTATTACGACCCGATCTATGGTGACAAGGTAATTGAATTTGGATCATCAAAAGAATCCAGCACAAAGTAGATGCGGGTATGCCGGAGGCACATTAAATCACGATGTTCTGGCGTTTTCAGATGATTCTTGACAACCCGGACATAACCCGTACTATACTGTATAGACAACTCTATAGTTGTAGAATGCACAGTTGTAGGATGCACAACTGCGCAATCAAAGGTGAGATTGTTTTTAGGAGAGTGATTTCCATCGATGCTTAATTGAAAATTGTGTTAAGTCTCCGACCATGTTTTTTGGGGTCAAAACATGTTGGAACAGATTAACGTCGCCGGGAATGGTGAATATATAATTCAAATTTGTGAGGAGCCATAATGAAATATTATAGAAAAATGACGTTGGCACTGGCGATGGGCATCACCGCAACAGCGTTGAATATGTCGCCTGCGCTGGCACAGGGTGAGGAAGAAGCGGAAGAACTTCTCGAAGAGGTGATGGTTACCGGCAGCCGGATCGCCCGCAAGGATTTGACCAGTGTAGGCCCAGTTACCATTATTAGTGAACTGCAAATCGAGGCAGTTGGTACCAACAATCTGGAAACACTGCTGCAGCGCATTCCCGCCGCCGCCGGTTTCGGTGGTAACTCTACTGCAGCCTATTGGGTGGGCAACGGTTGGGGCACGCCGCAAATAAACCTGCGCGGTCTCGGCATTAACAGAACGCTGGTATTGCTCAATGGTCGTCGGCTCGTTTATGGCGGCACCGGCGCTAACAGTGCGGTTGACCTTTCCATGATCCCGATGTCACTGGTCTCACGTATCGAAGTACTGAAAGATGGCGCCTCCGCCACTTATGGTGCAGATGCTGTTGCCGGTGTTGTCAACATTATTACGAAAAATAGCTATGACGGTCTGGAACTGACCAGTAAATACGGCATGACAGATGAGGGTGACGGCGAAGAGTTCGTTGTGGATCTGACCTGGGGTGCCGAGACTGAGAAGTCTAACATTATGGTGAATATCAGCTATCAGGATACCAAGGCAGCGCCGCTGTGGGATAACAGTCGAGCACCCTGCCCAGGACAGCCAAGCAAAGACGGTTTTGTCTGTAATGCACTCAGCTCAGCAACAATCGGTGGTCGAGGTACCGTTCCGACAGGATACATGATGCCTGACGGAAGCATCACAACAGGCCCAACCCGAATCAATTTCAACCAGGATCCGAATGGTAATGGTGATTCCTTTGGTGTCTATAACGGTAACGTGGATGGCTTTAACTACAATGAATACTTCAATGCCTCCAACCCGCTGAGCCGTTTGAGTTTTGCTACGCTGGGTAACTATGAATTTTCGGATTCAGTCGGTATGTTTGCGGAGTTGCTATACACCAAACGCTGGTCCAACCAGCCTGCTTCACCGGCGACATTGCGCAACCTGAGTTTCTCAGCCGATCACCCAACCAATCCCACCGGGATTGATTTTGTCATGGAGCGGCGTCGCCTGCTGGAAAATGGCGCACGTTACTTTGAACAGGAAACCGATACCTTCCGTGTGGTGACCGGACTCAGAGGTAACTTTGCCGATAGCTGGAGTTATGAAGCCGCCTTCAACTGGGGTTATAACCGCGGTACGGATGCTATCCTGAACAACATCAATACCGGTCGCCTGGCAGACACCCTGAACACAAGTATGTGCGGCAGTAACGGTATTCCCTGTGCCGATATATTTGGCTATCCTGATGTCACGCAGGAAGTGTTGGACTATATCGTCTTTACTGAAACGGGTACGGGTGGCAATGAACAAACCTCAGTATCAGGCAATGTTACCGGCAATGTATTTGAGTTACCCGCCGGACCGGTAGGCGTCGCTTTTGGTTTCGAGTGGCGTGAAGAAAAAGGTTGGCGTCAACCCGATTCACTGGCGGTCTCTGGCGATGCGCTGGGCAATCAACAAGATCCGATCTCAGGTAAGGTTGCAGTCAAAGAGATTTATGCTGAAATGCATGTCCCCTTGCTAACAGATTTGCCAATGATCAAGGCGCTCGATTTGGATGCGGCAATTCGTTATTCCGACTATGATTTGTTTGGTGGGGATACCAACTACAAGCTGGGGCTGAACTGGCAGATAAACGACGGTTTCAAATTTCGCGGGACTTATTCGACCGCATTCCGTATCCCGAACGTGCCGGAGCTTTTTGGCGGTGTATCTGAAGGCAATTTGACAACCATCGATCCATGTTCCAATTGGTCGTCGCTGAGTCCATCCGACATCGTCTACCAGAACTGCCAGGCAGCCGGTGTACCTAATAACTATGTTCAGCTGGGCAATACCATCTTAACTGACGCCGGTGGTAACCCCGACCTGCAACCGGAATCAGCAACCTCAATGACCTTTGGTTTGGTTATTCAACCATTGGATGGATTGTCAATTACCCTGGACTATTTCGATATTGAAATTAATGACGCCATTCGCAGCACATCCGGTTCGACTAAACTGTCCCTTTGCTACAACTCTAAAAATCTGTCTCATGTATTTTGCCAGCCGGGACATCACACTCGTAACAATCTGAATGGTGACGTTAACTTCCTGTCAGCTCAGAATGCGAATACCGGTCGTGAAATCATGAAAGGTGTCGATTTCGGGCTCGTATATGGCTTTGATACCGGGCGTTTGAATCACAATTTGGATATCCAGACAACCTATCTCGATACTTACGAGTCAACAGCATTTGATGGGGACACACCCTTTGTGCTGGCCGGTCATATCGGTGGCGGCAACGGTGGCTACCCTAAATGGCGTGGACTGTATACCTGGGTAACGTCTACTGAGAAATGGAACGCCACATATTCCATTCAGATGATTGGCAAAGGAGATGACTTCTTTGTTGACGAAGGCCTTGGTTCGAAAATGAGTGCGCAGTACTATCACAACATCCAGTTTTCTTACAACGCATCGGAAGCATTACGGTTGTCTGCAGGTGTAGAT
>Ga0209491_10002446_pt1 | contig 33183 bp, 29 predicted proteins | sample BON02_FD_187213 | JGI IMG/M metagenome (GOLD analysis project Ga0209491, IMG submission 187213) | Freshwater microbial communities from Lake Bonney liftoff mats and glacier meltwater in Antarctica - BON-02 (SPAdes) (version 2) | ecosystem: Environmental > Aquatic > Freshwater > Ice > Glacier... | reverse complement strand
GACACCACGTAGGTCGCCCCAAAAATAGGCCACCAACGGTCACCCGCTGATTCCATAAACGCACACCGATCGAGCCACTGCTCGGTGCGAAAGGGTGGCGAATAGCACCCAAAATGCCCACGATCAATCTCAAATGACAACAGCTTTAACCAATCCTTTAACCGTGCAGGTGACACATCAGGCTGGCAATCAGCAGCAAACCAGGGCTCAATCCACGGCAAACGCGATCGCGCACCCCACAGGCTCCAGGGATTAAAGCCAGCGATGACCAAGCGGCCTTCAGGCATCAAGACACGCTGCGCTTCTCTTAGCACCAAGTGAGGGTCTTGAGCAATCTCAAGGGTGTGCGGCAGCACCAACAAATCGACGCTGTCGGTATCAAACGGCAATTGTTCTGGCAAGCACACCACAGAGGCGCTCCATCCGGCGCTTTGCTCGGTCTTGAGCTTTTGTGGGCCAGCATACGCCTTAAAGGACATACGATTCGCGCTGAGCGCGTTAAAAGGCGCCAAACCGTACTGCACGGCCCGGTACCCAAAGACGTCTGATAGCAGTGAATCAATGCGTTGCTGCTCCCAATGCTGAACATAACGACCCGCGTCGCTCTCAAACCATTGGTGCAGCTCTACAATAGGGTCAGACAACATGGACATCCCAGAACAATGACAACTGGCAAACAAGAAACGAACGCTGTGGTTCGAATCAGCCCGATACCGGCCTTTAACGACAACTACATCTGGCTGATCGAAGACGGCGTGCATGCCGCGGTCGTTGACCCCGGTCAGGCGCAGCCCGTTCTCGACGTATTAAAACAAACCCAGCTTTCACTTGTCGCCATTCTACTCACCCATCACCATCACGACCATGTGGGTGGTGTGGCTGAGATTTTACAGAAGCACCCCGTCTTGGTTTACGGGCCAGCTCTAGAGGTCCTACCTGCCTGCGACGTCTCACTTGGCCAAGGCGACTGTGTCACGATCGACAAACTTGGTCTCTGCCTCAATGTCCTTGATGTGCCTGGCCACACGGCCGGACACATCGCCTACACGGGGTTTGCCAACACCGCCTCAGGACCACAATCCGTTCTTTTTTGCGGTGACACACTGTTTGTCGGTGGCTGCGGACGCCTATTTGAAGGCACCCCTGCTCAAATGCTGTCTTCACTGGACCAATTGGCCGCCTTGCCCTCAGACACCGCCGTTTATTGCGCGCATGAGTACACCCTCTCAAACTTACGGTTTGCCAGGACAGCTGAGCCCAATAACCAAGACCTTGCTGCCTTCGAGGAAGCTTGTCAGGCAAAGCGGGCTGCCAATATACCCACGGTGCCGTCAACGATTGGCACTGAGCGGCTGTGTAACCCTTTTCTGCGCAGTCGTGAGCCCGAAGTGGCCGAATCTGTGCAACGTTGGGCCAATAAATCACTGCCAACACCCGTTGAAATATTTAGCGCACTACGAGAATGGAAAAACGGGTTTTAATAGCACCGATGAGATTGCGACACTTCTATCAATATTTGCTCTGCCTTTCGCTCGGCGTCTTGGCAGGATGCTCAACTTTGGAAGACCGCGACCCAACGGGCGCTGAAACCAACACGCGAACTGTCGACCTGACCGTTCCACCACTCGATGTGTGGGAGCGGATTCGACGCGGTTATGCCGTGCCTAACCTAAATTCACCGCTTGTGGAGAAGTGGACGGCCTACTACGCCGCTCATCCGCAATCGCTTCAGCGCATGGCCGATCGCTCCGGCAAATACCTTTATTACATCGTCGATGAGATCAATCGGCGAGGACTGCCCACAGAACTGGCACTGCTGCCATTTGTGGAAAGTGCCTACAACCCTAACGCCTACTCAAGCGCTCGCGCCTCAGGGCTGTGGCAGTTCATCCCAAGCACCGGCACTGCCTTTAACCTTGAACAAAACTACTGGCGCGACCAACGGCGCGACCCAATTGCCTCAACCAATGCAGCACTCGATTATTTGGAATATCTGTTTGAATTCCAAGGCGACTGGTTTTTGGCGTTCGCGTCTTACAACTGGGGTGAGGGCTCGGTCAAAAGAGCCCTCAGTCGCAATGTGGCCGCGGGCTTACCGGCCGACTATCGGGATCTGAAGATGCCCGCCGAGACGGCCAATTACGTCCCTAAATTGCAAGCCATTAAAAACATCATCGCCAACCCAGCGAAATACGCCGTGGTGCTACCGATTGTCAGTAACGACCCTTATTTTGTGACGATCAGCAAAGACCGCGACATTGATCTGGCCGTGGCCGCCAAGCTCGCCGAGATGTCCATCGAGGATTTCTCAGAATTGAATCCAAGCTTCAACCAAGGCGTGATCATGGCTGATCTCAAACCCGAGATCATCCTACCCTTAGACAAAGCCCCACTCTATTTGGCTAACCTCGCTGCGTACGAGGGTGACCTCACCAGTTGGAAAAAATACCCCGCGCGCCAAGGTGAGTCAGTCAACGAGATCGCCAAGAAATTCAATATGTCAGCGCCCGCGATTCGACGCGCCAACAACATGAACCGTGGCTTAACAAGCGTACCGAGCGCGCAAATTGTCATCATCCCTGGTCCCACGGCTGACGTTAACTTGGCCACCGCTGAGCTCACCCGCCGCGCGGGTACCCAGACCTATCGCGTTCGCCGAGGCGACACCTTGTCTGGCATTGCCAATCGCTACAAAACCTCAGTGCGAAACTTACGTCAGCTGAACAACATGAAAGGCTCTACACTCAGGGTCGGTCAGGCCTTAAAAGTGCCTCGTTAAATCAGCTAGACTCGTCAAATAAAAACACTGGACCCAAAAACTCCACGACATCTCCACCGAAAAAAAATAGGAACGCATGATGGGCTTTTTAACTGGAAAACGAATCCTGATCACCGGCGTGATTTCTGACCGCTCAATCGCATACGGCATCGCCAAGTGCTGCCACGAGCAAGGCGCTGAACTGGCATTCACCTATGTTGGCGATCGCTTTAAAGACCGCGTCACAAAATACGCAGCCCAATTCAGCACTGACATTGTTTTACCCTGCGATGTCGCCGATGATGATCAGATTGACGGCGTCTTTAAAGACCTTGCCACGCAATGGGATGGGCTTGATGGCTTGGTGCACTCAATTGGTTTTGCGCCACGCGAAGCCATCTCCGGTGAATTGCTCGACGGTTTATCACGCGAAGCATTCCGTATCGCCCACGACATCTCAGCTTACAGCTTTCCAGCGATGGCCAAAGCCGCCTTACCGATGATGAAAGATCGTCAAGGCGCCCTATTGACTTTGACTTATCTGGGCGCTGAGCGCGTGGTGCAAAACTACAACACAATGGGTTTGGCCAAGGCCAGCCTTGAGGCAAGCGTTCGCTATTTGGCCAGCAACTTGGGGCCCCTTGGAATACGAGTGAACGGCATTTCAGCCGGTCCCATCAAGACGTTGGCCGCAGCCGGCATCAAGGACTTCAACGCCATCTTGCGTTTTGTTGAGGCCAATGCCCCGCTGCGTCGCAACGTCACCATTGAGGACGTGGGTAATGTTGCCGCTTTCCTACTGTCAGACTTGGCCAGTGGCGTGACCGGTGAAATCACCCACGTCGATTCAGGCTTTTCAACCGTGGTGCCAGCGATTGCTTGATTCCATTGATACCGTGAGATCAATGCCTTCAATTCACTGAGTCGGTTGGGTTGATACCCATGCGCTGGGCGCGCTTTTTCCACATCTGGCGCGCCAGCAACTGCATGTCCTCTACTTCATCGCCCTCATCCAAAATCTCGATACCCAACAGCGTTTCAACCACGTCTTCGAGGGTCACAATCCCCTCTGTTTCACCATACTCACCGACCACAAGCGCAATGTGTTGACGCTCTTGCAGTAGGGTCTCGAGTAGTTTCGACAAGGGCAAGGTATCGAGCACAGCCACTATTTCACGACGGAAACTACCCACCTGAGCACTGCCACGCCCCTCGTTTTGAGCGACCAACAAGTCTTCGCGCAACACAAATCCCGTCACGGCATCGACGTGCTGACTGTAAACCGGTATCCGAGAAAAAGTGATTTTTTGTAACGACGCCAATGCCTCATCAACCGTCAAGTCCGCTTGCAAAGCAGCCACAACCACCCTTGGCGTCATGATGGCGCTGGTTTGCACCAACTTGAATCGAAACAAATTCCGGATAATTTTGGACTCGCGCTCGTTAATATGGCCCATTTCATGGCCTAGACCTGCCATCGCCACAAACTCATCGCGGCTGAAATCACCCGTTTGTTTGCCACTGGCAATCCATTTGGTGATTTTTTCAGACACGAGAATAAGCGGGTACATCGCTTTGATCAGAAAGTTGACGTACCAGGCCGTGGCACCACTGACTTCACGCCAGTAAACCGCCCCGAGCGTCTTGGGGACAATTTCTGATAAGAAGAGAATTAACAACGTCATGACAGCTGAGAATACGCCAAACCAGACGCTGCCAAACACCGCTGTGGCCTTGGAACCCGCACCGATTGCTCCCACTGTGTGAGCAATCGTATTGACCGTCAAAATCGCCGCCAAGGCTTGATCGATTTTTTCACCCTTAAGCTGGCGCAATAATTCGGCTTTCTTGGGCTGCTTTTCGCGCAAGCCCGCGACATAGGCCGGTGTGATGCTCAATAACGAGGCTTCAGCAACCGAGCACAAAAACGAAAACAACAGCGCCAGCACCACGTAGAGCACCAACAAAAAAGCGTCACTGCCAATAGAAAAGTCAGGTATCACGGCCACGAGCGCGCCAAACGAGGACACATCGGGAACCAGTACTGAGGACATTGTCGCAACAGCGGACGCTGTTGCAGGTAACGCATCTGGAGGGATCATTGGAAATCTAAGGGTCACCCAAACGGGGAACATAAAAGAAGGTTATACCGCATCGGCCAGACACAATTAGCCGTCGCAGGGCAGCAGGCTTGTCAATGAGCCACTGACAACCAGTAATTTAGGCCCGCGCCAACACCACCAACCCCCAAAATAACATAGACCGGGTTCACGCGAGTGAACATGATGATGACAAACGAAACAACGGCTAAGGCAATCGTCAGCGGCCCTTCGATGGCCGCACGCGCCACCGCATAAACTCCCGAACACATCAAGCCGATTGAAATGGGTTCAAGGGCATTTTGAACAGCACGTCTCCAGGGCGTGTCGCCAATCTTGACCCAAATGCGGCCGACCCAAAAGCAAAGAAAGCTTGAAGGCAAGAAAAAAGCGAGACCAACCAGGGCCGCCCCCAAAAAACCAGCGATCTTGAAACCAAAAATAAGCACCATGGTCATGTTCGGGCCAGGCGCCAATTGACCGACGCTATAAACGTGTACGAAGGTTTCTGAACTGATGTTGTAACTCTGCTTGAGCACCTCTTGCATTTCATGCAAGACTGCCGTGCCACCGCCCACGGCCAACAAGGACAGCATGCCAAAGGTCAGAACCAAATGAATGAGCACCGACATGGCTTAATCCTTTTTGGGTCGGTAAAGGAATATCGCCACGGGCGCCATGATGGCTAGCACCGCAGGCAGTGACAATCCCGCGAAACTCATCAAGAAAAATGTCGCTGCCACAATAATCAGTGGCTTGAGATTGGTCAGCTGTCGGCTTCCAATCCGAAAGGTGATCGCAGCCAGCAGTCCAGTGGCGGCCGCTGCCACACCCGTGAGCAACATATTGGCCACTGGGTGATCTGCGCTTTGTAAATAAATCAGTCCCACAACCATTACGAAGGTACAGCCCGGGATCAACAAGCCCACAGTCGCCATCACTGAGCCCCATGGCCCGCGTAGCTTGTCACCTGAGAGTACCGCCAAATTCACCGCATTTAAACCTGGCATGGTTTGGCTAATGGCCAAGGCTGCCATGAACTCATCATCAGAGAGCCAGCGCTTTTTTTCTGTGAGAAGGATTTTTTCGTAAGCAATAATGCCGCCACCAAAACTGACCGCCCCAATCACCAAAAAAGACAGGAAGATTTCCCACAGCGTGGGTGGTCCGACGGGTACCACAGGCTCGGCACTGACTGGACTCATTCGGGTTTACCAAAAACCAAAGCGGTTTTGGTGCTGCCATCAGACAACCACTTGGGAATGGCTTGCTGCAAGGACACAAAAAACTTGTCAGCCAGTTTGTGTGCCTTGGTGTTATCACGATTGGCATCAGTCACTCGATAAGCGAAGGCCAGCTCACCAATGATCGGTTCACCCACAGATCGCATCCAAATCGAGACATCCAAATGGGCTTGCACACCCTCACCAAACACCAAATCACCAATCGGCAACAAGGCTTCCAAGATTTTGTTATTGCGACCACCGACCACGGGCATGGGTGTTTTGCCGGGAATTTTGAGTTTTGACAAACCAGGAAAATGCTCAACGATGCTGTCAAAGCTACGCTCAAACACTTCCTCAACAGGCACAGATTCAATGATGGCGTTGTTTGAGTATATTTTTCTGACGCTGCCAATGCCATCAGCACGAAGCAACTCTTCCTTTAATCGAAGCTTGAAGTGGTATACCGACTTCGGCGTCGGATTCAATGAGATCGCGTGCTCAAAGGAGTCCGCTCGACACTTCAGGGTTACTTCACACCAATCATCAACCCAAACCGTGCGCCTTGACTCCCTGATGCGCAGAATAACTTTATGACTAAGCATGTCGTGCGCCTTGCTGTCGTAAAAATAAACATTACGTAAGCTCGTAGCGGCATTATCGGTGGGCAGCAGCTCCACTTTACTGGTTTCACAAAAAGCGTTAATCAAATGAACCAAGCGATTGATTTGACTGCGCTGATCCAAACCCTCAGGTTTGAGCAAGAGCTTAAACTCTCGGTTGGTGATTCGCGGGTCAAGCTGATAGGCCATTGGTTTGTTTCTTAAATTCGAAAATCAAATTATCAAGCAAACCGTTATAAATTTGTAAAAAATATTTCAGCACCGCTTTCACTGAACTGTGTTTGACTGTGGTTTCAGCCCATTTCAGCGTTGATTTTGTTGCTGCCTTAAGGATTCAACTCATGTTCGACTTACTGATACGCCACGCCAACCTGCCCGATGGAAAGACCGATATGGCGTTGGCCATTCATAATGGACTCATCAGCGCTGTGGCATCCGATCAGGCGCTCGCCACAGCAGCTAGCCTCGAGACGCTTGATGCCAAACATCAGCTCCTGAGCCCACCTTTTGTTGATGCTCACTTTCATCTTGATTCAGCAATGCGCATTGGCCAACCACGGGTTAATCAAAGCGGCACTTTGCGCGAAGGCATCGCACTCTGGGGTGCGCTCAAACCAACCTTGACCCAAGCCGCTATTGAACAAACCGCAACTCAGTACTGTCACTGGGCTTTGGCCAACGGTATATTGGCAATCCGTAGCCATGTCGACATCAGTGATCCGGGGCTTGTGGCCGTTCAAGCACTCTTAAACGTACGCGCCACCTTCAAACCTTGGTTAGATCTGCAGTTGGTGGCCTTTCCCCAAGATGGATTGTTCAGGCGATCTGGCGCCCAAGACAACCTCATACGGGCTTTGGACATGGGTGTTGACGTCATTGGCGGCATCCCTCACTTTGAACGAACCACCCAAGATGGCACACTTAGCATTGAATGGCTTTGTCGCTTAGCCGCTGAGCGTGGCCTGATGATTGACATGCACTGCGATGAAACCGACGATCCGTTCTCGCGTCACATCGAAACACTAACTGCCAATACGGTGCGATTCGGACTGCAAGGTCGGGTGGCTGGTTCGCACCTAACCTCTATGCACAGCATGGACAACGACTACGCGGCCAAATTGATTCATTTGATGGCCGAAGCCAACATGCGAGTCATCGCCAACCCGTTGATCAACATCACCTTGCAAGGCCGCCACGACACATACCCCAAACGCCGTGGCATGACGCGAGTGCGCGAATTAACCGAGGCAGGTCTTACCGTGGCCTTTGGGCAAGATTGCGTCATGGACCCCTGGTACAACTTCGGTTCTGGTGACATGCTCGAAGTCGCCCACATGGGCTTGCACGTGGGTCAACTCACCAGCCAAGCACAAACCACCCAATGCTTTGAGGCCGTCACCACCAAAGCGGCCTGTGTCCTTGGTCTAGAAGCCAGTGGCTTGGTGCCAGGTGCACGCGCTGACATGGTCCTGCTACAAGCCAAAGACCCCGGTGAAGCGATCCGCTTGCGGGCCACGCGATTGGCGGTCATCCGTAACGGTCAGTGCATTGCCCGCACCCCACCCAAGGTCGCTGAACTCTCGCTTGGCAATCAAACCGTGTCAGTCGATTGGCTTCTGTAGTTCTCTGTGATTATTGGCGCGTCTGAAGCACTGGTTTGACGGTCAATAGTGTGCTGGCGTAGCCGTCTTCACCGAGCAGCGCCAAGGTGCCGTGTGCGGTGAGCTTTTTAAGCACCAAGTCGTTGGCTGATACCAAGGTGGTTTTGATACCCCGGTGTTTTAGCGACCGCACCGCATCTTCAAGGGCTTGGATCGCGGTCTCATCGATAAAGGGCGATTGCGACAAATCCAACACCCAGTGCTTAACCGAATCTGGCAAACCTCGCACGGTGACTTCAATCAGACCCACCGCTGCGAAGAAAAGTGGTCCTTCGACCTGACAGATCCGTGTCCCATCTTTGTCCTCCAAGGTGCGCATATGTACCGATTGGGACATGCGTCGCAGAAAATGCAGCATCGCCAAAATCACACCAGCGTTCACGGCCACCACCAAATCCACGAACACGGTCAACAGAAACGTCACCACCAACACCACCCGATCGGCTGGTGGCGCGTAGCGCAAAATTGTTCGCACCTGGCGCGGCTCACTCATGTTCCAAGCGACCAAAAACAAAATCGCCGACAGACTCGCCAAGGGGATATGGGCCGCCATCGGCGCCAATACCAGCAACACGCCAACGAGGGTGAAGACGTGAACAATACCGGCCAATGGGCTGGTGCCACCATTACGGATATTAGTGGCGGTACGGGCAATCGCCCCCGTGGCTGCAAACCCACCAAAAAAAGGCACCACCATGTTGGCCAAGCCCTGGCCCACGAGCTCTTGGTTAGCGCTGTGACGTGTGCCCGCCATTCGGTCGGCCACCACTGCTGACAGCAACGATTCAATCGCTCCGAGCATGGCAATGGCAAACGCTGGGCCAATCAGCAGCAGCATCTGAGCGAAACTAACCGCAGGCACCGCAAACGATGGCAACCCTTGGGGAATGCCCCCAAAAGCCGAACCAATCGAGGCCACGCCGTCGAACTTAAAAACCGCCTGTAAGCTTGTTGCACAAATCAAAACCAACAAGGTCGCCGGGACACGCCGAAGACGCGTGACTTTTGGCATCAACAATAAAATGGCCAAACTCGCCAGTCCGAACGCAAGCGTTGGCCAATGAGTCTGGGGCAACTGACGCACGATGGCGAGGATCTTTTCATGAAAATGCCCCCCCACTTGGCGCTCAATCCCCAAAAAGTCAGCCCATTGACCCGTAAAAATAATGACGCCGATCCCCGCAGTAAAACCAATAATGACCGGTGCTGGGATGAACCGCACCAACCCACCCATGCGCAGCAACCCCATCAACAGCAAAATCACACCGGCCATGAAAGTCGCGACCTGAAGCCCAACAATGCCGTAAGTGGCCGTGATACCAGCCAATACAGCAATGAAAGCGCCTGTGGGTCCAGCAATCTGTAATCGGCTACCACCGAACAAAGTGACAATCAAACCAGCCACAATCGCCGTATAAATGCCCTGCTCGGGACGCGCACCCGAGGCGATGGCAAAGGCCATCGACAATGGCAGCGCGACCACGCCCACCACAATACCTGCCACCAAATTGTTGAGCCAGTGGCCAGACTTAAAGAGCCCGGCGCGCCTGGCCTCGAGCAATGCAATCATGGATCGCCTTCGTTTTTTTGGTTATTCTCAGTGCCATAATCATGACACTAACTGACTGTCTGAACAAACATTGCGTGCTTGAAGTGACGCACTGACCCTGCTGTGCGCCAAACACAACGCGCGCAATATTGTCCATTGCCAAGGAGCTGATTGCATCATGAGTAACCCCCTAATTGCTTTAAGTGCTGTCGAACTTCGCCTGCGAATCGGTCGCAAACAAATTTCCCCAGTCGAAGTCTTAGACGCTTACATCGAGCAGATGCAAACCGTCAATCCCGGTGTCAATGCGCTCTGCGCGACGGACTTTGACCGTGCCCGACAAGCCGCCAAAGCAGCTGAAGTGGCCGTGATGCGCGGTGAACAACTCGGGGCACTGCACGGTTTACCCATCGGCGTTAAAGACTTGACCGAAACCGCAGGGTTGCTGACCACCTTTGGCAACACCACCTTCACGCACCATGTGCCTGACACTGACAACACCATGGTTGCTCGCTTAAAAGCCGCAGGTGCCATTGTTGCGAGTAAAACCAATACCCCTGACATGGGTGCTGGCGCCAACACGCGCAACATGGTTTGGGGCGCAACGGGTAACCCTTTCAACCCAACACTAAACGCTGGCGGCTCGTCTGGTGGCTCAGCCGTGGCTTTGGCCACCGACATGTTGCCGCTTTGCACCGGCACCGACGTTGGTGGTTCACTGCGCATTCCAGCAGCCATGTGCGGCGTTGTGGGTCTGCGCGCATCGCCTGGCATGGTGCCTCAGCACTCTCGCAAATTGGGCTGGAACGTGCTAAATATTGCTGGCCCAATGGCCAGAAACGTTGCTGACACTGCCTTGATGCTAAGCGCAAGCATGGGTGCTGACCCGCTCGATCCGTTGGCATTTCCCAGCCAACCCAATAGCGTTTGGCCATTGGCCGAGATTGACCTTTCACAACTTCGTATCGGTTTCACCGCTGACTTTGGCTGTTGCTTGGTCGATCCGATGATCCGGCGCGTGTTCGCTGACCGTATCAAAGCCATCAGCAGTCATGTGAAATCGTGCGAACCCATCACATTGGATTTTGGTGATGCCGACCGCGCCTTTGATGTTTTGCGTGCTGAAGGTTTCCTGGCCCAAATGGGCGAGCAATACGCCAGAGACCCAGACGCCCTTAGCCCGAACGTGCGCGCCAACATGGAAATCGCGCAACAACTGACTTTGGCTGACCGTGCTTGGGCTCACCTTGAGCAAACCCGTTTGATGCAAACATTGGCCAAGCAGTTCGCCAACTATGATCTGATCTTGAGCCCAGTCACACCAGTCACGCCCTTCCCTTGGCAAACCCTTTACGCTGATGCCATTGATGGCCAGGCCACCCGAAATTATTACCACTGGTTGGCACTGACCTATGTCATCACGCTAAGCACACACCCCGCCCTGTCATTGCCCTCTGGTGTTGACGATGTGGGCATGCCGTTCGGTCTTCAACTCATCGGGCCACTTTACCAAGATAGTCGCTTATTGGCCATGGCTCACGCCATGGAGCAAGTCCTGGCAACCAACTCGGCGCTTGCTCGTCCACGGCCAGACCTGAGCCAACTGCACACCGACCGAGCACAACTGAAATCGATCGTCACGCACCCGCCGATGAGTAAAACAAATCAATGAAGGGGTATTGAGCCAAAACAAGAATGAAGTCAAAACAAAATTAAGCTAAACTTTGCCAATGGATCTTATTAATTTAAGAATCGTCTTGTTCCTTTGTATCCCTTTTAATCATTGCCATGTCATTACTGCCCTCTCACACCAATCCGTCCTGTCAAACGATGCCGGTCATGAAACCTCAACATGCCGGCATTACTTCAACTTTTCGACAGGACTAACATGGCATTTCACGCTATTCAAAAGGCCTCCGTGCGCTTGGCCACCGCTTCAACCGTCTGGCTTTCACTCTTAAGCCCAGCACACGCTTTTTTTCCGTTTGTGACTGACGACACAGGCACACAAGGCGCTGGCGGTAATCAGATCGAAATCAGTTATGAATTTAACAAAAGTACCAACGCCATTACCGATGTCGATGGCAATTTCATCGAAGACCAACTGGGTACATCAAACGCATGGCCTTTGACCTATACCCGGGGCCTCAGCGAGAACATTGATATTTTTATAGGAACAGCTCGCCAAACCACCGCTGTGAAAGGTTGGCAAAGCACTGGCATCGGACTCAAATGGGTATTTGCAGGTGATCAATCTCAGGGCTGGAGTGCGGCCATCAAACCCGTTATTGTCCTTCCGACCTCGCAAAACATGCAGGACAAGGGTCTCGGACCCGCCAAAACCAACACCAATGTCACGCTCATCAGCTCTTACCTGACTGACACTTACGAGTGGCACTTTAATGCGGGATACGCCAGCAACCGCCAAGTGATGAATTCGGACACTGAAGCCGAACGTCAAAACATTTGGTCGGTATCTGTGGCGCCCGTACTGGTGTTAAACCCGCAGTGGAAAGTTGGCCTTGATGTCGGTCTTCAAACCAATCCCAGCTATAACAGCCAACACAGCGCTTTTGGTGAGTTGGGTCTACTCTACTCACCAATCGAGAACTTACAACTCGGCTTGGGCGTGATTTATTCCCCAGACCTTAAGGCCAAAAACAAGGCCTACAGTTACACGCTTACCACCGGTCTGGCCTACCAGTTCTAACCGACCACCCAACCCATTGCCAATTGACTGGATAACAAAACGGGGTTCGTGTGCAACGCGCTCACGAACCCCGTTAAATTCAGTTCTCACTGCACTTCGTTCAGTCCACTTAGGTCACTGGACTCAAGCCGCCATCAACGTTAATGGCCACGCCAGTCACGTACGAGGCCGCATCTGAGGCCAAGAAACAGGCAACGCTAGCAAACTCTTCTGCCTGGCCAATACGTCCCATGGGGATTGGCTTGCCACGCATGGTCACATACTCATCAAATGTCATGTCGGGCTTGTCCTTCTCGTAGTAGCCCACCCACTGCTCGGACATGATCTGACCAACACAAAGCGCGTTCACCAAAATATTATCGGGCGCCAACTCCTTGGACATGACTTTTGTCATGGTGATGCCAGCGGCACGTGTCATGCAAGTTGGTGCGGTGCCAACTGGCGGTGCTTTGGCACCGATATTAACCACGTTGATCACGCGACCCCACTGCTGCGCTTTCATGCCTGGCAATGCCAACTGAACCAAACGCAGTGCGGGCTTTAGCTTTAAATCGATATCCGCTTGTAACTTCTCCATGGAAAGCGTTTCAATCGGATTGCGCGCCGAGGAACCGGCGTTGTTGACCACGATATCGACGGTGCCAAACTCTTTTTCGGCTTGCGCCCAAACCGCCTCGACTTGGCTGAGGTCACTGACATCGCAGGCGTAGCCTTTGACTCGGGCGCCAGTGGCTGCTGCAATTTCTTGCGCCGCCTCATCAAGCAATGCTTGACGCCGAGCCAAGAGCACAACACTTGCCCCAGAGGCCGCAAATTGCATCCCCATGGCCCGACCGAGTCCTTGGCTGCCACCGGTGATCAAAGCCACGTGGTTCTTCAGTGATATCAACATATTTTTTACCTATCTTTTGGTTGTAATGCTAACAAAAAACGCGAGCGACTTTTCAAGGGCTGCGCCGCGGTATACCCTTTGGTCTAAATGGCACCTTATCGCGGCGCAGACCTGCTAGCAAGTCCGCACCAATAATCTAGCATTTACCAAACCAGAGACTTTGCATGAATCAACCGACCTACACCGGCCGCGCTGCCTTTTTAGAACTACTCATTCAAGAGGGCGTAACCCATCTTTTTGGTAACCCCGGCACCACCGAGTTGCCCCTCATGGAAGTGGTGCCGCAATACCCTCAACTTAAATATGTCTTGGGCTTGCAAGAGAGCGTGGTGCTCGCCATGGCTGACGGCTATGCCCGCGCCACCGGCAAACTGGCCGCCTGTAACTTGCATTGCACCCCAGGCTTGGGTCATGCCATGGGTGCACTTTACACCGCCAAGTTCAATGGCTCACCCATCATCGTCACAGCTGGGCAATATGAACGGGGCTACGGCTTGACCGAACCGCTGCTCTACGAACCGCTGGTGCGTTTGGCCGAGCCATTGGTCAAATGGGCCATCGAGGTCGAACGCGCTGAAGACTTACCGCGCATTGTCCACCGTGCCGCTAAAATCGCCCTAAGCCCACCAACGGGACCGGTCTTCATCAGCTTGCCCGGCAGCATTCTGGACGAAACCGTGCCCATGGACTTTGGTCAACCGACCCGGGTCGAGACGCGCGTGCAACCCACTGATAGCGTTTTGCGGCAACTCGCCCAACGACTGCGTCAGGCTGAACGGCCCGTCATTCTCGCTGGCCAGGAGCTGGGACGTCACGATTGTTTCGCTGAAGCCGCCGCACTGGCTGAGCAACTCGGCGCGCCGGTTTACCTCGAATCAGTACCCTACAACACCCGATTTCCGAGCTCACACCCTGCCAACATGGGCGAGATCACGCGCAACCAGTACAAGGTTCGCGAGACCCTCGCCGCTTACGACCTACTGATCTGCTTGGGTGGCGATCTGTTGCGCATGTCGCCCATGGCGCCAGTTGAACCACTGCCAGAAGGCATGCCAGTGGTTCACATCAGCGAACGCGACTGGGAATTGGGTAAAAACTTCGTCACCGAAATGGCCATCCGTGCCAATGTTGGTGACACTTTGCGTGCGCTGCTACCCATACTGAGCGGCCAATTGACCGACACCGATCACGCCCGCGCGGCCACCAGGCTTTCAAATGCCAAAGACCGCAACTGGCAGAGCACACGCACCAAGTTCGCTGCCGCCGCCGCACAGCACGCCAACGACATCCCCACCCACCCCGATTACGCCATACTGCAAATTGTGCAAGCCCTGCCCTCAAACGTTATTGTGGTCGACGAGACCTTAACCACAGCGAGCGCCTTAAACAAACTCTACCCCGCTGAAGATCCTCTGGCTTATATGGGCCTGACCAGCGGTGGACTGGGGTTCGGTATGGCAGGCGCCATTGGTGTGGCCTTGGCCAAACCTGAGCGCCCAGTGGTTGCCATCATCGGCGACGGCAGTTCGCTCTACAGCATTCAAAGCTTATGGACGGCTGCTCACTTGCGCTTGCCCATCACTTATGTGATCGTCAATAACCGCAGCTATCGCATCATCAAGGACCGGCTGCAAGCCATGCGTGGCACCGATCAATTTGTGGCCATGGACATGACCGACCCCGCCGTTGATTTTGTGTCGGTCGCACAAGGCTTTGGACTGACTGCCAGCCGCGTTGAAAATCCGAACGAAATCCAAGCCGCCGTCGCCAAAGCCATCGCCAGCGGCAAGCCGAGCTTGGTTGAAGTGGTGATTCATAACGGCTACTGATCGCGCAACCATAGCGGTTGATCATTGCCCATAAGAAACCCGGTCTGAATCGACAGACCGGGTTTCTTATACGGCACCAACTCAATTAACCAACCAATCAACCAATAAAAGCAATCCGCTTGATTGATCTTATTTTTTGAATTGGGCGCAAGGGTCAGCGCGCTTGTGCTCGTTGACCACTCGCATGATGTCGAAGAGCACCGTGTTGGCGCCTGCTGGCTCAACATAGCCGGCAATCTTCACGCGGCTGGCCACGTCAGCTGGCAACCATTGGTAGACACCTAAGTCACGCCTGACATGTCCATTACCGGCTATCAACACCGCGCCCCCGGCGGCGTATTGCACCATCAGTTTGGCAAACATCACATCGCGTGCGGCCTGAGCGCGCACCATGGGATCAATCGCATCGGTGGGTAGTGCGTTACAGTGGCTATTAACAATCATTTTGCGCTGACTGTCTAGCCAGGGCTGAGGCAAAGGTTGATCAAGTTTGTAAGCCTTAATGGTCTGCTCATCAAAAACCGCTGAGAAACCCGATTGCATCACGGCTTTTACCTGTTGGCTCGAGAGGTTCGCCGCCACCAGTGGCAATTCGTACTTCAACGCCAATTCGATCAGGGGTTTGTACATGCCCCAGTTCCAACCTTTGATTCCACCAGCCGTGTCAATCACGCACTGCGATGATTCACAGGCCTGCCACGCTTTGGTGAGTGCAGGCTGCTGGTCGACGTTAAATTGCTCCATCAAAAGCGCGGGACGCCACTTGCCACCAAGTTTTGCCTCGAGGTCTTTGAGTCGATAGAAGTGTCCCTCGGCATTGTCGTGCACTTCGCCCATCATCCAAAGCGGCGCATTGCTGTTTGCAGCGACCGTGGTGCTCGCCATTGCGACACTTGAACCCGCTATCAACAGCGCACTGGTGAATCCAGCTGTTAACACTTTTAATTGCTTAACCATTTTTCCTACCTTTTGCAGAGTCATGAGACCAAGGGCATCTTACGGCCAAAGCCGAGTGAACGTCCCTCGAAATTTTTTTTACAATTTAGCAGATCCCAATGCTCGCGTCGCCGCTTCAATCGCACCATCACCGATCGGCACGCCCAATGCTCTCAGGCCACCCTCCACACCAGCCAGGCAACCAAGCACCATCGGTGCACTCAAGTCGCCCAAGTGACCGATGCGAAACACCCGCCCCCTAAAAGGGCCAAGGCCTGAGGCAATTGAGACGTTGTACGACTCTCGAACCACGCGACGAATAACATCGGGGTCAGCGCCTTTAACGGCAATACTGGTCACGGAGACCGACCGGGCGGCTGGCACTTGGCATACAAAATCCAGTACCCCTGCAGTCGACCAAACGCCCACCGCTGCTTGCACGGCGCCGGCCAACTGCTGGTGACGCGCCAACACTTTTTCGTGTCCTTCGCGTTCATACAACTGTAGGGCCGCTCGCAAAGCCATCAACATATTTTGCGGTGGCGTGCCACAAAACTTGAGATAGGCGGCTGAGTTCAATCGACGAATCCAGTCCCAGTAATAGCGCGCAGACGCACCCGCGGTCGAACGTGTCTGAGCAATTGCGCGCTCATCGGCTGCACAAAACGCCATACCGGGTGGACACATCAAACCCTTTTGTGAAGCCCCCATCACCACATTGACACCCCACTGATCCATTGCAAAGGGGGCCGCGCCAAGCGTTGCCACCACGTCAACCACCAATAACGCCGGGTGCCGGCTGCGATTCATCGCCTGTCGAATCGCAGGCACATCACTGGTCACGCTACTCGCTGTATCGGTGTGAACGATATAAACCGCTTTGATGGCGTGTGCCGTGTCAGCCACCAACGCTTGCTCAACATGCTCAGGATCAATCGGAAAACCTTCCCTGTAGGGCGTGCGCACCACTGAGACGCCCATGGCCTCAGTCATCTCTGCCCAATAATCAGAAAAGTGCCCGGTGCTGGCAATCAACACCTGCTGGCCAGGTGCCAACAAATTAACCGTGACGGCCTCCCAGGCGCCATGACCATTGGCGGCATAAAAGAAAATGTGCGCCGCCTCTGTTTTAAGCACGCGCCGCAAACCCACTTCGCAATCGTTAATCAATGGTTCTAATCGCGGGTCGGCCATATCCATGGGCTGACCACTGAAAGCATCCATCACCGCCTTGGGCACATGCGTGGGTCCTGGCGAGTGCAGAAACCGTAATCCGGAAAAATACTCTTCTGTTGACATGGCGTCCTTGGCTTACAGAAACGAAGGGCTTGATTTCAAACGGTGCCCCTCTGAACCGTTGCTGTGCGTTTCGTATGCTTACTTTTTGTCATTTATGCTTGACGGTTTGCTTTGTTTTGTGGCGACAGGCAACTCAACCAAGGCTCGCGCCTGCTCGCGCAATCGGTACTTTTGAATTTTGCCAGTGGATGTTTTGGGGAGATCGGTAAAGATAATCTGTGCTGGCACTTTGAAACCCGCGAGCCGTTCACGACAGAACGCGCGAATGTCGTCAGGCGTGGCTGTCACACCGTTTTTAAGTGTCACAAAAGCGCACGGCGTCTCTCCCCATATGGCATGCGGCATGGCCACCACTGCCGCCTCAAGCACGGCCGGGTGGCGATACAAGATACCCTCAACCTCAACGGTTGAAATGTTTTCTCCACCAGAAATAATGATGTCTTTAAGGCGATCCTTGACTTGAAAGTAACCATCGGGATGAACAACGACCAAGTCACCCGTGTGAAACCAACCACCTTCAAAGGCCTGCTCAGTCGCTTCGGGATTGTTGAGATAACCTGTCATCAAGGTATTGCCTCGCACCAACAACTCACCGATGGTTTGACCGTCCCAAGGTACCGGCGCCATGGTCTGCGGATCAACCACCATCGCCCCTTCGATGCCGTCGCGTCGCACACCAATACGGCTTTTACGCTCAGCCTGCTCTTCTAGCGTTGCCTCGTTCCACTCTGGGTGCCAGGCACAAATGACCGATGGCCCCAAGGTTTCCGTCAGTCCATATTGATGACAAACCTCAATACTCAAATCAGCCATGGCAGCGATTAACGCCGCTGGTGGGGCAGCGCCACCGGTCACCACCTCAAGCTTCCAATCCGGCTTGAATCGGTGATGTTCTGGCGCATTGGCCAACATCGTCAACACCACCGGCGCGGCACAAAAGTAATCCACCCGATACGCTTTGATGGCAGCAAACACGGCCTGCGGTTCAACCCGGCGCAGACACACGTTGGTGCCCGCCATCATTGCCACAGTCCACGGAAAACACCAACCATTGCAATGAAACATGGGCAGTGTCCAGAGATAGGTCGACTGCGGTCGAAACCCCATCGAGGTCATGTTGCTCATGGCGTTTAAATAAGTGGCCCGGTGTGAATACAGCGCCCCTTTGGGCCTACCTGTGGTGCCAGAGGTGTAATTCAGACTGATCGAGTCCCATTCGTCTGTGGGCCAGAGCGGCTCAAACCCAGGATCGCCTTGGGCCAAAAAAGTCTCATATTCGCAATGACCGACCGACAAAACCTCGCCACCAAAAAGATCATCGGCCACATCAACCACTGCAATGGGCTGTGGCAAATGGGCCTGCACTTGCGCAATCAGTGGCGCAAACTCACTGTCGCACAAGAGCAACTTGGCATTGGCGTGCTTCAAAATATAGGCGGTGGTGTCCACATCAAGCCGGGTGTTTAATGTGAGCAGCATGGCCCCAGACATGGGCACACCAAAATGGCTTTCGTACAAGGCGGGTACGTTAGGGGCAATGATCGCCACCACATCACCACGTCCAAGACCGAGCTGCGCAATGGCGCTGGCCAATCGGCGAGACCGCTGTGCAGTTTCTTTCCAAGTAAAGCATCTGACACCATGAATGACCGATGGCCTATCGGGAAAAACCAAAGCCGCACGGTCCACAAAACCCATGGGGGATAACGGTACAAAATTGGCTGCGTGACGGGCCGGTTCTTGCATATCTGTCTCCACCGAAAGGTCAGGTTTTATGACACATGTTGTTGCTGGTAACGCTCAGCGTAGTGCCAACCCAAGTCGGCCAAAGGCCCCGCCTTGGCTGCCGTCTCTAAAGCATCAGAGGCCGTTGCTGTGCCTTGTCGAGCACGCTGACCAATGCCATATAAGATCGAAGATATTCTAAAAAAGTTGTACGCCAAATAAAAGTCCCAATGGCGCTCTGCCTGCGAGAGACCCGTGGCCCTGACATACTGCGAGACGTAGTCTGCTTCGCTGGGAATACCCAAGGCTGGCAGATCCAAGCCGCCGATGCCGCGCCACAGATTCGGTGGAATATGCCAACTCATGCAGTGATAAGAAAAATCGGCCAATGGATGACCCAAAGTTGACAGCTCCCAATCCAGTACCGCGATAGCTCGGGGTGCTGAGGGGTGCAGCATCACGTTGTCTAAACGAAAATCGCCATGCACGATCGACACCTCATCGCCTGGTGGCACGCGAGAAGGCAACCAGTCGATCAGTTTTTCTAGCGACTCAAGCCGCTCGGTGTGATTCTCTAGGTACTGACGACTCCAGCGGTTGATTTGCCGCGCAAAATAATTGCCAGCACGGCCGAAGTCGGCCAGACCGACCGCAACCGGATCAACCGAATGCAGTGCGGCAATCACACGATTGGTGTCTTGGTAGATTGCGGTGCGTTCGGCCGGGGTAGCACCAGGAATGGTCTGATCGAAAAAAATGCGGCCTTCTAAATACCGCATGATGTAGAACGGCGTACCAATCACCGCCGCATCGTCACAATAAACCAACATCTCGGGCACCGGCACTGAAGTTGCGGCCAGTGCTTTCATCACACGGTACTCACGGTCAACAGCATGCGCTGAGGGCAATAAGTCTCCCACAGGCTTCTTTCTTAAAACCAACTGTTCCTGACCCACCAGCAACCGATACGTGGGATTCGATTGGCCACCAGTGAGCAAGCTAGGCTGCACCGAGACCGTTGAAGTCAAGCCTTGTTGAACCAAGTATTCTCCGAGCCGTTGCCACGCCGATGCATCAAGTGCACCACTAGTCGTGTCCTGCTCAGTCATAGACCACTCACCAAATGGCCACTGTCGACGGCGAGCGTTGCACCCGACATCGCACGACCGGCGTCAGACGCCAGCAGAAGCAAGGGCCCAGAGAGATCCGAGAGCTCATTGAACCGGCGCGAGGGAATGCGTAGGCGAAGTTTTTCACCGGCCGCACTATCCAGAAATTCAGCATTGATTGGCGTGCGCACGTAACCGGGCAGCAAAGCATTGGTTCGAATGCCATAGCGCGCCCATTCAAGCGCCATGACTTTGGTGGCCTGAATCACGCCGGCTTTTGAGATGGCGTAAGGCCCCACGTTCGCGGCCACCCTCTGTCCAAGAATTGAAGCAATGTTGATGATACTGCCGGGTTTTTGAGCCACAATTAAACGACGGGCCGCTTGGGTACCCACTTGCCAGCAACCTTTCAAATTGGCATCGATCACTTGATCCCAATCTTCTTCGCTTTGATCAATCGCTGGTTTTGAAACCGTGGTGCCCGCATTGTTGACGATCACGTCTGGCACCCCCGCCACGCGTTCGCAGTCTTCAAAGCACGCCTGCACGCTGGCGGCCTGAGTAACATCAAGGGACACCGCACTGGCCTTACCACCTTGCTGCGCGATTTCTTTGCACAACGATTCAAGCGCTTCGCGCCGACGCGCTGCCACCACCACGTGGGCACCCGCTTGAGCGAGTGTGGTGGCAAAAAATAAGCCCAAACCGCTTGAGGCACCTGTGACCAAAGCCACTTTACCGTCAAGTCGAAACTGCGCCATCAGTGTCGCTGCCATTAGGCTGCCCCTGTCCCACTGAGAATTTTTCTTGCCAAGCTCCAACGGTGTACTTCACTTGGGCCGTCATAAATCCGAAACGACCGCATGTCCATGAAGATTCGCATCACGGGCGTCTCACCCGTGACACCTTGGCCACCGAGTATTTGCACACAGCGGTCAACCACACGCCATTGCGCTTCCGAGCAGACCACCTTGGCACGGCTTGATTCGAAGTTACCAGCCTCACCCTGATCCAATACCCAAGCGGTGTGCCAGACGTGCAGGCGCGAGGTTTGTAAATCCATGTCATTGTCGGCCAACATAAAACCCACACCCTCGTGCTTGCCCAAAACGCGACCAAAGGCCTCGCGGGTGCGTGCATATTCTGTGGCCACATCGTGCGCACGACGCGCTTGACCGAGCCACCGCATGCAGTGCGTGAGACGCGCAGGCGCCAGACGTACTTGCGCGTAGCGAAAGCCGCGACCCAACTCGCCGAGTACTTGAGAGGCTGGCACGCGCAGGTCTTTAAAATCAATCACCGCATGGCCACCGGTAAAACAACTGTCCATGGCATCCATGTGCCGAACAAGCTCAATACCGGGCTGGTTCATGTCCGACAAAAACATGGTGGCCGAGCCGTCTTCAAGCTTGGCCATGATGATCACATAGGTGGCGCCATAAGCACCCGTGATGTACCACTTACGGCCATTGATCACAAAGTCATCACCGTCACGCACCGCTGTGGTTTGCAGCATCGACGGATCAGCACCGGCACCGGGTGCCGGTTCAGTCATCGCAAAACACGAACGGATCTTGCCTTGCACTTGGGGACGCAACCAGCGCTCTTTGTGCTCGTGACTGGCAATCATTTCCATCAGGTGTATGTTGCCCTCATCGGGGGCGTGAATGTTCATGGCCGTGGGCCCAAGTCTGGAGTAGCCCGCCTCCTCGAACACGATTGCTTTTTGGCGATGGCTTAAACCCAAGCCACCCATTTCAACCGAGGCATGAGGCGTTAACAAACCAGCGTCGCGCGCCAGTTCTACCAATTCTTGACGCAAAGACTCGTCTGGTCCGTGCGCGCCGTGGCGTGGGTCAGACTCCAAGGGAATGATTTTTTGTGCGATGAACTCGCGTGTTCTTCGCTGGAGCTCTAAATCTGTGGCGTTGAGGGTGAATTCCATGGTGCCTCGACTGGTGTGTAAGGGTAAATCGCGGTGATTGGCATGCCGCACGAGCAACAAGCCAACCAACCATTAGGTTCGATTCTATCGCCTTAAACCTGCCTTAACCAAAAATCACCCCTTTTAGGCTCTGACACTGGCGCTAGGTACCGACGCGCAGGCTTGCACCCATTTTGCGCAACAAGGCCACCACACTTTGCGCCACGATTCGCCCTGTTTTGGGGTTTTCTGAGGGAATGTTTTGAATGGTCATGTTGAAACTCGCCGAGTCCGAATCCACGTGGATGGTGTGGGTGTTGCGAGTCACAGCCGGGTCTGCCCAAATTTCAAGCGTGGTTTTTTCTGGACCAACCCCCGCCAAGGCGAGCGCCACCACCACGTTCAAATTCGCTGGAAAACCCTTGGCGGCATCGCGTGCATTGCCTTCGAACACTTTTAAGGGTGCGGTGAGTCCATCGACTTCGATATTGTGCTCGATCAAATGCGGGGCACCTTTCAGACCCTGAGGCGGCTTGCGGGTTACCATTTTCACACTATGAATGGTGCCTTCAGCGGCGGCAATGACGGCATCAAGACCGAGCAGTGCACCCGTGGGCACAATAATGCTGCCACCGTTTTCAGCGGCCACAGCGCGTAAGTGATCGTTAAACAGCAAAGCACCAACAGACAGAACAATGGCCTGTTTGCCTGCCTTTAAAAATGGGGTCACGATCTCTGACAAAAGCGCGGCTGGCGCGCACTCCACCACAATATCCGCAACGGGCTCGAGTGCCTCAATGGTCATCACGGGCACTGAATGCGCCAAAGTATCAACGAACGCTTGCGCCTTCTCATGGTTTTTAGCCGACACGGCAACCAAACGAATGCCTGGCACAGCACCTAGCGCCAACGATCGAGCCAAAGACTGCCCAATGGCGCCTAGGCCAGCAATGGCAATACGGGTTTCTTTTTTGGGTGTCGAGAGGGAAGATTGACTCATCACGTTGCCTTTTAAGTTTGATACAAAACAAGATGGTTCACATAATACGTCAGTGCGATCGCCGCGAAAGCCATGAAATTCTTAGCGTTAATCGGGTGCCCAGGCACTAGGGTATGCCCCACCAAAGGGCACTTGATTAATGAGCAGCTGGCATTGACAATGTCATTAGTTGGTAACAAACCAATTCCTATCGATGGCACGACTTTTGCTTCGTACCCATCGACAAATTGCCGTATCGCTGTTTTCAGCGCTCGCGGTGAAATTTTGTTTTCTCTTCATAACGATAATGTTCCCAAGGAGCCCTTATGTCAAAGACTCGCTATATGGCCGCAGCCGCCGTTGTGGCCACAGCAGCCTTGTTTGGCACTTCCGCATCGGCAGCCGCCCCCACTTGCTCAACAGCGCAATTGATTGTGCCTTGGGGTGCGGGCGGTGACACCGACATTATTTTCCGCAGCTATGTCAACGCCATTAACGAAAGCGGCATCAAGCCACAACTGCAAGTGGTGAACGTTGGTGGCCAAGGCGGCATCCGCGGTGCTACCCAGGTTAAAGACGCCCCTGCTGACGGTTGCATGTTGATTGCTTTGCACGAAAGCGTTATCACCAGCTTTCTAACGGGTCGCGCTAAGTTCACTCACGACGCCTTCGAGCCAGTGGCACTGGTCAGCTACACCCCATCAATCGTTGGTTCGTCCACCAAGTCCCCATTTAAAGACTTGAAAGGCATGCTCGATTTGGCTAAGAAAGAACCCAAGTCTGTCACCGTGGGTGTCACCCTAGGCTCAACCAGCCACTTCATCTTCTTGCTGATTGAAGACGCCGCCAAGGTTGAGTTCCGTTATGTGTCGTACGACGGCACCCGCGAGCGCAACACCGCTATTTTGGCGGGTAACGTGATGGCTGGTGAAACAAACGTTTTGACAGCCAAGAAATACATCGAAGAAGGTGCATTGAACGCTTTGGGTATTGCAACCGAGGCCCGTGACGGCTTGATTCCTAACGTTCCAACCCTTAAAGAGCAAGGCGTGAATGTGCTCTACGGCTTAGCACGCGGTGTTGGATTACCCAAGGGCACACCACCAATGACGGTTAAGTTCTGGTCTGATGCGTTTGCCAAAGCTGCCAAAAATCCAGCTTTGATCAAAGCCGTTGAAGACAATGGCTCAGTCATCTTATCTAAAGACAGCAAAGGCTATGGCGAGTTTTTGACTGCCAGCTACGCAGAACACGAGCGCTTGGCCATTAAAATTGGCATGTACAAGAAGTAATCCGCGCTTCGAATGCAGCACACAGATCCGGGCGCGTTATGATTCGCGCTTGGGTCGACAGTTAAATGTCTCTATCAGGCCTCTTGGGCTTATGTCCTCGGGCCTGATTTTATTTTTTTACCGTCTAGTTGCTCAGTTTTTTTGAGCCTATTGATCGAGTGAGACCAATGAAGCGCCTTAACCGTGATGCCATCACAGCACTATTGTTACTGGTCTTGTGCGGTGTTTTGTTCCGGACCACCTTTGACATTCGCGAAGTACCCTTTTCAGAGATGGGTTCGGATGTATGGCCGCGTTTCATTTTGATTGCACTGTCAATCTTAAGCGTCATTTACTTGTTTCGATCCGTCACGAAACCACCACCCGTAACCCAAGCCTTTTCTTGGGCACGATGGTTTAAAGCCTACCAAAACGCCTTGATCTGTTTTGCGATGTTCTTGGTGTTCCTGTTGTTGTTGCCTTACTTGGGTATGTTGGTTGCCGGCATTCTTTTTGTCTTTATTACGCAGAGCATCATTGGTGGCTACGCCCCAAAACAGCTTTTGTTTCACGCCACCGTCTCCGTTTTGGCGGTGGGCGGTATGTGGTCGATTTTTACTTTTGCCCTACGCGTGGTTCTACCCGTGGGTGACTTATTCAGATAATTGAACGGCCGACATCATGATTGAAAACTTAATCAACGCCTTTGACGCTGTATTTGCCCTGAACAACCTCATGTTGATGGCGATTGGCGTCCTGGCCGGACTGGTCGCGGGATCAATACCAGGGTTCACGATCACCATGGCGGTCGTTTTGGCCTTGCCCTTTACCTTCGGCATGAGTCCCATTGAGGGCTTATCGACCATGCTTGGCGTCTACGTTGGCGGCTTAACAGGCGGTATGTTTGCCTCAATTTTGATCGGCGTACCAGGCACCCCCTCGGCCATTGCAACGACCTTTGATGGTTTCCCCATGGCACGAAAGGGTCGACCCGGCTTGGCTTTGGGCTTGGGTCTCTGGGCCTCATTTTTTGGTGGTTTGATTTCTGCGGTCGTGCTGGTATTCCTGGCCCCCACGTTAGCCGCCATTGGCTTGGAATTTGGGCCTTGGGACTATTTCATGCTGGTTTGCTTTGCATTAACGATTGCAGCCAGTCTGTCTGAAGGCGCCCTAATCAAAGGGCTGATTGCGGGTGTTTTTGGTTTGTTGGTGGCCAGTGTTGGCGAAGACCATATTAACGGTGCGGCGCGCTTTACCTTTGGGTTTGAGTCGCTCGGCGCGGGCTTTGCATTCTTGCCCGTTTTGATTGGCTTATTCGCCTTCAGTCAACTGCTCAATGACATGAGCGACACTGAAAGTGCAAAAAAACCGATGATCGCCGGCCACCACAGCGCTGTCAAAATGGAACATAGAAAATCCATTGCCCTGATATTTTTGAATTGGCTGACTTTGTTGCGCTCGTCTTTCATTGGTCTTTTCATCGGACTGTTGCCCGCTGCGGGTAGCTCAATTTCCAACATTTTGGCCTACGATCAGACCAAAAAAGCCTCTAAAACGCCAGAGGATTTTGGCCAGGGTACGCCGCCAGGCGTGATCGCCTCTGAATCCTCAAATAACGCCACAGCCGGTGGTGCCCTCATCATGATGATGGCTTTGGGTATCCCAGGAGACGCTGTCACAGCCGTGATGCTTGGTGCGCTAACCATTCACAACATCGCCCCGAGCCCAACCTTTATTTCGACACAACCCGTGTTGGCTTACGGCATCATGGTGGCTTACTTTTTGGCTAACTTCATGACCTTGATCATGACCTCTGGTGCGTTGCGCGTCTTCCTATTGGTCACCCGCATTCCGCTGTACATCTTGGGTGTGGTGATTTTGCTGTACTGCGCGATCGGTGTTTTCACGTTAAACAACACCACTTTCGATATCTGGACGCTCTTGGTGTTTGGGATTATCGGGTTAGCGATGGTTAAAAACGGCTTCCCCCTCACGCCCATGGTCTTGGGTGTGGTGCTCGGTCCGTTGGCTGAATTGAACTTATCACGGTCCTTGTCAACGAGCGACGACTTGACACTCTTTTTCATGCGGCCATGGGCGCTCTTCTTTATCGTGATGGCACTGTTCTCCGTATTTTTCCCGCTGTACCAATCAGCGACCAAGGCCGGCAAGCGTTGGGCACAGTTTTACGGTGTGGGCTTTATGGTTTGCGCAGCCGTGCCAATGATGATGATGGAAGGTTCTTTCAGAACCGGGCTTGGCGTGTTCTTGTTGGTTTTGGCGGCTTGGTTAACAATCAATAAACTAAGACGTCCTCAGCTTCAAAATCCCTAAATCCTGACAAGCCAGAAATAACAAAACCGAAGCAGCCATGTACACTCATTACATGGTTACTTTGTCATATCGATTACTCGCCCTGATTGCGCTCATTTTTACGATGGGCGTGGCCAGTATGGCGCTTTCGCAAGCGGCCAAAGAGGGCCCCGTGGTGTATCTGGCCCAAGTCGACGGTACGATCGACTTGGGACTCGCGCCGTACATCGAACGCGTTTTTGCTGAAGCACAACGTGAAGGTGCCGCCGCCGTCGTTTTACAAATCAATACTTTTGGCGGACGCGTGGATGCCGCCGTACAGATCCGTGACGTTATACTCAAAAGCCCTGTGCAATCCATTGCCTTTATCGACACCCGAGCCATTTCAGCAGGCGCGTTAATCAGTCTGGCTGCCAATGCGATCGTGATGGCCCCAGGCGGCACCATTGGCGCTGCCATGCCGGTGCAAAGCTCTGGTGGTGAAACCACAGCGGTCGGTGAAAAAACCGTCTCTTATGTGCGCAAAGAATTCAGTGCCACGGCCGAAAGCCGAGGCCGCGACACCCTGATCGCTGAAGCAATGGTTGATGCAGACGTGGTCATTCCGGGCATCACCGATCGTGGCAAGCTGCTGACGCTAACAACGGCCGAGGCCCTGAAAGTGGGTATTGCAGATTTTGAAGCGCCAACACTTGCACTCACACTTGAAAAACTAGGGCTCAAGGGCGCTCAAGTGGTGGAGACTTCGGTTAATTGGGCTGAAGAGTTTGTTCGCTTTCTGACCAACCCAATTGTCAGTTCCCTTTTGGTCACCATTGCAACACTGGGCATTATTTTAGAGATTCGCACACCAGGTTTTGGCATTCCAGGCGCCTTGGGTATAACGAGCCTAGGATTGTTCCTTTATGGCCACTGGATTGTTAAGCTTGCCGGCGTCGAAGAGTTACTTCTAGCAGGTTTGGGCATTGCGCTACTGATCGTCGAGGCGTTCGTCCTGCCCGGGTTTGGTATTGCTGGTATCCTCGGTCTCTTGGCACTGCTGGCTGGTTTGATGATGAGCACTTTGGGAGAGGGTTTCACGATGGACTCGTTGTTTATGGCAGCCGCTCAAATAGGGGCATCCCTGGCTGTTGCGATTGTTTTAAGTCTCTTGATGTTGCGGCTTTTACCGAAGACAAAATTTGGTCGGCAGTTGGTGCTAGACACTGGACTGACTGCCAAGCAGGGCTTTACCTCAGAGCCGTTGTCTGACCATGAGTTGGTCGGCAAAACGGGGCTGGCCATGTCTGTTCTTCGGCCCGCTGGTATCGCTGAAATTGACGGTAAGCGGATTGATGTTGTTTCTGATGGTGGTTACATCGAAGCAGGTCAACCCATCAAAGTTGATCACGTCGACGGCAATCGTATCGTCGTGATTGAAATCGCTCAAGGGCAAACTCAGGTTGGAGATAGGCAATGATGGAAGGAATCCTAGGTATATTTGGGACGTTCGGGATTCTTATTCCGATTGTTGTTGTTCTATCTATCATTTTGTACCTTGTGCCGATACCGCTCTGGATAGCCGCTTGGGCATCGGGCGCGTACGTTGGATTGTTTACGCTCGTGGCCATGCGCCTGCGCCGCGTGCCGCCACACACCATTGTGACAGCACGAATCAGTTCGGTTAAAGCCGGTTTGAACCTCTCAGTCGACGAGCTAGAAGCTCACTTCTTGGCCGGCGGTAATGTGATGCGGGTGGTCAACGCCATGATTTCAGCCGACAAAGCCAACATCACATTGAACTTCAAAAGGGCCGCCGCCATCGACTTGGCTGGACGCAATGTTTTAGAAGCCGTGCAAATGTCGGTGTTACCCAAAGTCATTGAAACGCCAAGAATCATTGCGGTTGCCCGTGACGGTATTCAGTTGGTTTGTTTGGCGCGAGTCACCGTGAGAACCAACATCGACCGGCTGGTCGGTGGCGCGGGTGAAGAGACCATCATTGCCCGTGTGGGTGAAGGCATGGTCAGCACCATCGGCTCTTCGGCCAGTCACAAGACCGTGCTTGAAAACCCAGACAAAATTTCAAAATATATTCTGGCGAAAGGTTTGGATGCTGGCACAGCTTACGAGATTTTGTCGATTGACATCGCCGATGTGGATGTTGGCGAGAACATCGGTGCCAAGTTGCAAATTGACCAAGCAGACGCAGACAAGCAAATCGCTCAAGCCAAAGCAGAAGAAAGACGCGCCATGGCTGTTGCCAAAGAGCAGGAAATGCGCGCCAAAGTCGTTGAAGCAGAAGCTGAAGTGCCATTGGCCATGGCTGAAGCTTTCCGTAGCGGCAAACTTGGCATCATGGATTACTACCGCATGCGTAACCTACAAGCCGATACCGAAATGCGTCAAGACATCGCTGGCGAGCCCTCTAATGGCTCGATCCGTTCGCAAAAACTTTAATTGGCAAGCGACATGGCAGACAACAAACGTGGCGCGAAGCGCAAAGGGTTGAACCCCGCTTCGATTTTTTTAACGTTAGCAGTGATCACCTATTTTGTTGGGCTGCCATTTCCCGTCACGGCTTTTTTGGGCTTTATCGCCTTCATTCTTTTTCGTGCGCAGAAAGACGGTAAATCGCTAAAAAATTTGCCAATCCCACCGCCAGCCAACGAAACATCGGCCGATGGGCAAGACAGTGATCTGTCGACTGACTTTGGGCGCCAATCTTCACAAGACATTCAGGACTGGTTAAAGCAACACATGCCTTCTGAGTCCGAACAGGCACCAGCGCCTCTCGCCCCCGAGACAGTCTCACAGTCGTCACCGTCTGCGTCCGCTCGGGTGGCCGCGACCCACGCCAAGCCCTCCCCTTACCGCTTAGAAACATCGAACCCACGGAACTTGGCATTGCAATTAAAAAATAAGCAAGGCCTTCGTCAAGCTATCGTTGCAATAGCTGTTTTGGGCCCTCCCCGTGCTTTAAATCCCTATGTTGCTGATCCCATGGAAGGTGCCACGTTAGACGCGACACCGAGTCACGTCAGACCCAATTAAGCCTTGGGTACATACCAAGTTGGCGCACGCTTTTGCATGAAAGATTGCGTGCCCTCAGCGGCTTCTTCCGACTGTCGAGTGCGGGCATGCTGCTCAACCAACTCTTCAAACAATGTGTCTTCAAGGACTGCATCAGCCAACGCCAGGGTTAACTTTTTGGTATCGGCTGTTGCTTGAGGGGCACTCTTTAACAATGATTCAACGATGGCGAAAGCCGTCTGCTCAAGTGCTTCTAGTGCGCAGACTTCATGCACAAAACCCATCTGCAGCGCACGCTCAGCGTTGATGCGTTCGCACGTCAAGGCATAGCGGCGCACGTTACGCAAACCAATCGCTTGAATCAACTGTGGAAAGACAATCCCAGCCACCAAACCCCAACGCGCCTCAGTAATGGCAAATATAGCGTTCTCGGCAGCGACCACAATATCGCAAGCCGCCGCAATGCCTGTGCCACCACCAAAGCAACCGCCCTGGATCATGGCAACGGTGGGCACGGGTAACTCATTGAGACGACGCACAGCATGCGCGGTGGCCCGCGAGGCGGCCACGTTTTGCTCGGGCCCAAGCTTGCCTTGCGCATTAATCCAAGCCAAATCAGCGCCCGCCTGAAAATGCGCGCCATTGCCTTTTAAAACCACCACACGCAGCCCAGCTTGCTGACCCAACACATCCATGGCCTCGTGCAGTCCAGCGATCAGATCGCCGTTATAGGCGTTATTAACCTGCGGCCGGTTCAATGTCACCACCCCGACCCCGCGAGAATCCATGGCACAAATGACGGTGCCATTACCCACAGGCAGTGGTTTTAGTTCGTTTATTTGAGACATAAAAAATACTCTCCAAGTTGAATTCAAATCCATTGTCGCTAACAGAACATGACAGAACAAGTGCTGTTCTAAGATTCAATACTAAAGCACGTCCAGACAGGCGTTGTAACCACCCTCAAAGCGGCATTGTCATGTACCATTAAAGAGTCTGCTTATGCAAGGCTTTTATCTGACTTTTAAGCTTTGCTTGAGCATCAATATCCCGATGCCATGACAGATGAGGTGGCAACATTGATGGAGTACTTATGGAAATCTTAGACCTGATCGCTGGCAGTGGTTTTCTTGGGCTAGTCGTCGTTCTGCTGTTCTTAGTTTCCTTAATTGGTTACTTCGTGCCATTTCGCTTATGGATCACGGCATGGGCATCGGGCGCCTACGTGGGCTTGCTAACCCTGATTGCCATGCGACTGCGTCGCGTACCCCCTCACAGCATCGTCAAAGCACGCATCAGTGCGGTGAAAGCCGGCTTAAGTATTCCACTCGATGAGCTTGAAAGTCACTTTTTGGCTGGCGGTAACGTCGTCGATGTGGTTAACGCCATCATTTCAGCTGACAAAGCCAACATCGAACTGACTTTTAAACGCGCCGCTGCTATCGACTTGGCCGGCCGTAACGTTCTGGATGCCGTTCAAATGTCTGTGTTGCCTAAGGTCATCCAGACGCCTCGAAACGCCGCAGTGGCTCAAGATGGCATCCAACTGATCAGCGTGGCACGCATCACGGTTCGAACCAATTTGGATCGACTGGTGGGCGGTGCAGGAGAGGAAACCATTTTGGCTCGTGTGGGTGAAGGCATGGTTAGCGCCATTGGTTCGGCGGCCAACCATAAAGACGTGCTTGAGCGCCCAGACAGTATTTCGAAGAAAATACTATCCAACGGACTGGATGCTGGCACCGCCTACGAAATCTTGTCGATCGATATTGCTGATATCGATGTGGGTAAAAATATCGGTGCTGCACTGCAAATCGAGCAGGCCAACGCTGACAAACAAATTGCCCAAGCAAAAGCCGAAGAGCGGCGCGCAATGGCTGTGGCACTTGAGCAAGAGATGCGTGCGCGAGTGGTTGAAGCAGAGTCAGAAGTGCCTCGTGCCATGGCCGATGCCTTTCGTGCTGGCCGCATCCTAAGCACACAAACGAGCTAAACATGGCGACCCGCCAACAAGTATTGCTCAAAGCCCGCCCCGAAGGCTGGGTCGGGCCAGAGCACTTCGAGTTGCGCGAGTCAGTCATGCCCACGCCACAAGACGGCGAGGTTCTCATCCGTAACCACTGGCTGTCGCTTGACCCTTATATGCGAAGTCGAATTGCGTCAGAAAAATCCTACGCTCAAGGCGTTGAACCGGGCCAGTTAATGGTCGGGGCAACTGTCGGTGAAGTCATCGAAAGCAATAGTCAAGTATTGGCTGTAGGCGATTGGGTCTTGTCAGCGAGCGGCTGGCAAACCCACGCCACCATGCCAGCCAAGCAAGTGCTTAAGATTGACACTGATGGTGTGCCAGCGAGCGCCTACCTAGGCGTTATCGGCATGCCCGGTATCACCGCGTGGACAGGTTTGATGACCATTTGCGAGCCCAAAGCTGGCGAAACCGTTGTGGTCGATGCCGCCTCAGGAGCCGTTGGATCCGTGGTCGGGCAGCTGGCTAAGGGTCAGGGTTGTCGCGTTGTCGGCATTGCGGGTGGCACTGCCAAATGCGATTACGTCGTCAACACGCTGGGCTTTGATGCATGTGTTGATCACCGCGCTGAAAACTTCAAACAACAATTGGCTCAAGCTTTGCCACAAGGCATTGACTGCCTCTTTGAAAACGTCGGTGGCGAGATTTTTGAAGCCCTGTTGACTCACATGAATCCGTTTTCTCGTATCGCGCTGTGTGGGATGGTCTCAGAGTTCAACCGTGCACCATACGGAAATCACGCCATCCGATCGATTCTGATTAATCGAATCAAACTGCAGGGCTTTATCGTCTCAGACAAGCCGCAAACGTGGCCCGCCATTCGCGAAGAGCTACGCACCAGAGTCCTCAGTGGCCAATTGCAGTTTCGCGAAACAATCGCGCACGGATTGGAAAATGCACCGGCTGCCTTTGTCGGCATGCTAAAGGGCGAAAACTTTGGCAAACAACTGGTCAAATTGACACCTTAGTTCGCTCTCCGTTCACCTTTGTTCGATTTCAATTCGTCGCTGTGGGTGTAATCCCTAAGGATAAACACTCGGTTATGGATTGAAGATTTCATCGATGTCCTCTAGCATGACTTAAAACTATTCTAAGTCAGGCGATTCCAGAGGAGACAGGCATGAAAACCGACGTCACGGTCAACGGCAAAACGCGAACCATTGAAGCGGCACCCAACACCTTGCTGGTTCAGGCCATTAGAGAGCACCTGCATTTAACCGGCACCCATGTGGGTTGCGACACCGC